>Ga0078972_1002526_pt1 | contig 59915 bp, 45 predicted proteins | sample YelNatPaOPGAMG01_FD_67568 | JGI IMG/M metagenome (GOLD analysis project Ga0078972, IMG submission 67568) | Hot spring thermophilic microbial communities from Obsidian Pool, Yellowstone National Park, USA - OP-RAMG-01 (SPADES assembly) (version 2) | ecosystem: Environmental > Aquatic > Thermal...
GGCGCCCCCCAAACAGAAGCCCCGCGGGAAAAAAACCCCTTTCTTCCCGGGCTGGCCCCCCCGCCGCCCCGGGGTAGGGGGGGCGCCTTCGTCCCCCACGAGGGAGATGAGATCGGGATCAATTGCCACACAGCTTGGAGACAAAAGTTTCGAACGGTCCGCTAATCTGCGATTTTTGTGCAGATTTTCCAATACATGTACCACGGTGGCAAATTGGTTGGTGCTGCGCCGCGCTGCGGGGGGCGCGCTCAATTCCGCCGAACGACTTGTCCGGAGTGCTGCGATGTTAAGGTGCATAACAAGGACAGTCGGAACGGATTCTGAGTGACGCGGTGTGGAAGTCAAGCGCGCTGGTAGGCATCTCAGATTTGTAGATGTGAACACCGTGGCCAATTTGCGACTGCTGCGCAAATTCTACGAGGCAGTACTCTGGTATGACGATAATTGTGAAGCGATGGAAAACGCGAGCCTCGCACTTTCTCTTGAGTTGTTGTTGGCTGCGGCTGAGTTGCAGCGGGCGTATGCTGAATGATTTCGTTTGCCAACGCGTAATTTGGCCGGGGACCAAATCGACCGCGGAACCTCGCCGATCAACAACTTTGTCTTGCAATTCTCAAAGCAAGATCAACATGTTGGTGTTGGTATTGGCAATTGCATGAAAGCGATATTCATCTTACTGGCACTGGTCACAACCCGAATTGCTCTGTCAGCCGAACCCGCGGCAGTTGCCGGTCCCACACCATATCCGGCACGCATGCGTTGGTGGGGCGAAGCAAGGTTTGGTCTGTTCATCCATTGGGGACCGGTCTCGCTCAAGGGTACCGAGATCGGCTGGTCACGCGGCGGTGAACGCCGCGGCTACGGGTCTAGCGGGACAGAAATACCTGTTGAGACGTACGATAACTTGTACCGACAGTTTAACCCGACAAACTTCAACGCGCGCGAATGGGTTGACATCGCGAAGCAGGCGGGAATGAAGTATCTGGTTTTCACCAGCCGACATCACGACGGTTTCAGCATGTTCGACACCAAAGCCAGCGATTACAAAATCACCTCACCGAACAGCCCTTTCCGGCGGGACGTGGTCAAGGAGCTGGCCGATGCCTGTCACGAAGGCGGATTGAGGTTCGGGCTCTATTATTCGCAGCCGGACTGGCATCACCCGGACGCTTTCACACCGGACCGGCACGGCAATTATCTTGCCTACCTCAAACAACAGGTAACCGAGCTGTGCTCGAATTACGGGCAGTTGGACATATTGTGGTTTGATGGACTGGGCAAGTCGGCACGCGATTACGACGGCGAAGGTCTGGTGAGGATTGCACGGGCCTTGCAACCAAACATCATCATTAACAACCGCACCGGCCTGCCCGAAGACCATGACACCCCGGAACAACGCATCGGCAATTATCAGGACAACCGCCCGTGGGAGTCGTGCATAACGATTTGCCAGCAGTGGGCATGGAAACCCAACGACACGTTGAAATCGCTCGCTCAATGCGTTCGCACGCTGGTTTTTTGCGCCGGCGGTGACGGCAATTTGCTGCTCAATGTCGGGCCGATGCCAGACGGGCGGATCGAGCCGCGTCAGGTCGAACGTCTCAAGGAAATAGGCGCGTGGCTCGGCAAGCACGGCGAAAGCATTTACGGTACGCGCGGCGGTCCATGGAAACCCACCAGCAACCTCGCAAGCACAAGAAAGGGCAACACCGTATTCGTTCACATTCTCAAATGGGACTCGGACAAGATCACGTTGCCGGCCATTCCGAGAAAAGTCTTGAGAGCTTCTGTGTTGGGACATGGGAACGCAAACTTCGAGCAGCAACAAGACACCCTGGTCATAAGTGTCGCGGAATCCGACCGTGACCCGCTGGATACTGTGGTGCGGCTTGAACTGGACGGCTCGGCAATGGACATACCGGCCTTGTCCACGTCAACCGTCAAGGCAACAGCATCGAATGTTTATCAGAACATGACGAACGAGTACGGACCTGAAATGGTTTTGGATAACGACCTCGAGACGCGCTGGGCCACGGATGCCGGCACAAAACAGGCGTGGATCGCCATTGACCTTGGAAAACCTGTGCCCGTGTCGCGCGTCGTTATCCGCGAAGCTGTTCCGTACGACGGGCGTGTGAAACAATTCGAGTTTCAGTACAGAGCTGAAAGCGGATGGAAAACAATTTTCACCGGCAACGGGTTGGGCAGATCATTCGACCGGCGTTTCGATCGGGTCACCGCCCGCGAGTTCAGACTCAACATTCTCGATGCCACCGAAGGCCCGACCATTTCCGAAATCCAGCTTTACCCAGCCGGGGGAAAAGCCTGACAGGTCCGGTTGGTGGGAACTGTAAGTTGATTCGAAACCATAGTTCATTCGCTGTTGGCATATGAACTCCCTGCAAATCCGCGCGCTGGTGCTGTCTTTGTGCGGTCTGCTTTGGCATGTCGTGCCTGCGACCGCTGCACAGGCCGAATCCGATTCCTCTTCACCGGTGGTTCTTCAAGCTGGTGCGGAGTGGATTCCGTTGCGGGTCGAGCTGGATATTGAGCCCGGATCGGCCCTCGATTTTTCTTCGATGGGCCTCACGGAAGCTCCGGCGGGCAAGCACGGGCGAGTAATTGCAAGGCCTGACGGCCAGTTTGCGTTTGCCGATTCGCCGGATATGCCGCGCAGGTTTTATGGGGTGAACCTTTGCTTTGGTGCGCAGTACATCGACCGTGCCGAGGCAGATCGCCTCGCAGAAAGGCTTGTGCGGCTCGGATACAATGCGCTTCGGATACACCACTATGAACGCGACTTGACCGACGGCCAGTCCCCAACAACCCGGCTCAATTCCGAGAAGCTCGACCAATTCGACTACCTGATCGCGGCGTTGATCAAGCGCGGAATCTATCTGACAACCGACCTCTATGTCTCGCGCAGCGTGCCATGGCGTGAGATCGGTGTTGACCGCGATGGTCGAATCCCCATGGACACGTTCAAGATTCTGGTGCCGGTTCATGATGGCGCATGGGAAAACTGGAAACAATTCACCCGGTCGCTGCTGGGTCATGTCAATCCATACACCGGCCGGCGCTATGCTGAAGAACCTGCGTTAGCGTGGCTCTCCATGATAAACGAAGGAAACTTCGGCAATTTCTATCGCGAGCTGCGCACGATTCCGGAGTGGACGCGTGCATGGAACCGCTGGCTGAACGCCAAATACGGCGGTCGTGAGGCGCTTTCAATGGCATGGGGCGCAGAACTCAAGAATTCAGAAAACCCCGCCGCAGGCACGGTCGCGTTGCCCGAAAACCTTCGAGGCGAAGGCCCGCGCCCGCGCGATTGCATCAGGTTTTTGTCGGACACCGAGCGCGACATGATCGAGCGGATGCGGCAGTTCCTGCGTGACGAGCTTGGCTGTCAGGCTTTGATCAGCAATGCAAATTCGTGGACATATTTTGTGACCGACCAGGCTGCACGTTCTGCGTACGATTACGTGGACGATCATTTCTACGTCGATCATCCCCAGTTTTTGGAGAATCCGTGGCGGCTCCCGAGCAAGTGCCCCAACACCAGCCCGCTTGCCGAGGGCGCAACAGGCGGTCGAAGCAAAGCTTTCACCCGCTTGAGCAACAAGCCGTTTACAATCACCGAATACAACTACTCGGGGCCGGGCAGATTCCGCGGTGTCGGCGGCATTTTGACCGGTGCTCTCGGAGCTTTGCAGGGGTGGGGCGGCATTTGGCGCTTCGCGTACAGCCACAGCAGACAGGCGATGTTTACACAGTCCCAGATGGGTTATTTCGATCTTGCGAGTGATCCGCTGGGCCAGGCCTCAGAACGCGCGTCGCTGTGTCTGTTTCTGCGCGGTGATATGCGCCCCGCTCCGCATTTGATCTCGATTGTTATGAGCCAGAGCGACCTTGCTGAACCGGCGTCGCGTATCCCGAACCTGCATCCGCAGTGGCACTGGGCTGCGTGGGTTTCAAGGGTGGGCACCCGGCTCGTCGGCTCACCTGCTGAGCCATTGCCAGACGACATCATTTTCCCGTTGGGTTGGCAAACGCCGGCATCCGCATGGAAAGCTGCGCACGTTGCGGACATTAATCCGTACAGTCTGACCGACGGGCGGTTGGTTGACCTGCTGCGGTCACGTGGAATCCTGACGTCCGACAACCCGACTGATCCGGCGCGCCGGGTCCTGCAAAGTGAGACTGGCGAAATCTGCATCAACGGTCCCGAGAACACTCTTGCCATCGACACTCCACGCACGGCCGGCGGTTATGCGCCTGCCGGCAAAACGGTCAACTCACCAACCGGTGGAGTCAGAGTAACGACCAATGGCAGCGACGCCACAGTATGGGTTAGCGCGCTTGACACTGCGCCAATCCGCAACAGCCGCCGCTTGCTGGTGACGCATCTGACAGACCTGCAGAACACCGGCATCAGGTACCTCGAGAAAGCAAGACAAACTCTCCTCGCATGGGGCACACTGCCGCACCTGGTGAGAGCGGGGCAGGCAGAGGTCGCCATCAAGATTGACAATGCCGCCCGATTAAAAGTCTGGGCATTGTCAACCGGAGGCAAAAGGATTGCACAGGTCCCGGCACAGGCGGAGAATGACACGTTAACATTCACGGCCGATGTTGCGGGAGACGTGCAGGCCGGGGCGCGCATGTTGTACGAGATCGCCGAACGCTGACAAGACGCGCACCGATCAGAGCGGCTGGCCGCTCGCCAACGTGACCGGGTGTTTGCAAACTTGTCCGGGATCCGAAAGCGCTTGACACATCCGTTTGCTGCTGTGACTCTTCCGAGTGTTTGTCGTAAAGTTTAATCAGCCGGTGCATTGCACAGGTCGGTTTGAATCAAGGATCAGGCATATGGCTACAACACTTCGAGAAACTCGCTGGGCAAATCAAATCCGGAAAGCACTTGCGACTGCAGGCATTGCCGCTCTCGTTTCAACTGCGTTGCCCCGGGCAGTTGGTGCGGATTCATACAACTTCAACTCGGGCAACGACAATGGCTGGCAACGGTACTCGCTTCCGGCCATGTGGGCGGCCACGTTCGCGTTCCCGGACGACGGCATGGGCGGAAAGGCCTACCGGATTTATGCTCCGCCCACAGGCGACGATCCGTTCGGATTGGGAAACGCTCGGGCGGGCAGTTTTCTTCCGACGGTGTACACAGGCCGGTTTTACATGGGCGCAGACTTTCTGGCATGGAATGCAAACTGGGAACAGGAAGCCGGCCTTTTGTTTTACCTGCAGGACGTCGGACTTGGCACTTCGGACGGCTACGCGGCAACGTACTCGTCTGGTTACAAACGGCTTTACATCAGCGCTGTGAACGATGAGCGGCCAACAACGGTGGCCGAAGTGGGCAATGGCAATCTCGTCCTTGACCCTTCGCGTCGTTACCGGTTGGTTGCAAGCAGCCACGACGGCTACACACTCGTGTTTCAGTTGTTTGATCTGGCTGAACCTGACAGCCCGGTGATGTCCGCGGTTGGCATGGATGGGTCATATTACAGCGGTTATTGCGGGTTTCTCGTCTTCGAGCAGAGGTACCCGTCAGCCACCGACGGCGCTGAAGCAACATTCGACAATTACATTGCCAAAGTGCCTGCCGATGGTGAAATGCCTGCAATTGTCACAGATTTGCTGCCACCGCCAGCGGGGAAAGCCAGAGAGTTTTATCCGAGAATCAGCGTTTCAATACTGGACCGCGACACAACTGTTGACCCGGCATCGATCAAATTCTTCCTTGATGGCCAACTGATACCAAACAGTTCCCTGACAATTGAGCCGGCGGTCGTGAAAGCGAGCAACCCGGCCAATATGGCAAGGGATTTCAGCGGGGCGACTGCAAGTTATGACATCACTACTTTGTTGCCGTGGGGAAGCAAGCACACAAACGCCGTTGTTTTCACAGACAACACCGGAAAGTCCTACACAAACACATGGACGTGGACATCCGAGTATCCGCTGCTTCCCGCCACGAAGAGTCTTCCAATAGGCAGCCTCGGCGTCAGAGGGTTCGATTTCCGCACGGTCCAAAGTGACAACGGCGGTGTCAACCTCGCAAACAGCCTTGCGCGCGCAAGACTGCAGTTGGCTGTTCCACCTCAGGTCCCGATTGACCGCAGTGCAACAGGGATCGTTCAGGTTTTGGACTGGGACAAGAAAAACGAGCCGCCGAACAATGTTCCGGGTTTGTGCGCCGGCTCTTACATCAACATCGCAGTCGAATGCAGTGCGTATCTTGAATTGAAAGCGGGGACCTATCGTTTCCACATCATCAGCGATGACAGGTCCGGATTGTATTCAGGGCTGGCGGACACTGCCGACATGCTCGTTTTGTGGGAAAACCCGGATTCAACTGCAAACGCAACTTTCGAGTTTGCAGTCGAAGCGGACGGGCTTTACCCGGTACATCTGATTTGGGAAGAAACCGGGGGGGCAGCAAAACTGCAACTGTTTTCTGTGAATCCGGGTGACCAGTCGGAAATCCTGGTCAATGACCCGTCCAATCCTCCCGGCGTGATCAAGGCATGGTATCCGTTGGTCTGTTATTCGGCAGAATCAATTACCGGGCCATGGACCGTCGAGCGCACCGCTTCAAACGCGATTAACACCGTTAATATCGCCGGCTCTGATTGTGCATCAGCGGTGGTGGGATCGATGGTGACCGGCGGACGATTCACCACGCCCGTGTCAACAGCGACGCGTTTTTATCGCATCGAAGCTCCACGGAAAGTCAGGATCACCAAATTTGAAAAAGGCAGCACCACGGTGCAGATAGACTACGTCCTTGAGTAGTCCATTGAACTGCGATCCCGGGCAATCCACGCAGCAATCGCAGATTAACGGATCGTTCGAAACTTTTGTCATCGAACTGTTCAGCCATCGAGCCCCAAATTCATTGCCCCGTGGATGACGAAGTCGCCCCGGTCAGCGCGGCGCGACAGAGCGGTGTTTCTGTACCGGGCGCAGTTGTCCCGGCCGGAGCGTTTGGTTGCGGCTGCGCCGCGCTGAGGCTAACTCTGCTCAGAGTGTTCTCGGTGGTATGCTCTGGGTATTTTTACCACAGAGGGCACCGAGCACACAGAGGGTAGTGAGAAACCCCGACAAGTTCTGAATGGCGCGGGGTGCAGATTCAATTCACGGACAGGTCGTCAGGAGATTCCGCCAGCAGCCTGTGTCTCCATCCTTTCTGCCGGAGGATCGTTCGCCAGAGTTGATTTGGGTCAACATCAAATACGAGTTCCAATGTCGCCGGATGAGTCAACCATGCCTGCCGTCTCATTTCGTCCTCGAGCTGGCCCGGGCTCCAGCCGGCGTAACCGGCAAAGAGCTTCAACTTTTTGCTTGTGGAAAATGACTCGCCGATTTCTATCAGGTCATCCAGAGAATGTCCGACGCTGAGATTGGGCATGACATTTGCGTCGGGCAGAAAAGTGTCGGAGTGTAAAAAACTCATCGCGGCGGGTTGGACCGGGCCGCCGACAAAAAGTGGCAGGTTCTTGATTTGATCTGGCAGATCGGCGATAAGCACATCGCCAACCTTCGTGCCACTGTCGCGGTTAAGGACCAAGCCAAACGCACCATCAGCGTCGTGCTGGCATATCAGCACAACTGTCCTGTGGAAGAAAGACCCGTACAACCTTCCTCCATCCAGCAGTAACTGGCCTTTCAAGTATTTTGGCTGCTTGCCCATCTGTTTGGCGCCTTGTTCGGTTTGGCGCCCGGCACCGGCGTCACCTGTTTTCAAGCAAGCGCCGTGCCGCAATCGCCATTGCGTCGGACGTCAAACCATAGCTCTTGTACAGGTGCGCTGCAACATAAGCCGATCTCCCAAATTGACCTCGGATGCCAATCGACTCGATTTTGTGCGGCACACCCGCGCCCGAAAGGGCGTGGGACAGTAGCGATCCCATCCCGCCAATGAGCTGGTGGTCTTCGATCGTCACAAGCCGTCCTCCGCAACGCCGAACGATGGGGCTGATGGTCTCGATGTCCGGTCGGTTGATGAAAGGGTTGTTGATGACCGCCGCTTTTACTCCGTCGCGAGCCAACAGGTCCGCAGCTTCGAGTGCCTGTCCAACAAGCACGCCGCACCCCACCAGCACAACGTCGTTTCCTTCTCGCAATACCTGCGCGCGCCCCCACTCGTATCGCACCCCGGCCTGCCAACTGAGGGGATAATTTTCACGTCCGACGAAAAACACCACAGATTCTCCGTCCTCGCCACGAGACCGGGCCGAAGCCAGACGTTCCACAGCCTGAAACATGAAAGCCTCAGCTTCATCGGGACACGATGGTGCCACGACAATCGTGTGAGGAATTGCACAAGTAGCAGCAAAATAGGTTGTGGCCTGGTGCGAAGCGCCGTCAGCAGCGTCCTGCAAACCCACATGGGAGAAAACTGCTATCACCGGCGCCTGCGACAAAGCCGCCATCGTCAGAGGCAGATTCCCCTTGGTTACACCGAACTGCGCAAAGGTATCAACAATCGGTATAAACCCCATCTTGGAAAGGCCTGCGCCAACACTGATCATGTTGGCCTCAGCCACTCCGACTTCGACAAAACGACCGGGAAAACTTTTCTGGAAAATTCCCATCCCGGTCGAGCCCTGGACATCGGAGGAAACAGAAAATACCGGGTACCCGGCCAACGCAGCCTTGACTGCGCCTTTGCCCAGACCGGATTGGACCTTGTCTTTCTTAACAGCCTGCACCGACACAGCCGCGCCTTGCACAGCCGCTTTCTTGGCTGCTTCTTTCGATTCCCATTCGGCGCGCAACGATCTGGCCCACTCGACAAACTCTGCCGGCGGATTGCCCTGGTAAATCTCGGTGACGAACTCGACTATTTTTTCCCCGTTTGACAGCGGGAAACCGTGCCCGCCAGAAGGACTTTGTTCGGTAGCCTTGACTCCGTAACCTTTGATGGTTTTGACATGAAGGCAGACCGGCACGAGCGGATTTGCCCGCGCGCATTCGACACCCTCTTCAACAGCTTGATAGACTGCCTGCAGATCGTGCCCGTTGGGAACATGAATGACCTTCCAGCCCAAAACGCTCATCGCGGCAAAGGTCGGCGCCATGCTGAAAGCGTCCTGGGAAATCCGACCCGACAGTTTGGCGTCGTTGTCCGAAATCACCAAGACGAACGGATTCAATCGGCCCTTGGCGGCAAGGCCGGGTATCGAGGCGAAAGCCTCTTTTGCCTCGCCTTCCATGGCGGCTCCGTCCGAAGCCACGGTGATGGTGACGCGATCGTTCCCGATCAGCTTGTCCGCAAGCGCCAATCCCTCCGACTGAACGAGCGCTGATCCGAGTGGGCCATTGCTGAGCAGAATTTGCTCCGGGTTGACGTGAGACTCGCCGTGCCCGGTGAGCTTGCTGGTCAAACTGCGAAATCCCTTGAGATCATCGAATGTCAGACCGTCAAAACCGTAGTTTGCCCGCAGCGCATACAGGCCGTTCTCAGCGTGGCCGGCGTCATTGACGAAATTGAATGCCTCGTACCACTGACGACCGCGCACGCTGAACATCAGGCCGTGGATGGCGGACATGATCTCCGCAAACGCCGCCGGACCGCCCCAATGGCACGCCGCTCCGCCATGGACCGCGTGAACATCCATCAACGCAACCAACGCACGCGTCGCACGCGGGTCCGCCAGCACAACTTCATTGCCGCGCCGGTCCTTGACAGTGACGCTGTATTTTGGCTGGCGCATTGGCGTTTGCGCCAGACGTACAGGTCTGGGAACCGGTCGCAAAGGCGGAGCATCCAGAGCTTTGACTGTTGACTTGTCCTCGCCCATAAACCGCTGATCTGTCTAACACAGGATTTGGCGGCCGCCAGCCTCGAGACTCAGCAGCCACCCAAATCCGCGTTTAATCCTGTTCGGATGATTCTTGTCTGGGTGATTCCTGTTTTGGTGATTCCTGTTTGTGAGCCCCGTGTTTGGGTGGCTCTTGCCTGGGTGACGAACTCCGGTCAGCCCGATTTGGAGAGGCTTGTTTTTCAGGAGCGCGTTTTTCGCGTTCCTGTTTGTCCCGCTCTTCCATCGCTGCGCGCCGGGAAAGTCGGACCCGGCCTTTTTCGTCCACCCCGAGGCACTTGACCCAGATTTCATCTCCCACCTTGACGATGTCTTCGGTTTGTTTGACTCGGAAGTTCGCAAGCTCGCTTATATGAACCAACCCGTCTTTGCCGGGGAACACCTCGACGAAACAGCCGAAATCCTTGATTGTGACGACCTTGCCACGGTAAACCTTCCCGACCTCGATTTCGGCTGTCATGCCTTCGATTTCGCGTTTTGCGACTTCCAATCCTTCAGGGTTGGTGCTGTAAATCTGGACCGTGCCGTCGTTTTCGATGTTTATTTCGCACCCCGATTCATCGCAAATCCGCTTTATGTTCTTTCCGCCGGGCCCGATCAACGCGCCTATCTTTTCCGGATTGATCTTGACGGTCACAATCCGAGGCGCGTGCTTGCTGAGCTCAGGCCGCGGCGCAGCCAGCGTCTCTGACATGATCTTCAGGATTTTGAGACGGGCAGCGCGGGCCTTTTCCACTGCTTCACCGATTATGGCATGAGGCAACCCCCTGAGCTTCAAATCCAGTTGAAACCCGGTGATCCCCTTCTCAGTGCCCGCGATCTTGCAGTCCATGTCACCAAACGCATCTTCGGCGCCGAGTATGTCCGTAAGAAGCTTGTATCGCAGAATCTGCCCTTGTTCATTTGGCTCGCTGCACAAGCCGATGCTGATTCCTGCAACGGGCCTGATCAGCGGCACGCCTGCGTCCATCAGCGCCAGACTGCCACCACACACTGTCGCCATCGAAGTCGAACCGTTCGATTCCATGATTTCGCTCGTGACACGCACGGCGTAGGGGAAATTCTCGAGCGGCAACATTGGTTCAAGGGACCGCTCCGCCAGAGCGCCATGGCCAATCTCTCGCCGACCCGGGCCTGCAATGCGCCCGGTCTCGCCCACTGAGAAATTTGGAAAGTTGTAGTGAAGAATGAATTGTTTTTCTGTCTCGCCTCCTGCGTAGGCGTCGATCTCCTGCATGTCCTCGGTCGTGCCCAACGTCGCAAGAACAAGTGCCTGAGTCTCGCCCCGGGTAAACAGAGCCGACCCGTGCGCGCGCGGCAACAGCCCGACTTCACATGAGATGGGCCGCAAATCGTCCATTCCGCGCCCGTCCAAACGCCGGCCTTTGTCCATGATCAACCCTCGGACCACCCGGTGCTGGATCTCGTACGCGGCTTCCTTGATAACGAACGGCGTAACCTGTTCCTCGCCAAACTTGGCGACAAGTTTGGCACCCATCTCTTCAACCAACAACCGCCATGCTTCCTCCCGTGCCTGTTTGCTCGGAGCCAGCAAGGTGGACTCGGCTCTGTCACCGATTATTGCCAAAGCCTCGTCCAGGACCGGTTGTGGGAGAACAAACGGGGTGATTTGGCGTTTTGGTTTTCCGACTTTGGCAGCAAGCTCTTTCTGTGCTGCGATGATCGGCTGGCAACAGGTGTGAGCAAAAGCGAGAGCCGCCATGAAATCAACTTCGCTGATCTCTTTGGCCGAGCCCTCGAACATCAGCAGCTCCGTCTCACTTCCCACGTACACAAGGTCAAGATCACTCTGTTCGAGCTGACTGTGAGTGGGGTTGGCGATCAATTGACCGCGAACACGGCCCACGCGCACCGCTCCGATGGGGCCGCTCCATGGGATGTCGCTCACCGCCAGGGCCGCCGACGCACCAATCACACTGAGTATGTCCGGGTCGTTCTCACCGTCGGCGCTCAGCAGAATGCTTTGCACCTGCACCTCGTTGAACCATCCCTTGGGAAACAACGGGCGTATGGGACGGTCTATCATCCGGCTGGTCAGAATCTCTTTTTCGGTCGGACGTCCTTCGCGTTTGAAATAACCGCCGGGGAATTTGCCGGCCGCTGCGGCTTTCTCTCTGTAATCAACCGTGAGCGGGAAGAACTCTTGCCCTTCACGTGAAGTCATTGAGGCCACAGCGGCCACAATGACCACGGTTTCACCAAGCTGGACTGATACGGCGCCGTCGGCCTGCTTGGCCATTCGGCCGGTTTCAATGACGATTTTTCCTGCGCCAACTTCTGCAACAACACTTTCTGGCATGGTATGTTCAATAATTCCATGCCCGTCAGCTTCGAGGAACTTCATTCAGCCCTCCAACCATGGGGGGCTGAATGAAATTACCCTAAGCCAACAGGCATGCATAACGCGCGGTCTGGTTCTACTCTCTGCCAACACAAGCCGCCCGCGCACTTTGGTCAGCTTTTTCAGCTTCGCAGCCTGCGTCGGCATTTCCGATGGCCACCAACGCTCTGATTATCTCCGCAACTTCAGCCTTTTGGTCACTGCTTCGTATTGTTTGAAATCAGTGGCCTCGAGGTAGCTCAACAGTCGGCGTCTCTGGCCCACCATCATGAGCAGGCCACGTCTCGAGCTGTGATCTTTTCTGTGTTTCTGAAGGTGCTCGGTAAGATGATTAATCCGCTGGGTCAACAGTGCAATCTGCACGGCTGCCGACCCGGTATCGCGTTCGTGCAACCTAAATTCAGCTATTGTTTTGTTTTTCGCTTCCATTCGGTCTAACATCGGCCTCAGAACAAAGCCCGGAAGATAGTTGCAATAAGCCGGGGTGTAAAGCAGAAGTTTTAAACTTCACACTGCCCCGAAGCGGCGGTGGCGCCGCGCATACTCTTCAAGCGCAGCGAAAAACTGCGCTTTCCTGAAATCCGGCCAGAGCGTCGGCGTCACCACGAACTCCGCATAGGAAATCTGCCACAACAAGAAATTGCTCACCCGCAACTCCCCGCTTGTCCTGATAAGCAGGTCCGGGTCCGGATAATGTCTTGTGTACAAATGCTGCGAAATCACCTGCTCGTTGATTTCTTCCGGTTCGATCTCGCCGGCTTTGGCTTTCGCGGCAATCTGCCGAACTGCTTCAACTATTTCGGTCCGTCCTCCGTAACTCAATGCAAGAATCAACGTCAATCCGTTGTTGCGAGCGAGCGCCTGCCGTGTGTTGGCGAGCTGTTCCTGGACAAACTCGGGCAGCCGATACACCTGGCCGATCACCTCCAACCGCACGTTGTTCCGCTGGAGTTCGTCAATCTCGGTCTTCAAGTACCGCGCCAAATAGCGCATCAGTGTGTCAACCTCGTCCTTCGGTCGGTTCCAATTCTCGACCGAAAAAGCGTAGAGCGTGAGATACTTTATCCCCAGTTCACCTGCCGCCCGGACGACCGCTCGCACAGATTCAACGCCGTGTCTGTGTCCTTCGACACGCGGCAGGTGGCGCTGCTTCGCCCAACGCCCGTTCCCATCCATGATAATTGCCACGTGCGTCGGCAACGCCGCACGCGCCTCGGCGCTCAACTGAATGCCGCTGGCGCTCATTTGTATAAAACAAATTCGGGTTGGCCCGCCATGGTGTTACAGAAAAATCGTTTCCACACGGTCCGGGCCAACCGAAACAATGCTCAGTTTCGCCCCTGATAATTCTGCTATCGCCTTCAAATACCGTCTTGCACGTACGGGCAAATCTTCCCACGAACGCGCCCCGCTGGTCGGACATTGCCAACCCTGGAACTCCTCATAGACCGGCTGGCATTCTTTCAGCACACGACCGTCATTCGGCACGTGAGTGTACAGCCGCGAACCATGGCGGTACCCCACGCACACCTTGATTTGTTCCAGCGTGTCAAGCCCGTCCAGATTCGTAACAGCCAGCTCATCAATGCCATTGATCATCACCGCCTGCCGCGTCACCACCGAATCAAACCACCCGCAACGTCTCGGGCGACCAGTTGTGGCCCCGAACTCGCGCCCCAACGCATGCAACATGTCGCCAATCTCGGCACTTTCAGTCGGAAACGGCCCTTCCCCAACCCGCGTTGTGTACGCTTTCATGACGCCGACGACCTTGTGCATCCGGTTGGGAGGAACGCCCGAGCCGGTGCATGCGCCGCCCGCAGTTGTATTGGACGATGTTACAAACGGGTATGTCCCATGATCGATGTCAAGGAACGTGCCCTGCGCGCCTTCGAACAGGATGTCTTTTCCCTGCTGCACAGCCTCGTTCAACATGACCACGGTGTTGGTTACGAAACAGCGCAATTTGTCACCGGCTTCGCGGTAGGCTGCCTGTACCTTTGAAAACGATAGCGGCTTTGCGCCAAAAGCTTTCAGCACCTCGTTGTTCTCACGAATTCGATCCCGCAACAACTCAGCAAAACGGTCCGCATCAACAAGGTCGATCATCCGCAACCCGGTCCGCGCCGCCTTGTCTGCATAAGCCGGGCCTATGCCGCGTTTGGTGGTGCCTATCTTGTTCTTCCCTTTTCTGGCCTCGCGCTGTTCGTCAAGCAACCGATGGTATGGCAACACAATGTGCGCGGTCTCGCTGATGAACAGATTTCCGTCCACCCGAACGCCCAACCGTTTCAGTCCTTCGATTTCCTCGACCAACGCGGGCGGATCAATCACGACGCCGTTGCCAATGACGCATTTTTTCCCGTGCCTGAGAATGCCCGACGGCACCAAATGGAGCACGTATTTCTGTTTGTCAATCAACACGGTGTGCCCGGCATTGTTGCCGCCCTGAGTCCGCACAACAATGTCCGCACGCTCGGTCAGCACATCAATTATCTTGCCTTTGCCTTCGTCGCCCCACTGGGCTCCTACAAGGATCGTGTTTGCCATGATGATCTCAGCGACACACAACTGAAAAAGCGCCCTAACCAAACCCGCTTCCAGACGCGCAGTCGCCGCATTAACCTTATGAGCCTGCCACGGTAACGTCAACGAGAGAAAAAAAATCCTGATAAATATCGGTTGACATTCAGGCGTAAAATCATAAACTGAAGCCGGTTCTGAATTTAAGTTGCAGCCTAACTAGGAGAAATCTATGAAGAACGTTGGACGTATTTCAATCCGGGTGGTTGGTCAGGGTTTGGCTGTTGCAGCTTGCTCGCTGTGGCTTGCAGCACAAGCCGCCGAAGGAAGTGCACGCGTAACGGCAGTCAGAGTCGGAAGTGCAGATTACAGCACCGATGGCGTTACATGGACGGCACTTGGAGGAGGTGAAGTCCTCGGCCCCGGCACCACCTTGCGCACCGATGCAATGGGAATTGTGGATTTGAATCTCGGAAAATGTGGTGATTATGTCCGCCTTACCCCGGGAACAACTCTGCGCCTCAGCACAATGAGTTATGACCAGGGCGCCGGCGAAACCGTCATTAACACGGAGATGTACCTGAGCACGGGCCGAATTCAGGGTATCATCCGAAAATTGAGCGCGGCTTCGCGCTTTGAAGTCAAGACACCAGTCGCAACTTACCAGATTCGCGGCACCCGATACGAAATCAGCGCCACCGGTCGCGCAACCGTCAGCGAGGGCTTGGTCGAGGTTCTCTACACTCCCGCTGGAGCAACTGCAGCGGTCAGGTTCGAAGTTCCCGCCGGTTACACCTTCGAGCCGAGCGAAAACAGCGGTCGTGGCGGAACGATGCCAACCCCTGGCATCGTTCAAGACCAACTGACCGAAGACCTCAAAGATTTGCGCGGTGGCGGTGTCGAGGGCGAAAAAGTCCAGGTTTGGATTCCGATGCCGACATGGGAGATTGTCGATCGCCCATTTGATCCGGCCCCGGGCACAATGGATTCAAAACCGTTCAGAGTGCCGCCAATTTACAATCCAACCACCGAAGTAGCTCCGCGCCCCTGAAGCACGTCCAACGTAATCAATAATCAAATAAAGCGCGGAATTTGTTTCGGACACCCAGGGCAACACCAGTTGCCCTGGGTTTTTTTGATGCCGACAGCTTGCAATCTCGCACAAATCGAGCAATAGTTCTGCCATGCTGGCCAAGGTGTGTTCGGCCGCGGTCAACGGCATAGAAGCATACGCGGTCGAAGTGGAGGTTAATTCCGGTTGGGGCGATACGGTGATCGTCATCGTTGGACTCCCCGATACTGCAGTCAAAGAATCGCGCGACAGAGTCACCACTGCGCTCTCGAACTCGGGTTTCAATTTCCTTCTGGGGCGAACAACCATCAATCTCGCTCCGGCTCATGTCAAAAAGGAAGGGCCAAGTTTCGATCTCCCGATTGCAATCGGCATGCTCGCTGCCAGTGAACAATTGGTCACCGATCAGTTGGAGAACTACTTGATCGTCGGGGAACTCGCCCTGAACGGCGCCGTCAGGCCGGTCAAGGGCGTTCTGCCAATCGCACTTCGCGCAAGAGCCGACGGTAAGACCGGGATGCTCGTGCCTGCCGACAATGCCGCTGAAGCAGCGGTTGTCACCGGGCTCAACGTCATCCCAATCCAAAACTTGCGCGAGGCAGTGAGCTTCCTGCATGGCGAAATCTCGATACCCTCCATGCACGTTGACATTGACAGACTCTTCGAGCAAACAGCCGATGACGAGGTTGATTTCGCCGATGTGAAAGGCCAGGAATCGGTCAAGCGCGCACTCGAAATCGCAGCAGCAGGCGGCCATAATGTTCTGTTGATCGGGCCGCCGGGCACCGGCAAGTCAATGCTCGCAAAACGAATCCCAACAATTCTCCCTCCCATGACCCTCGAGGAAGCGCTCGAAACAACCAAGATCCACAGCATCGTTGGCCTGCTCAAGCCGGGCCAGGCTCTCATCACCAAACGGCCATTCAGAGCGCCTCATCACACCGCCAGTGACGCCGGACTCCTCGGCGGTAGCATGAATCCAACCCCTGGTGAAATCTCGCTTGCGCACAACGGCGTCTTGTTCCTCGACGAGCTGCCGGAGTTCAAGCGAAGCGTGCTGGAAACCATGCGCCAGCCACTCGAAGATGGCACAGTGACAATCTCCCGCGCAGCCGGCACGGTAACTTTTCCGTCCGAATTCATGCTCGTCGCCGCCATGAACCCAAGCCCCGACGGCAGAATGCCGGGCGAGTCGCGGTGTTCACCGCGTGAGATTCAAAATTACCTCGGAAAAATCTCCGGTCCGCTGCTGGACCGCATCGACCTCCATGTCGAAGTGCCCGCCGTCAAGTTCAGGGAAATGACCGCCAGCAGAACAGGCGAAAGTTCATCCCAAATCCGCGCCCGGGTAATCGCAGCCCGCAAAAAACAGCAACAGCGATTCCGAAACAGCAGCCGCTGCACCTGCAACGCCAGAATGTCACCGCGCGACCTGCGAATCCATTGCGCCCTTGACGAGCAAACCCTTGAAATGCTCAGGCTCGCAATGAACGACCTCAAATTGAGCGCCCGCGCATACGACCGTATCCTGAAGGTGGCCCGGACAATTGCAGACCTCGCCGACTCGGAACGCATCACCTCAGATCACCTGTTCGAGGCCGTCCAGTTCCGGACTCTGGACCGCCAACTCTGGGGCTGACCCGGCACTCTCAGCGCAGCGCAGCCGCAGCCGAACGCTCATGTCGTGACCGCACTGCTCCCGGCCGGGGCAGATACTGACAAATCGAGCAAACTCCCAGCCTGAAAATCTTCGCAAATATGATCGATTTTTCAATATAGCCATACAGTGACCTGCTTGTTGATTCGGCTTGCGCGGCCATGCCGTCCGCCAAAGAATCGCCCCGAACAGTCAAGACGGCGTGAATGCGCAATCGCATCCCTGCCTTCGCAAACCGGAAAGGTCCATCATGCAAAAATTCAATCGTCGCCAATTCCTCAAAGGTTCTCTCGGTGCCGCGACTGCAATTTCCCTCTCGCAACGCGGATTGTCCGTATCAGCAAATGATCAAATCGTCATCGGCGTCATGGGGCTGGGCGGACGTGGCACCGGGCTTGCCGGAATGTTCGCCGAACGGCTCGATGTCCGGATCAAGTACTTGTGCGATCCCGACCAACGGCGGCACGCGCAAGCCCGGAGAGTTGTCGAGGCACATGCGCATAAGGCCGAGTGCGTTCAGGATTTTCGGCGGATGTTGGAAGACCGTGAAGTCGATGCAGTGGTCAACGCAACGCCTGATCATTGGCATGGATTGGGCACGGTACTGGCGTGTCAGGCCGGCAAGCACGTGTACGTTGAAAAACCAATCGCACACAACGTGTGGGAAGGCCGTAAAATGATCGACGCCGCCCGCAAGTACAATCGCGTCGTAACCGTCGGCACCCAAACGCGCAGCGCGCCGTATGTTCAACCTGCACGCGAATTGGTCAGGTCCGGCAAACTGGGTGAGGTGCGGCTCGTTCGAGTTTACAATCTGATGCAACACTCGCCCCAGCGGATTGGACCGGAAGAGCCTGTGCCACAAGGATTCGATTATGACATGTGGTGCGGGCCGGCAGCGCGGTTGCCGTACGTCCCGGGACGATACTGGCTTAACATGGCCGAGTTTAGCTGCGGTCCGATCCCCGGCGACGCAGTGCATCAACTCGACCTTGCACGGTTCGTCATGGGCGACCCGCCTGCGCCCCGCAGCGTCAGTCATTGCGGTGGCATTTTCGTCCTGCGCGACGGACGTGATACTCCGGACACACAGTTTGCCATGTTCGAGTACGAAAGTTTCACCATGATGTTCCAGGGAGCACTCTGGACACCGTACATGAAAAAAATCCCAATCCCTATTCGCGAAGGCGACCAATTCCCCGACTGGCCGTTCTGCGCCACCAAAATAGAAATCCTCGGCACAAAAGGTTACATGTACCTCGGAAGACACGGCGGCGGTTGGCAGGTCTATGACGAAAACAACAAGGTCATCGCGGAATCCCCTGGCAGGCCCGGCGACCGCCCGCATTTGGAGGATTTCCTCCAGTGCATCAGAAGCGGCAAACTGCCCAACGCAGACGTCGAGCAGGGCCATCAGTCAACTCTGCTGTGTCATTTGGCGAACATTTCATGGCGCATGGAGAATGCGAAATTGATTTTCGATCCGGCAACCGAGTCGTTCCCGAAGACACCGGAGGCAAATCGTTTTCTGAAACGCGCTGCATATCGGGCACCGTGGGTCATGCCGGATCAAGTTTGAAAACCGGCTCGTGTGGCGATGCGACTGATCATCGCTACCCACAGTGCCGAACAAGGCAGTGTTGAGAATCAGCGCAGCACCTGATCGAATGCAAATCTGGGATGTGCATCGCCATTTGTCCGGAGTCCCGGGCAACTCTCCGGAGGAACGGCTCGTCACGGAAATATCGACGGATAGCGTGTGGTTCGGGACTCTTGTCTTCAAGTTGGTCGGCCATTGATCTCAATCTCATCTCTCCCTTGGGCGATGAACTCGGCCCGTTCAGCGCGGCGCGACACAGCGGTATTCCTGCAACCAACGCAATGGTTACGCCTCGAGCGTTTGTTTGCGGCTGCGCCGCGCTCAGCGGCTTATGACGCGCGGAGTTGGTCGCGGTTCTCGTACACCTTGAGTATGGCGTCGGCGATGTCGTCCATGTCCTCTTTTGTGCCGAGGAGGGGGCCCGAGGCCCAAATCATCACCATTTCCTGGCAGACCCTGTCGCAGTTCGGGCATTGCATTTCTTCGCGGTATTGTTTGAGCCGTTTTTCGCCAAACATCTTTTGGTAAACCTTGCTCTCAACCACGAAATCCACCCATGGTTCGCGGTGCAACCCGCGCTCGATGTAGGGACTCAGACTGACGCCTTCGGCCTCGACAGCCTTGAGAAACCGGCTTCGGTCAACACCGCCAAAGTGCTCTTTCCGATAGGACATTGCGTAAAGATAGAACGACCCGCTGGCTGTTCCCGGATAAAGCTTTTGCGGCGCAATTCCCGGGCAGCCTTTCAACCGCGATGTGAGGTGGGCGGCGTTTTCGTTGCGCCGCTGGAACCGCTCGAGAACACCGGACATTTGGCCGAGCAACACCGCCGCTTCGAATTCGTTCATTCTATATTTTGGCCCGATGACCTCTGTTCGGCCACGCCGGTTTGTTCCGTGGTTGTGAACAGTATAACAACGGTCCATCAACGCTTCGTCGTCGCCAACAATCGCGCCGCCTTCGCCGCATGCGATGGTCTTGCTGCTTTGGAAGCTGAAACAACCAATGGTACCGATTGTGCCGAGCTTTTTGCCGCGGTACTCGGCAAGGTGTGCCTGAGCAGCATCTTCAATCACGAACAGGTTATGTTTCCGTGCGATGGCCATGATTGCATCCATGTTCGCCGGCTGGCCCATCATGTGCACAGGCATTATTGCCCTGGTGTTTTCAGTAATGCGGCGTTCAACGTCCGCCGGGTCCAACTGGTATGACTCCGGATCAAGATCAGCCAGCACGGGCAACGCCCGCGCTGACAGTATCGAAGCTATGGTTCCAGGATCAGTATATGGCGACGTTATAACTTCGTCGCCAGCACCAATGCCGAGTGCTTCAACACACGTGTGCAGTGCCTGCGTGCCAGACCCGGTTGCAACGCAGTACTTGGCCCCTATCAGAGCGGCAAATTCCTTTTCGAACGTCGGGACTGTGCCCGAGGTGGACTGGATGCGGCACCAAATTCCGCTCTTGGTTGTTTTGATAACTGCGTCAAGCACCTTGTCGTCCCAATACGGCCACGACGGCCACGATTTGCCCTTGCGGATCGGTTCGCCTCCCAATAGCGCGAGTTTGCCGGTCCACCTCGGTTTGCCGGCGGCATGCGCCGGCAACACGGTTGCCGGAACGGCTGCGGTGGTGGCTGCGATTGCGGCTGTCGTCAGAAACTGGCGCCGATTCAATTCATTTGCGTTCATGGTGATCAAATCATTCGGTCAGGCGTGGGCCCGCGGATGCGTTGGCATATCCAAGCCGCCTGCAAAAACCGATCACGCAATTTTTCCCACAAACACAAAAAGCGGCAATCCGAAAATCATGTCCGAAAAGGAAACCCTTGGGTGGCGAACGCAGGTTGGCCGCGTCCGCTCCCAAGGGTTTCGTGTTTATCTTGTAAGGCTGTCAAAGCCCGGCGCATGTGCAGGGCTGCGCCTCTGCCGACCGGGCTCGCGAAAACTACTCTTTATCCTTCGGCTCGTCAGACTGGCGCGATTCCTCAGCCTGCCGCGCTTCGTCTGCAGCATCAAAAGCGTGTTGCAGTGCCACAAGGTCTTCGCCGGGCTTGAGCTGATCGAGCAGCGCCTGTTCGGCCTTGAGCTGCTCAGGAGTATAATTGGCAGCCTTGATCGACAGCCCGATCCGCCGTTCGCTACGGTCAATCTTGATGACGCGCGCCGTGACTTCCTGGCCAACCGAGAGAACGTTCTTGATCTTGTCAACACGTTCTTCGCTGACCTGAGAGATGTGTACAAGACCGTCGATGTCATGCTGCAACCCGACAAACGCGCCGAAACTGGCCAGTTTGGTCACTTTGCCGGTCACAAGATCCCCGACACGATAATACTTGTCGATGTTCTCCCATGGGTCCTCGGTGAGTTGCTTGATGCCAAGGGAAATGCGCTGATTGATCTTGTCCACTTCGAGAACGACGGCCTCGACCTCGTCCCCTTTCTTCAGGACTTCGGATGGATGATTGATCTTGCGCGTCCACGAAAGGTCGGACACATGGATCATTCCGTCCAAGCCCTCCTCCAGTTCGAGGAATGCACCGTAACTGGTAAGATTCCGGATCTTGCCCTTGACCCGCGTACCCTTCGGGTACTTGACTTCCGCCTCTTCCCATGGATTCGGCGTAAGCTGCCGGACACCCAGCGAAATCTTTTGTTCTTCGCGGTTGATACCGAGAACGACGGCTTCGATTTCTTCGCCTTGCTTTAGCACATCGCTCGGTTTTGCAATGCGCTTCGTCCACGACAGTTCAGTGACGTGAACAAGACCTTCGACACCCGGTTCCAATTCGACAAATGCACCGTAAGGAACCAGATTGACCACCCGGCCTTTGACACGCGCTCCGACAGGGTATTTCTGTTCGATGCTGTCCCACGGATTGGGCATCTTCTGTTTCAGACCCAGACTGACCCGTTCCTTTTCGCGATTGATGTCGAGCACGACGACATCTATTTCCTGGCCGACCTTGAGCATTTCTGACGGATGGCTGATCCGCCCCCAGCTCATGTCGGTGATGTGCAACAGACCGTCCAAACCGTTCAGATCTATAAACGCGCCGAAATCGGTGATGTTCTTGACCGTGCCCTTCCGGATGTCGCCCGGCATCATTTCGGCCAACAGCTTCGTACGCCGCTCGTTGCGTTCCTGCTCGATGAGCTCGCGCCTCGAAAGCACAATGTTCTGTCGTTCCTGATTAATCTTTACCACCTTGAACCTGTAGGTGTTCCCCACGTAAACGGAAAGATTGCGCGGCGGCGTAATATCGACTTGTGAAGACGGAAGGAACGCCTCGACGCCTATGTTTACAAGAAGCCCGCCTTTGACAACCGCTTTGACTTTACCTTCGATGGTCCCGCCTTCGTTGCAAATGGTGAGAATACGCTGCCAGTTCTTCTTGAACTCGGCTTTCTCACGCGACAGAACAACCATCCCCTCGCTGTCCTCCAGCCGTTCTATGAGGACGTCCACGACATCCCCAACCTTGAGGTTTGGCAAATCCTCAAACTCGGTTATGGGGATCACTCCTTCGCTCTTATACCCGATATCCACCAGAACTTCTTTCGGGCGGATTTCGATAACAGTTCCAGGCACTATCTCGCCCACAGCAAAGCGCTTCTCGCTTTGCTTCAGGGCTTCTTCCATTGTCAGCATAAATGTTGGTTAATTCGCCTCGCGGCGTGGCGTTGTGGGAAGCCAGGTCCGGGAAACGCACCCGGCAAAGCCTCCGTTGCCCACCCCGACTGTCACGTCACCGGACACAGCGACACTTTCATCGGCCGGGTTACACGTTGCACAGGCAACGGAGATTGACGTCAGGTTAATTGTTAAACTACCACTTTTTCAGCCTCAACGGACAGCCGCACCCGCGACGTCCAGGCAAAGCGACACTCTAGCCGAGACAGAAAAAGATGCAAGCGCCTTTTTTACGCCCATGATTTCCATCTGTAAGCGATCGTTCGGTTGCGACTGCGCCGCGCTGCGGCATCTTGCGCCCAAACATGGTGACAGGCTCGATACTTGCCCGACCATGGTGACGGGCTCACCATTTGAGCAACCGGGCTTTTAACTTTTGGTGAACTTCGGCCACAGCCACACCACAGGGTGATCTGCGCCTGGATACCTCGCTGGGGGCTACCGCGTACATCCGGCCTGGGGGAATCGTAATCACAGAGATTGCCTTGCAGCCAGCTTTGTGATAACAACCATACAACCTGATAGTTATGGACTACCACGTCAACAGCCACGGAAATTACCTTGGAATGTTTTCAGTCGATGAGCTTCGTCGCCGCCGTGCCGCTGGTGAACTTTCTGGCGATGCCCTTGTCCGGAGCGAGGGAATGACCGAATGGAAGCCGCTTGACGAGGTGTTGGAGGACACTGTCCGGCAACCGCAATGCAGTCCCGGTCAGGAAGAAACAGACCGGTCTCCAAAGCCCGGCAACAAGCGCGTACTTGTATTGGTGATCGCCGTCTTCGGCGGGCTCATGCTGTTGGCACTCGGCTTTTCGGGTTTCATGATGTTCAGGTTTGTTCAGAAAACCCGTGAGTCACTTAAGACTGCCACCTCGATTGCTGACAAGCGCGGCTTGGCAGCGGCCAGCAAGCACATCCCGGTCAGCGAAACGACGCTCACGCGCGAAACTGTGCGAGAGCGGGCGCGCGAGTTTCGTCTTCGGCAGTATCTCGAGGGTTATCGGAAGCACGGACGTCACGATGTTCCGTGGGATGAGGACGCGGCCAGGCTGATTGAGGCATGGATAGCTGTCAACTACGGCGGCCCGACGAATCTGCCGTCGCCAACCGAGATTGCAGAAAAACTCATTGCCATACCGGAATGCAATGATGCATTGATACTCACTGCCGCCGCGGCTGTTACACCCGATTTGCACGAGCGAATACGACGTTTTGATCGTGCACTCGCAGCTTACACTGGATCGGCTTACGGAGCGTATCCGCAATTCTTCGTAGCGGTTCAGCTCGCCAATGATCTCGGAAGCAAATCACCAAGGACCCCCGAGCTGGACGTGACTGCACTCGAGCAGTTCAAACGGGGGTTCGAGGACGGCAGTTTCACGCCCGCAGACGAAGAGGAAATTGCATATATCCTGATCGAGGACTGGGGAAGTCGTTTTTTCGCCAGAAACAACTCTGCCGTGATTCAGATTGTTCTCGGGCATCCCGAGTACAAATGGCTTGCGCTGACGTTGCAGGGAGAAATGGAGATTGAAGAGGCATGGAAAGCGCGCGGCAGTGGTTGGGCAAACACCGTAACGCCCGAAGGCTGGAAAGGGTTTGAAGATCATTTGGCAAGAGCCCGCGCAGCATTGACACAAGCATGGAAACTACATCCGCAACGGCCCCTGGCGCCATGTTGCATGATCACAGTTGCAATGGGTGACAGCGACGCCAACGAGATGCGCGTCTGGTTTGACAGAGCCATTGAAGGTCAGATTGATCTCTACAGTGCATGGAACCGGATGCAAACCGGGCTCCTTCCACGCTGGCACGGCAGTCACGCCGCGCTGTTGGCCCTCGGTGTTCGCGCGGTTGACACCAGCAGATTTGACACGGACGTGCCAAGACAATTGTTCGAGTGCATCAAGATGATTGAAGGCGACCTCGAGTTGGCGCCGGGCGAACATATTTATGGGCGTCCGGACGTGTGGCCGCATCTGAAGAGGATGTACGAAGGCTATTTGGCCGAACCGTCCCAGGCTCAAGCAAACCACGGCTGGCACAGCGCTTATGCCGTCGTCGCGTACTTGGCCGGAAAATACGATGTGGCACGAAGCCAACTCGAGGCCATCGACTGGAAACCGACGCGCAGATCGCTGACGCAATGGGGCAAAGACCTGTCGCTTCTCCCCTTGCAAGTGGCAGCCATCACAGGCGAACACGGACAAGAAATACTGCGCGCCGAATCGGACTACGCGCGCGGCGATTTGTCGAAAGCCATCAAGATTTACCAGGATTTGCGAGGAAAACCGCATTCAGACGATCGAACCAAACAGTTCATTGAAGCAAGGTTGCCTGCCCTCGAGCAGGAACTTCGCCTGGCAAAGGGAGAATGGATTGACCTTGTCCCTGCCGACCAGCAGGACCCAAACTGGGAACTGTTTGGTCACACCATCCGCAAACTCCCGGACGGAGCAATCGAGATCGAGGCCGGCCCCGGAGGGCATGCCATTTACTGTCGCACTCGCATCGGGCGGAACTTTGAAGTGACGGGAGAATTCGAAGTCGTGCGTTCCTCGACAGGCGCTTTTCAGGCAGGATTAATGATGGGCATTCCTGATGACCCGAGCCCTGCCTGGTACGCGTTCCGAATAACAAGAAATCCGCCGGGCAACGACGCGGCAAGTTTCTCACTCGGCTGGACGCGGCGGGAACTCACGATGCCGGCCAAGCTCAAAGATGGTCCCAACACTTTCCGATTCAGCATCGTGCAACGCCGCGTGAACGCGTGGATTAACGACGTTCGCACTCTGCGTGTGGCTGAGGAGCAAGAACAGTTCGTTCTCAAGGACAACTGCATGCTCGGTTTGGGCGCGTATAACAATACAAACGAAACTGTGATCCGGTACCGCAATGTAAAAGTGCGGCGCATCACATCGACTGAGTGAGGGCTTCCCTGTTTGCAAACCGCAACAATCAGCGCGGCGCAGCCGCAACCAAATGATCGCGGCGAGATAAATGCGTTCGTTCCAGGCTTGGCACTCCGTCGCGCCGCGCTGAAAAGGGCGACTTCGTCGCCAAATGGTGAGATGCGAGTGGGATGAGCGGCCGAAAGGTTCGAAGGCAAAAGCCTCGAACGACGCGCTGATCTGCAATTTGCGCGCAGATTATTATGTTATACTCCACTCCAAAGGCCAGACTCTGGTGACAAACTGAGAAAAATCGCAGTCTGAAAATCTTCGCAAATATGATCGATTTCTCAATATAGGAATTCAGTAGAAGCGTTTCCTTCACTCACAACGGCTCGCAAGTCTGATTCCCGCTTCTGATGGCTTTATTCGCCACTGGGGAGCTGTTTGCCCCCAGTGCTGTGCGGCTGTACGAGGGTTTGTGGGTTGGGAGTCCGTGTCTATCTGGGTCTCCCCGCGAGGTCGAGCACGATGTTGACAGACTACCCGGAGAAAGCCTCACGATCTGGAACAAAACCTCGCTGACACCTCAACCACCTTTCATTCTGGAACCGAGCCGGGGCATCCGGCTCCCCAATATGGGGACAGACACGATGTTGTCCGCCTATGCTCGCACCCAAATGAGGGGACAGGCACGATGTTCTCACCGGCCTTTTGACGGCCAGATAAGGGGACAGACACGATGTTTCCGGCCGGTGCCGGTGGGCGAATCAAGCCAGACGGATCGGACTGCCGGCTAAGTTTTCGATTTACGCAATGAAACGGATATTGGACTTGCGAATGTCTAATGAGAGAAAGCTCGCACCTCCTGAGTCTGACCTTGCGCAAGCTGAGGGATCGACAGAGTAACCGCATCGCATCGGCAGAGCCGACCGCTGGTCCGCGGGCCAGCCGCGATGGGGCCCCGACGGTTCCTCGACAGGAAGCCAATGTCGAAGTACGATTATGCCGATGTCGATCAACTTGTCACCGTGGGCAGTTGCAGGCCGTGAATTCCGTTCAAGGCTGATCCTGGGAACGGGCAAGTTTGCCTCGCCTGAAGCGATGCGCGAAGCCCTGGAAGCGAGCGGGACGGAAATGGTCACAGTGGCATTGCGCCGGGCGGATTTGACCGGCCAGCGCGATCCTTTTGCGAACATTTTGGACTACATTGATCCGGGGCGTTATTTGATTCTGCCAAACACGAGCGGTGCGATGAACGCGCGCGAGGCTGTGCGTTTGGCGCGGCTTGCAGCGGCGGCAGGATTGCCGCGCTGGGTTAAACTGGAAATTCATCCCGACCCTCGCTATCTGCTGCCTGATCCGATCGAAACCTTGGCGGCTGCGACGGAGCTGGTCAAGGAGGGGTTCACGGTACTGCCCTACATCAACGCGGACCCGGTATTGGCGAAGAGGCTCGAGGAGGTGGGAACCGCCGCCGTAATGCCTCTTGGATCGCCGATCGGGTCAAATCGAGGGCTTCAGACGCGGGATCAGCTCAGAATCATAATCGAGCAGGCCACAGTACCGGTTGTGGTTGATGCCGGTCTGGGCGCGCCGAGTCATGCTGCTGAGGCGATGGAAATGGGCGCTGATGCCGTTTTGGTTAACACGGCGATTGCAGTAGCGAATGATCCACGGCGGATGGCAATGGCTTTCAAGGCCGCCGTTGAAGCCGGACGGGTTGCATTCGAATGCGGTCTGCCAGCAGTCCATGACACCGCAAGTGCGACAAGTCCGTTGACAGCTTTTCTGGAATGACGGCGGTTGGTTTTTCTCGAAAATGAAAAAAGAAGAACACGGTTTGAGCACACTGCCGGCGGCCCGTGTACGGCAACTGTTGCGGGTTGCGCAGCGACGGCGAATTTTGGTTGTTGGCGACAGTGTGCTTGACCAGTTTGTTTGGGGCCGGGTGCACCGGATTTCGCCCGAAGCACCCGTGCCGGTTGTCGAGTTTGACCACGAGAATTACATGCCCGGCGGAGCCGCCAACGTGGCGCGAAACCTCACGGCTCTCGGCGTGCCAACGGCGTTGTTCAGCGTGATCGGCCGTGACGAGAGCGGTCGGCATCTGAGGCGACTGCTTGTTGAGAGCGATGTGGACTGCGAGGGGCTCGTCGAGCACAGGGGCCGCCCGACAAGCATCAAGACCCGCATCATAGCGCAGAGACAGCAGGTCACCCGGCTTGACCGTGAAACGCGGGAGGAGTTGGACCCGCAAACAAGCGAAGCGCTTTTGTGCGCACTCGAGAATCAGTTGGACAAAGCCGATGGCGTGATTGTGAGTGATTACGGCAAAGGCGTGATCACGCAGTGGTTGCTTGACGAGGTCCGAACACGCTGCCGGGCGCGTGGCATTTGGTTGAGCCTGGACCCAAAACCGGCGCGGCGACTGAATCTGGCCAGGCTTTCATTGATCACGCCAAATCGACAGGAGGCGGTTGAATTGGCCAGATCAGTTGACGCGCAATTCGGCGCTTCGGGGTCGGACCCGTTTTTGCGAGATGTGGCAGCCCGAATTATGGCAAGTCTCAAGCCCGCTCTGTTGCTGGTGACACTCGGCGAGCACGGAATGTTGCTTTGCCAGCGAGAGGGCGCCCCCATTCACGTGCCGACGGTTGCACGGGAGGTTTTTGACGTGTCGGGTGCGGGCGACACAGTAATCGCTTCATTTACGGCTGGGATTGTGTCAGGCGCGTCGCCGATCGAAGCCGCAATACTGTCAAACCACGCAGCGGGAGTTGTGGTGGGCAAGCTCGGAACTGCTGTGGTGACGCCCGACCAGTTGTTGGAGAGTTTCGATCGCGAGCCGACGCGGCCGGAACAATCCGGCGCTACTCGGATGCGCAAGAGATGAAGGCCGACGGTAGCACCGGAATTGCCAATACCGCCATCGAGCTGCCTGTGGGCAAACTGCAAAAAACAACTGCTGCCGTGTTTCTCGATCGGGACGGGGTTTTGATCGAGGACCGTGGGTACGTATCGAGGGTCGAAGACGTCGTGATTTTCCCGTGGACGGCTCGGTCGCTTCGGATGCTATACGACAGCGGCTACAAGTTGTTTGTTGTGACCAACCAGTCCGGCATCGGTCGGGGGTATTACACTGTCGAGGACATGGAACGCGTGAATCGGCACATCGAGGAAGTGCTCAGCCGTGACGGTGTGCAGTTCGAGCGAGTCTATTTCGCCCCGGAAGCGCCTGATCAGCCCAGCCGCGGTCGAAAACCTTCTCCGCAGTTCTTGTTTGATGCCCGAGACGAGTTCGGGATCGACCTGAAGTCGAGTTACATGATCGGGGACAAACTGACCGACCTCGAGTGCGGATGGAACGCCGGCGTTGCGCGGTCGATATTGGTGCGGACCGGATACGGTGCGGAGGTTGAGAAAGCCTGCCGCGAGCGGCTCAGAGACGCATTGGTGGTGGACGACTTGTATGCGGCTGCGGAGTGGATTCTCGGCCGACGGTGATGTCAGAGCACAGCCGGTCTGCGGTAAGGCTTCGCTCTTGCGTAGAGCGATCTGCTCTGTATGCCAAAGAAGTCTGTCGGGGGAATCCCGACAGACTTCTGCGGCGGAAAGATCGGGCCCGGGAACCGACTCCGGGCAGGTTTGTGTTAGTGAGCGGTCTGTTTCACCGCTGGTGCTGTCATATCAAGCATTCGAGCAAAACTGACAGGTTTTACCGCTCTGAGCGATGCCCTTGCCTTTTGGCGCATCAGCCGCGAACTTGCTGTCCCATTCCCTGACTTTCTCGATCACGTAATCGACTTCCTCAGGGAGCAGTTCTGGGTACATTGGCAAGCTGATGCAGCAAGCGGCGTTTGCTTCGGCGTTGGTGAGCGGGCCAACAATTCGCGCATTTTTGCCCCACGGGTAACCGGCCTGTTTGTGGATAGCGATCGAGTAATGGGTTTTTGCGTCAATGCCGGCTTTAACAAGGTGATCGAGCAGCATGTCGCGCCACTCGGGTTTTTTGGTTTCAATGACGTAGAGATGATAGACGTGGCGGTACCCGGGCAGTTCGACGGGAAGATCGATTGTCCGACAATCTTTGAGTCCGGCGGAGTATCTTGCTGCCCATTTACGGCGCTGGTCGTTCCATTCGTCAATGTGTTTCAGTTTGGCGCTGAGGATTCCGGCGTGGAGGTCATCAAGGCGGCTGTTGAAACCAAAGCTGTGAACGTTTCGTTTGTCCGAGCCATGGTTGCGCAGTTTGCGGATTCGCGCGTCGATTTCAGGATTGTTAGTGACGACAGCGCCACTGTCGCCAAAAGTGCCGAGATTCTTCTGAATAATGAAGCTGGTGGTTGCGGCATCGCTGTGGTCGCAGATACGGAAGCCGGGCCCATGCGCGCCGATTGCCTGGGCGTTGTCCTCGATGACATGGAGTTTGTGTTTGGCGGCTATTTGCCAGATTGCATTCATGTCTGCGCACTGGCCGTAGAGGTGGACAGGCACGATGGCTTTTGTTTTTGGCGTGATGGCGGCCTTGATATTGGCCGGGCAGATGCACTTGGTTTTTGGGCAACAATCGACGAACACGGCCGTTGCACCTGCGATCCAGATTGCTTCTGCCGTGGCGAAGAACGTGTTTGGGTGGGTAATGACCTCGTCACCAGGCCCTATCCCGAGAGCCATGAGCGCGAGCCAGATCGCGTCGGTGCCGTTGCCGACACCGATTGCGTACTTGGTTCCGTGGTAACGCGCCAACTCAGCCTCGAATCGTTTGAGCATTGGGCCCATGACGTACTGGCCGCTCATGAGAACCTCATGAATGTTGGCATCAATTTCCGACTTTATGTTCTGGTACTGTCTTACGTGTCCGTAGAATGATACTTGCATGGCGAAGAAACTAAGGATTGCGGTTGGTTGATGACAAGGAATTTTCGCAACCGAACATCTGGCGAGCTGCTTCAAGGGTTTCGGGTGACCCGACGTCCAACCATGTTCCCGGCACCGGCCATGCGTAACACCGGGCACGCGAGTAAAGCCATTGAATGAGCCGGCCCGAATGGTCGGGGTTGTTTCCCGAGTCAAGGTATTCCTTTATGAGCGGGAGGACATGTCGCGGATAGTAATAGAGCGCTATTGCGACGAGTGTTGTGTCTGGATTGGGCGGTTTTTCCTCGAAGAACGTGATCAGACCGTCGGATTGCTTTTTGACTGCGCTGTATTTTGGCACAAGGCGGATATCACCCACGTCATAGACACCCACGACCGGCGCGTGTTTGGTTCTGCAGTATTCGGCGAATCCTGTCAGGGGCTGGCTGAACAGGTTGTCACCGGCGATTACCGCGATGTCATCGTCGATGCTACGTTCTTTGATGGCGAATTGCAGATCGCCGACAGCACCGAGTCGTTTGTTTTCATCGGTGGCACCATCGTTGAGAAGGTCGATGGCGGGGCTGTCTTGATCGGTTTGTCGGTTTTTTGCCCATGCATCGAATTGGTCGAAAAAGAGTGCGTTAGCGACGATATGGACTTGGTTGATCCCGGTTATGCCGCTTGCCGCGTCGAGAACGTGATCGATCAGGAGCTTTTCCGAGGAGTTCTTGACGGGGCCGATCGGGAGGAGAGCCTTGGGAACTTTGAGTGTTAGCGGGTACAGGCGGGTGGCAAACCCGGCTGCGAGCACTATGAGTTTCATCGTTTGAGCTTGTTCGAATTGTCCCAAAGTGTTGGGGCGACTGTGTGTGCAAGCTCTTGCGCGCGTTTGAGCACTTCGGCGCCATGATCGCTTTCGAGAGCGAACTGGGCCAATGCGCGTGCTTCACTGAGCTTGAGTCGGCGAACCGTGAACTTCACTGCCGGCACCAGTGCCGGGGCAGCGCTGAGCTCGTCAACGCCAAGGCCAAGAAGCAATGGAACCAGGACGGGATCAGCCGCCATTTCGCCGCAGACGCCCACCCAGATGCCATTGTTGTGGGCTGCGTCCACGGTCGCCTTGATGAGTTTCAAGACGGCCGGATGCGTTGGCTCATAGAGGTGAGCAATTTTTGGGTTCATTCGGTCCACAGCCAACGAGTACTGAATGAGGTCGTTTGTGCCGATGCTGAAAAACCTGGCGTGTTTCGCGAGGGAATCGGCAATCATGACTGCGGCTGGTATTTCGATCATGATCCCGATTTCCATATTCGGGTTGAATGGGATGCCCTTGGATCGCAGTTCTTCCATGCATTCTGCGACCATCGCGTTGGCCTCAAGCAGTTCGTCGAGGCTTGATATCATGGGATACATCATTTTGACATTCCCCACGACGCTTGCGCGAAGGATGGCTCGGAGCTGGGCACGAAAGAGGTCCTTTTCTTGCAGACAAATTCGAATGGCTCGCCACCCCATGAATGGGTTGTGTTCTGTCGGAGCCTTGAGATGGGCCGGGAACTTGTCGCCGCCGAGGTCCAAAGTTCGGATGATTACCGGTTGTGGTTTGAGGACTTCGGCAACCCTTCGATACGCTTGATATTGCTCCTCTTCGTTTGGAAGCGTGCCACGGTCGAGAAAAAGGTATTCGGTCCGGAAAAGGCCGATTCCTTCTGCGCCGTTTTTCAGGACTTCGGCGGTTTCATTTGGCTGTTCGACGTTGGCGGAGAGTGTGACGCGGAAACCGTCGATAGTGACAGCCGGGAGGTCACGGATTTCGTTGAGTGCTTCTTTGATCGCGAGTCGCTTTTGGGCCAATTGGCCGTACTGGAAGAGGGTTTGATCGGTTGGGTTGACGATCAACAGTCCGTTGAAACCGTCCAGCAGGGCATACTCGCCAGATTTCAGTCTGAGGCTTGCGTCTTGGAGGCCTGTGACAGCGGGCAGTTCAAGTGACCTTGCGAGTATGGCCGAATGGGATGTCTGGCTTCCCTGATCGGTTGCGAAACCGAGAACGACTTTCTTGTCGAGCAGAGCGGTCTGGGACGGTGTCAGATCATAGGCGACAAGGATGCACGGCTCGGTGATCTTGGAAAGGTCGGGTGGGTCTTCGTGGCTGAGCAGATTGTGCATGATGCGGGTCGTCACATCGCGCATATCGGCAGCGCGTTCGCGCATTCGGTCGTCTTCAAGCTCGTTCAGTATGGCCACGTACCGTCCACTGACCTCGGCGAACGCGAACTCGGCATTGATTTTTTGGGATTTGATTGTTTCTATGACCTTGTCAACGAGCATGGGATCATCCAAGACCGCCAACTGTGCATCGAAGATGGCAGCGTCGCTGGAGCCCATGGCTGTTTTGACGCGTTGTTTTATTGAATGTATTTGGTCGCGGGCGCGATTGAGGGCCTTGCGGAAACGCTCAATTTCCTCGGGTACTTCATCTTCTGAGATTGTGTAGCGCGGGCCTTCCTTGTCCTCTTTCGGCGGTAACAAGAATATCTTGCCGCGACACAGACCTGCTGAGACTGGTACTCCGCGGAACACTCTTTCGCCTTGTCGAGTGGGCATCGACACGGGTTTTTCTTTATCAGATCCTGCAATGTTTGGGAATTGAATTCTGGCAGGGCTGGACGTTTGCGGGTGAGTTTTGGCATCTTGGTGGGCATGAACCGAATCACGAAACGGTTCGATGATCTGCGTGCCCGGAATGCAAAAGGGCTTGTGATATACATTGGCGCCGGCGATCCCGATTTGGGAACCACATGCAAATTGGCCGAGGCGTTCAGCGACGTTGGCGTTGATGTTCTTGAACTGGGCGTCCCGTTCAGCGATCCGCTTGCCGACGGGCCTGTGAATCAACTGTCGGCCCAGCGCGGGCTGGCTTCGGGCACGACACCGGCGCGCGTACTTGAGACCGTGCGCGCGATACGGTCGGTTTCGCAAATTCCGCTGGTGCTTTACATCTACTACAATCTCATGCACCGGCGCGGGGTCGCACAGTTTGTCCGCGAAGCCGCTTCTGCGGGTGTTGACGGGTTGCTGGTGCTGGATCTTCCGCCCGAAGAAGGTGGCGAGTATTTGCGGCTGATGCGCGAGGCGGGGATGAGTGCAATACATTTGGTTGCTCCGACGACTCCTGAGGATCGAATTGCCCGGATTGCGCGGACGGCAAGCGGGTTCATCTACTGTGTGTCGCGTGAAGGCGTGACCGGCATTCAGAATCAGGTGTCACAACACGTTCCCCGGCTTGTTGCATCTGTACGGCGGCACACTGATCTTCCGATTGCGGTTGGTTTTGGAATTTCGAATCCGGACCAGGCCCGTGCCGTTGCTGCTCATGCTGACGCTGTAGTTGTCGGGAGTGCGGTGGTGCGGTTGGTGGATACACACGCGGCGACGCCCGATGTCGTCGGCAAAGTGCGAGAATTCGTCAGTTCACTTCTAAATGCGATTCGCAGGACATGAAACCCGGGATGGAATCAAAGAGCAGGTTTGCCGTCATACTTGCAGGCGGAAAGGGCGAGCGGTTCTGGCCGCTGAGCCGCCAGAAACAACCCAAACAACTTTTGAGCCTTTTTGGGAAACGCTCGTTCCTTCAGGAGACCGTTGACCGGGTGCTGCCGGTGGTGCCGAAGGAAAACATATTGGTGATAACGAACGCTGACCAGGAAAACGCCGTGAGGAAGCAACTGCCAGAATTGCCGCGTGCCAACATTATTGGCGAGCCATGCGGACGTGACACATGTGCTGCAGTGATGCTTGGGGCTGCGGTCGCAGGAGCGCGTTGCGCTACCGGTATAATCGCATTTCTTCCTGCTGATCATGTGATTCCTGAACAGCGCAAGTTTCAGAGGGTGCTGGCAGACTGCTATGCAGTTGCTGAGCGCGGACGTGTGATCGTGACCATCGGCATCATTCCGACAGAGGCCGCAACGGGGTACGGTTATATTCGTGTTGGTGCGCCCCTTCCTGCTCCGCCGGGAACCAAACGGCTTGGCACGCTCTTTTACAAAGCCGAGCGTTTCGTTGAAAAGCCGAATGCCGAACAGGCAGCGCAATACGTTGCGTCTGGCGAGTACAGATGGAACGCGGGAATGTTTGTTTTTTCGTTTGTGACGATCACTGAAGCGCTCTCGATGCACCAGCCGGAGATGGCCGAAGTTTGTCGCCGCTGGTTCGATGCAGCCGGCACTTCCAAACTCAGCAAGATTCTGCAACAGGATTATCCCAGCATCAGGAAAACCTCGATTGATTATGCGGTCATGGAACGTGCGCAAAACGTGGTCGTGGCCGCCGGGGATTTTGCGTGGGACGATGTTGGATCGTGGAACGCTCTGTACCGCCATTTTCCGTCGGACAATTCGGGCAACTGCGTCAGAGGTGATGTTGTGCAACTGGATGCTGCGCGGAACCTGGTGTTCGACTTCAGAAAAGAACAGCGCGGGGTTATTGCGATTCTCGGTGTCCGCGATTCAGTGATTGTTTGCACAGACGACGCCGTGCTTGTCGCCGACAAAAATCAAACGCAACGGATAAAGGAGCTGGTGGCGCGTCTGGGGCAATCGGAAAACCATCGGCGCTTCCTTTGATGCTTTCTCTTCCGTGGAAACCTGTGATTTTTTGGAGGGGTTCTGGCTCTGACCGGGCATGCGTTCGATGCAATAACGCCCATCTTGCAAATCTCACCGGCCATTATCCAGATAAGCCGACGCCTTTCGGCTGCGGCTGCGCCCGCGCTGAGGGATAAGCGGCTTGTCAGTGAAAAACAAAAGCGCAGGCTTTTGGAGCCTGCGCTTTTCTGACAGCGGTAACTAGCGATTAGGAGCGCCGTCGCAAAAACCATAAGCCAACCGCACCCGCGACTGCGAGTAGCTGGAGTGTGGTCGGTTCAGGTATGGCGAGAATGCGCGCATAAAAGTTGGCGGGAACATTCCCGTTGTCGATCAGGCGGAGCGTCCAGCCGCCCGCTTCTTTGACCCAGAAATCCTTGAAGCTGCTGCCGACCAACGGCGGATCGGCAAGGTCGAGTCCGACGTCCTGGCCCTCTACGCCCGAGAACGATACTGACCACACAAACGTGCGGGGCACAACAACCGGATCCCAAGTCTCCCACACGAAAGTCTGGATTTCTCCCGGAGGAGCGCCCAATTGGAAAGCCACCGGCGCCATTAGTTCAGCACCGGGAGTCTTGCCCGGCCCGGTCAAATCGTAAAAATGGAGGTAACCCACTTTACCTGGACCAGGCTCGAAACCGGCCGGAGTGGTATAAGAAAGTTCGAAGTACGTGACCCCCAAGTAATCGTGCGATCCCAAACCGGACAAAGTGACTTCATCGCCAAACTCTGTTTGGCCGAGGAAGCCGATGTACCTTGGCGGGTCAAGGTATTCCGTATTGTCATAGACAACGGACAGTTGCGCTTGGGCGACGACGGCTGCTGCCGATGCCGCAAAAGCGGCCAGCACTCCCCTGAATCTAATGTGGTTCTTGCTCATAGTTAGCCAGCAATACACTGATTTTCCCTCAACACTGATACCGCATCAAAAAGCTGACGCATTTTTACGCTTCTGCAGCTTGGACGTCAAGGAATTATTTCAAAAATTTTTTGGGTCGTTTTCCGGTCTTCGACCCGGGACGCGAGTTCAATCACGCATCCCTTTTGCCATTTGGAGGGCGGGTGGGGTTCATTCTGGGCCGCAGGGCCAGAATCCAGGCCGCCCCGCCGATCAACAGCACTGCCACTGCCCATGCATTGAGGTTTGGTTGCGACGGGAAGAACCTCAAAGACAGGGCGCCAACCGCCGGTCCTGCAAATATGCCAGCCCCAATCGCAGCCTCGTGAAAACCACCATGCTCGCCTTTTGTTTCGCCTACGTCCATCGAGTAGTACAACGATGAGTAATAAATGAGCCCCACGGCGAATCCGAATACCAATTGCGCAAGGAACAACAACAGCAGGCTTTTCCCCAACAGAATTGCGAGGAAACACACAGACATCGCCAAATAAGACCCAATCAACCAACGAAATCTGTAATGCCACCCTGGCCACAGCCACAGCACAGCAAAAGAAGCCGAGCGGGCGAAAAGCCAGGTGGAACAAAAGAAACCGGCGATCATGGGCCCAAGACCGAATCGCTCCGCCAGTCTTGGGATCACCGGTATCAGCGCGTTCATGGCAATGTATGCGAACGGGTTGGCAATCCACGCCATTTGCAAAAAAACCTTCGCAAGTGAACTGGGTGGGTTCGTTTGTTTGTTGGGGCTCTGAGCGGAATGTGCCGCATTGTTATTGGGCTGATTGTTGATCGAGGTTTTGGACTCCCGTTCGAGAGCCACAAGGATGAGAAACTGAACGAGATGAATGGCACCCGGCACAAGGAAAATGCTGCTTGTGCCGAGCCGTTCGTACAGAGCACCGCCGATGAAATAGCTGGCGGCGCCGGCTGTGGACCAGACAACATTGTAAATGCCAATGACCTTCTGGAGGCGGACCGGCGGTTCACCTTCACTGGTGATTGCTTCAAGTGCGGGCCATGTAAAACTCATGCCCAATGTCCAGACGATCAAGAGGATAGTTTGGCTGGTCAGAGTCTCCACTGCGTGGCCAAGACACCCGCTGCCGACGAACATCGCCAGTCCCATTACAAGAAATCCAAGCCGCAAAGCGACGAAATAACCTCGCCGTTGCGCGAATTTCCCGGCCAACCACACAGTGACACAATAAACAGCCCCGCTGATGGCGCACAGAGAAAGGTTCCCCAGATTGGTAAAACCAAACTGGTCGCGCATGTGAAAAAAGATGTAATTGAAGTAGATGGTGGTGGAGAAGGCGTTCAGTCCTTCGAGAACGAACGCCCCCCGCTTTGTATAATGTGAAAACATTGGGGGCGGAGAATTGGTCGGTGTGAAAACTGCCTATTTAATTTTGGCTGGCGGGGGCGTTATTGGTCTAGTAATCGTACAACCTAGGGTCGTGTGTGTAGCCTCCGCCCATGCCGTAATCGTCGTCTTCAGGACCGCCAAAGGCTTCTCCAAGAACATCGCCCATGTCTTCCTCGATCTTCTCCGGGTCTTCGCCTTTTTCGAGGCGGCGGATTGCGATATCCATTTCTTTTGGCATGGTGCCAGGCGGGAGGATGTCTTTCATTTTTTTCATCATGTGAGCCATGTGCTTGGGGTTGTTTTCGTCCATGTGCTCCATGTCGCGCTCCAACTCTGCCATTGCTCGCATGACACGCGGATCGTCCATATCGGGTCCGGGCTCGTCTCCGCCGAAGTCGGAGTCTTTGGCTTTTGGCTCCGGCACACCGCGAAGCGTGGCGAACCTGCTAACCTGCTTGACCAGCTTGGGGTTCCCGCACTTTGGGCAATGTGGACTTCCCTCGGGATTAACCCGTTTCGAAAGGAAGTTGAATATCACTTTGCACTTCGGACATCCAAATTCGTAGATCGGCATAAGTCTTCTGGTTGTTTGTTCCTGCCTCGACCAGCTTACTTTCAATTTCGACACAAGCCTGCGCAAGTTTTGCGCCGGAGTCAAGACCGGGGCGGCATTTGCAAGCACGGACGCGATTGGTCGTCCTGGAGTCGAGCCAGGGGGAGCGCGTTCCAGAGCGTTCTTGTTCAGATACGCACTTACGCTGGATGTGGACCGCGTTCCATTTGCGGTTTTGGATCGGAGCAATTCAGAGCGCAGAAAGCCGGGAGCTCGTGAGCCGATTTGTTTGTTCCGGGCATTTCCAGGTGCAAGACCATTTGGAACATGAGAATCGGATCGGAGAAATTCTGGATTCTGCAGGAGCGCAGGCGGTGCTGCGCATCAACGCCGGGTTTGGAACGCGCGGTCAACTCGGGGCAGACGGCAACCGTGCAATTGCTGGTTCACGGAGCCGACTCGAATACGGGGGGCGTCATTCTCAGTTACGCGTCCAAGATCGTGCACAAGTATTCTCAGGAGTTGATGGAAAGCAGATTGGCCAGAGCACAAGGCGTCGTGGAACACCCATGGAAGGTCGAGCTGCAATCCCGCGCATGGTACAACGAAAACCTCGAGAGTCGGCACTATTCTGTGCCCGGAGTAATGGCGACAATTGTAACTTTGATCAGCCTGTTATTGACGGCGATGGCGATTGTGCGCGAAAAAGAACCCGGAACGATCGAACAAGTACTTGCTACACCGATTCGGTCGGGCGAGTTTGTCCTCGGGAGGACAATACCTTTTGCGTTGATCAGTTTCGTTGACGTGATTCTTGTGATCGTCGTGGGAACACTTTGGCTCGGCATACCGATTCGTGGGAATCCGCTTCGGCATTTCCTTGTTGTGATAGGAGGCGTGTTTCTTAAGGGCGTTGGTTTGGATGTTCTGTGGCCACAGATGCTGGCTCTTGCTTTGCTCGGGGTTTTCACCCTGACAGTTACCGTCAAGCGGTTCCATAAGACGTTGAGCTGAACCAAAACCGATCTCGCCTGCGCGAAACCCGGTTCTTCCAAGCAATGGAATTTCAGGGCAGCGTTTTGTATCGAAAAATCTGACCACACACAAGAGCCGCGCGGCAGGTAAGTCGAGCTCTCAACTGCGCCTGATTCAACCAATGGCAAACATGCCAAGCGGTGCAGCCTTTGTGTCAGAAGCCGCATGCAGCAAATCATAGGGGCCGCAGCACCCGTTGCAGTCATCACCGTGAAACCCGTTCCAGTTTGAAGAACTGTTTGTCCGTGGACGGCCTGACTACAAAAGGGCTGCGGTTCGTCACAATGCCCCATGTTGCGGCATTGAGATTCGTCGATTCCAACAACAGACAGTCTTGTCCGCTCCACGCGACCACGAACCTGCCGTCGAACGTTCCTGAGTAAATTACGGGTGCCTGCGGTGCGGGCGCTGGCTGGCCCGTCAACGCAAGGTCGAAGCTGATATCGGAACTGTCAGAACTGTATTGGTGGATTTCAACGGCCACAAGATTCGTTCCGGCACGGAGGATATCGGGATTGAGGTCTGCTTTATCCACGGTGTTATCCGGTGGCGCGCTCGAGCCCTGTGCATTTGCGAGTGTATTCGCCGAAACAACCGCGGGCGGTCGAGGCAATGTCGGGCTCCGATACACCTCCGTGCCGTTGAGGTACACAACACCACCGTCGTCACGCAACAACTCCAGGTCAAGATTCGTGAACAAGGCCGGATTAGGGACGAAGAACTCTTTTCGGAAGTAAAATGTTATCGTGTTTTGGCCGTTTGTGCCGACGCGGTTGATCAACGTGGCTTCGTCTCGTGGTGTGTCGCCAAACCCGAGTTGAGCTGCGCCTACAGGCCATGATGAATCGTCGTACTCAGGGTTTCGCCAATCAAGGCCCGGGCTTCCGCCAGTGTCAAGGTAACGCCAAACCGAGTTGAAAGCGACGAGTTGCGCCGTCGGTTCGGTCAACACGCGCACGAACCAAATCTCCGATTGCCCGCTGATGGGGTAAACCCGAGAATTGGACAAGCTGAGGAGTATTATATCGTGCGCTGTGGTTTCCGGTTCCGGGATTGATATTGTTTGAGAAGAAGCGCCGACCGGGAATGTGAGTGTCCCATTTGTTATGACACCGCGATTGCCGGTTATTCCGAAATCCACGCTCACCCCGGGCGCGGCCGGTTGTGTGAGCGCTATCTGGATGCCCTGCGCCAATTGTCCCAAGGTGTTCTGGTTTCCCTCTGTTGCAATGTACATTGCTGGAGGCGGATTCGTGAAGGTGATGTTGGTAAACCCAACAAGCACTGCGTTCACGGGGTTCCCAACAGTCAGGCGAATCTCCGGATAGCTTGACCATTCAACATTTGTCAGGAACAACCGCTGCAAGGTTTCACACGGAGCGAATTCCACGGTGCCGCTCTGCAACACCTCGCCCGACGAATCATAAACGTAGTCCGCCGTCACCGGGACTGTCGCGGGCGAGCTCAATACAAGAAACGTCCCTTCAGTCAAGCGATGGGCTGGAATCAGGTTTGTTGTGACCGCGACGCAAACCTCAGTTGGCGGCACTGAACCAACGAAAACCACATTTGTTAAGCCGGTCAATTCACCGTTACGCGGGTTTGCGAGAGTCAATCTGATTTGAGTGAATTCTCGCAGATCAAAGCCGCTTGGCAGCAGTCGCTTCAGAGTCTCGCCCTGCGCAAACGAAAGCGGAATCGAAGCAAGCAGATGGCCGTCCGAGTCCTCGAATTGGCATTCGACGCTCACGGGAATCGTGGTAAACGAACTCAGTCCAACCGGCACACCTTCGAGCAGATTGGTCATGTGTAGTACGTTCGCCCATGAGACAATAGCAACGCCCACCGGGGCTGTTGGTGAAGTGGACATCCAGTGCGTCAACCGCCACGCGTCGCGGTCAGGTTGCCATAACTGGTTGTTCGGGTGGTGTGGGTCCGATCTGGTCAAAATGTTCCCTTCCACGACCATTGCATTCGAACCGTTGCGGCTGTTGACACCGTAGAGCCAGTTGTTCCATGTCATTCCCCAAACGTCGCGGTAATTGTGGATGAACAGGCAATTGGTGGCGCGCAGCAGGCCGTAGTAGTTCCACGTGTAATTGTCGCCAAACCTTGTGCCGATCGCGTTGCCCACAACCAAACAGTCGTTTGCGAATACATCGGGTGTCGTGCTGTCGCCACTGCTCCAGCCGCACTCAATCCCCTGGCCACAGTTGATGACAACAAGGTGTTCGTTGGTGATGACGCGATTGCCCCCCGACCATGCGCATCCTTCGTGATAAGCTGCTTCTATCCAGCAATTCGACACCGTCACGGTTGCAGGTCCGCCGCCGGACCCGGCGTCGATGCAGTCGTCTTTGACCCACCCGATCAAACTGTCGCGCAATTCATGTACGCCAGCATTCAGGTAAAAACCGTCGTAGTCACTGTCAGCCACCGGACCGTAATCGCCGTCGGCCACGGGCACTTCAATGAACGCGGATTCCAAAAACCTCAACGAGCATCCGTTGAATTCGCCGCCCGTCGTGCACCGCTGGATCAAGCATCGCACCATGGTAAACTCCGCATACGGAAGCCCGCGGTCATTCGAGTGAAAGAATTGACCTGCAAGGTGCAACGCCGCGCAGTTCGTCAGGAAAACTCGCGCGTGATTGTCCAAAAAGAACAACGGCTGCTCGTGCCTGTGCCCGGGATATCCGCTTTGCCCGGCGCCGCTTCGCAGAAAAACTGCGCCGTTCGCCACCATTTCTGATCCAACAGCGTCGCAGAAAAAACCACCCCACGGTTCGCTCCACTTTTCAGGTGTGAAAACAACCGGCCGACGGCTCGTGCCAGAAATCAGTATTTGACCGTGATTCGTTATGTTCACGCCGCGGCTGAGACGAACAACTGCACCTTCGTTAATGACCAATCTCGACCCTTGCTGCACTGTAACATTGTTTGTCACAGCTATGCGCGCGCCTGCGCCCCAAACGACCTCGCCCGCAAGCAGTCCCGCACACGGCGTCCATTCAGTCCCTTGCTCGGCATCCAGAACAATATTCGTTTCAAGTCCAGGAATCCGCAATGGCAGGGTCAATCGGCCAACCGCGTGATTGGGGTTGAGAAACCCGGAGCCGACGCCCCGTCGCAACTGCACCTGCGTTTGCCCTGCTACGTCAAGAATGGCGTTAACGCGGATAACCTCATCCTCATCGTTCTTAACCCAGACAACAACGGGCGGCTCCAGATCACCGGGATATGCTTCTGGGACGACAATGTCGAGGTGGCAACCCGCCAATTCCGCCGAACTCGAGTTTACCACCGGGTATGGCGTCCATGTCGGCAGGCCGTTTTCCGTATCGCCCCGTCCATGGCCGCGGACAATGAACCGCACCAACCGGTTGGTGACTGCGCCGGTCAGAATGTTCGTTCGACTGACACTGATTTCGTGATAATCAGCTCTGGCGACGAGGTTAGTTATGTCTGTCGGGACAGGCTGCCCGTTCAACAACACTTTGTAGGTGTATCCGTGTACACTGGGAACACTGAATGACACCGGTTCGCCATATACAACTTTGTCCTCTGCACCCAACACCAACAGAGCCGGGTCCGCCGAAAATGCGTCCACGCCAAATCCAAGCGCCCCGGCAAGCATCAGAATCATTATTTGTCTTTGCATCACGACGCAAAACAGAATGAGCCGGAACAGAACACAAAACCAGCCATTTTCCACCGGACCAGAGAACTTCACCGGCGTGAAGGCGCGGGTGCATCTGCAGGGGGGCCAATGAGATTTTCGGGTTGGTCGGATTCAGGCACTGAGTTCAGTTCTTCTGCGGTCCAATACGATACGCGGTCCGCGGTCTGGTTTCGAATGCGCCTAACCTGCTCGGGCGTGACCGGTTCTGCAGCGTGGTTCCATTGCTTGTTGCACCGCACAAACGTGAGCACCGCCGCAATCTCCTCGTCATTCAACAGTTCACGCCATGGCAGCATCGCACTGTTGTACGCCTCTCCAAGAACCGTCACAGGTCCGTCCATTCCGTCAAGTACGATTCTGATGATGCGGTTTGGTCCACTGGCCAGCACCCATTCGGATTGGGCCAAGGGAGGAAACTGCTCGGGAATACCGCGCCCATGCCATTGATGACATGCAGCACAATAGGTTCCATAAAGCCGCCGACCACGGCGCATCGGCGACATGGCATCCTCTTTCGGCACGCGCGCCCGCACTTCAGCGGCAGTTTCTCCCATTTCATAAACCACAGGACTGAACGCACCGGCATTTCGCGCGACGTAAAACACAGCCCATGCAACGCCAACCACCGTCATCGTCGCCAGCCACGCAGGAAAACGATTTCGGTGGCCTAGTCCCACAGGGCGCTGACTCGAATTCGGGCTTTCTTGGTCGTTCGACATCTGTTTGCAATCGGGCGTCATGGAAGGCCTAGCGCTTTGTATTACTATATGGAGAAATCGATCATTTTTGCGAAGATTTCAGACTGCGAGTTTGCTCAATTTGTCACCAGAGTCCGGCTTTTGCACTCGAGTAAAATATTGGATAATCTGCGCGGAAATTGCAGATCAGCGCGTGCTTCGAGACTTTTGCCTTCGAACTTTTCGGCCACTGATCCCGCTCGCATTTCCCCATTTGGCGACGAAATCGCCCCTTTCAGCGCGGCGCGACAGAGCGCCCAGCTTGGAACGAACGCCTTTACCTCGCCCAGATCATTCGGCTGCGGCTGCGCCGCCCTGAGGAAGTTTGTCGTCTGCAAATTTTCGCGCGGGTACACTTCGAAAAACAATTCGTCGGCTTTCAAGCTCAACAAATAAGCCACCAGAGCCCGCGCTTCAGCACTTGGTATCACTTCAAAACCCGGGTCGAGACTCGAATCCGTCCGCAGCACGACGAGATTGCGAGATTCTGAGCCCCCCGCCGGCACCGGTCTTACATCGAAAAGATGCCTGTAGGACGGCATCGGTGAAAGCGGCGCCATGGCCGAGGGCTTGTAAAGTCTAAGTAGCAACACTGTAGCGTTTGTCTCACGGCAACCGAGATTCGCAAGGTCTGGACCAAATCGGATGCTCCCAAGCATCACAGGCCGGTCCCGGATGTAGTCCCGGGCAACAGTCCGCCTCTTCCCCCAGCCGCGCGCAATATCTGCACCCATTGTGCCCGACCGCACTTGGCGCGTATGACAATATTGGCAACCGAGGGAACGGTACATCTCAGCACCCACAAGGGCTTCACCGCTTCGAATTGGCGGGTAGGTAACGCCGGTTTCCTCTATCGCAACCGGTTCCAAACCGCCGAGCTGCAAATGCGGCCAAACCACAACTACGAGCCACGACACCGCGATCGCCAGCGCAAAACAAGGTAAAAACTGGAATCTGCCTGTCATGCGCCCGCTTCCTTTTCAGCAACGTCGGTTTCGAACCATGCTCTGACCTCGGGCCACAAGACGAGCCGGAAGCCTCGGGCAATCAGTATGCAAACGTTGATCTCAAACCAGACAGCCCCGCAAAAGAACAAAACCCAACCAGCCGCAGTGATGCCCAACCATTTCCACGTCCGACGAACAACGTCGGCGACCGGAACCGCGGGATCGTTCCATGCAACGCCCTGGACTACACCACCAATCGCCAGCCCGGCCACAATCAGCGCCCCGCCAACCACCATCAGAAACAGCGCGCGTTGCAAGCCGTGTTCTGGCCATCCCTGTCCGACAGGCAACGGCATAATCGCCTGAATCGCAAAGATCAGACTAGGAACAAGAAACCCTACCAACAAACTCATATCCGTGGCTTGCCTGTACATGGTAAACTGCACCACACGCGCTACCGAAGGAAAACAAGACACTGCCGCCAACACCAATGCCAGCCCATAAAACAAAAGCGCGCCCACCAACAAGCTCCGCAAACCGACGGGTTTCTCATGCCCACGCTGTTTCTCGAACGCCGATCTGAAACAGGCCAGTACCCCGAAGAAAGGCAACAGACACAATACGGCCGAAGCATTTCCAACGGCAATCATCCATGCCGGAAACGGTCCACCCTGCAATCTTTGAAGTGCTCCAACACCGCCAAACAGTACCAATGTAAAAACAGCAAACCTCGCAACCGGATCGCTCACCACTGTCTGCGCCCTTGCACTTGCGGAGTAACCGTGCAGAACTCCCAGCCCGAGTAATCCTCCCCAAACAACCAGCAGCATCTGAACAAACCATGCCTGCGTGATCTCCGCCAAAACTCCGCGCACCGGCGCATACACCGAACCAAACAATGCCAGCCCGTATATCCACGGAAACATCAACACGCCCACATAGCACCAGTCCCGAATATCTTTCTGATCGTCGCGGTCACGCCAAACCGTTCGCAAAACCCAAACCGTAAAGATTATAACCGAAACAATGAGCATCCGACAGGCGTACCATGGCAGCTCAAGCCACTCGATCCCTGTCCCATCACCCCGCAATATGCCAATTGTCCCAATCAACAAACCCACATTCCATACTGCCCATGCCGCCAGCATCACGTCCTTCCGCGGCAAATGCACGCCGGCACAAACAAACAACCTCCGCACAACCACCGCGTGACCGACAGGCACACAAAACCCAAACACAAGAGCATTCAACCCCGCTGGTTGCAGCCGTCCGTAGCTCAAAAAGCACGACGCGCCAAATAAGTCGGGAGCAACAAGCTTGATCGACGCCAACGCCAGCATGAAGACCGACACAACCAGCCAGCACGTCGCAACGGCAACCATCAGAAACGCCACCGCAAATTGCGACACATACCCGAACCCAACACACGCGCTACCCTTGCATGGCACCTCATGATTTCGCGCCTCGTGCCCTTTGTCGTGTTTGCCGTTGTTTGTTTCCATTGACACAGCACAATCCTCGCAACCAACAAATCCTCACGCAGGGACGGTTTGCCTGAACCTGCGCCACACTCAGGTCACTCGTAGATGTTCGGTTTCGGCGGAAGTTTCACCGTCGCTTTCGCCAGTCGTTCCAACAGATTTGACCTCGCCGATGCCGGGTCCCGCCAGAGCGTGACACTCATCTCCATGGCTTTGTCCAACGGCAGGCGCACTATGCCCCTGCGCGAGTCTATCCAGCCGTAGGTCGTTAGTGCAATCCGGTTGGAACTCTGCATTTCCTCAAAGTACTGTCGCCGCAACCGGCTTCTCTCTTCGTCAACTTTCAGCGGCGCAGGGCGATTGATGACCATCCAGCTCAAAACACCAAACAGCACAACTGCCAGGCCCGCTGCGATCCATCGCAGAAGAACTGTCGCTCGCGTTTGAATGAATCGGAACCGCGCGCTTTTCATGTGCCACCTGTGTCAGTTGATCGGTTGTCCGATATCGCCATTCCAGGTCCTGCCTCCGCTGACGCCGATCCCAAGCAATGTCCATCACGCCCGGCCAACGCTTCGTTAAGCCGCGGGTCCCGCAACGGAAATGCAGGATGGCGACAAAAATCCCGCACGAAAACCCTCGATAGACACCCGCCCACAAGCGCCAGACAGGACAGGTCCATCCATACACTTCCGAGTGGAAAACCTTCCGGGCTGGTCACCGGCAAAATGTTGAAAGCCATGTCAAGGTAATGCATGGGCCACGCCCACGCGCAAGCCGCCATGGCAAACGCGCTTCTCAGTTTCCATTCCGATCTCAGCAACACAAGAAACGGCAGCAAGAAATGACCAAACACGAGCACGAGCCCGACGTGAAACCACGTCCCTTGTTCCCTGAGAATGTACCATGAAGTCTCCTCCGGCAGGTTCGCGTTCCAGATCACGAAGTACTGTGAATAATGCATGTACGCGTGCAACAGCGTGAAAGCAAACAACAGCGCTCCCAAAGACTGAAACTGAACCGGCCCCAGCAACGTTCGAAGCGCTCGGTTGCGCCCCAGGACAACTGACAGTAGCCATACGACTGCGATCGCAAACCAACCGCAGCTCGAGAAAAAGCATGCACCGTAAATCGCCGAATCCCAACCCCGGTCAATCCCCTTCATCCAAAGCGTGGCAGCCCCTGTAACGGTGACCGCAAATACAAACGCCCCTCCCGCGGAATAGCGCCGGAGCCGGTGGGTCAGTTCCGCTTCCCCGGTCTTGTCCTGCTCGAGCGACAACCGCCTGAGGCTGTGCGCCAACCACCACCACGCCCCAAAAATCAAAACAGACAACCCACACCACACCCAAAAGCGAACCCCGCCGTCCGCCCCTGAACTCGATCCCCAATGCCCCGCATTGTGTGTCTGTCCCCACGGATAAACATAACCCCCCAGAAACAACAGTGGCACGAAAGCCAACGCCATCCACGGGAAAACAAAACACGCTACATGTTCGCAAATCCGCCGGATCGAGACCGACCAGCCGGCATCGAAAAGGTGATGTGCAATCACAAGAAACAAAGCGCCAAAACACAGACTCACAAAGAACATGAACGCAACCAACCATGCGAACGCAAAACGATGCGGATCGATCGCCACCCCAAAAACAGCCCCAATCACTCCCGCACAAATCAGCAAGCCGCCAACGCGCCTGGCCAACGCCATGTCGCAGGTCTTCACGTCATCCTTTGGCTCGAGCACGCTCATATCTCATTCACTGAACTCTGAACGCCGTTCCTGAGGCACGTCTTCCAACAAGCCAAGGTGGCTCAACTGCAAAGCCCGCAAAAATGCCACCACCGCCCAACGGTCACCCGGCGAAATCGCGCCCGCATATCCCTGCATCAAACCTTTGCCACGACCGACCGTGTTGAAAATCTCACCATCGCACATCCGCACAATGCGTGGGTCGTGGAGATTCGCAATCGCCGTCAGCCCGAGACGCGTTGATATGCCCCTGCCATCCCCCTGCATACCATGACACGGCGCACAATTGATTTCGAATCGCTTCCGGCCCTGCTCGAGCAGCTCTCTGGTTACAGGAACCGGATTGACTTCAAGGTAATTTGTCGTGCCGCGGTACCTGCCCGTGATCGCAGGGGCGTTCGGATCAGCCGCCCCTCGAGCCACCGTGCCTTCAACCGGAACGCGGGACGCCCGCCCGTCAGGAAAAAAACCAAATTGATCCTGCGGGCGAAGCCTCGGCTGACGCACCATGTCGGAAAACAATTCGATTGGAGGACGACGCGAAACAGTGCCGCGAAAACCCAGCACGCTCAATATCGCAAGCACCGCCACACCAAGGCATGTCAAAACCACGCGCATTCTCACATCGTTACAACCTCGACCTTCACGGCGCCGATTGTCTCGAGGAAACGCCGAGTGTTCTCCCGATGGTAATTCGGGTCCGCGCTTTCGATCACAACAAAGAACCTGTCGCGCGTCGCCAGCGCAAATCGCCCGTGTCCAAACAGCGGATGACGCACCCGCGGCAAACCGATCAGAACAAGCAATCCCCCGAAAGTCGCGATCGCCGCAAATAGAATCGCCAACTCGTACGCCGTCGGAAATGCCGAAAACGGACTGAAAAAGGGTTTGCCGCCAATCGGCAGCGGGTAATCAACCTTGTTGAGGTACCAGATGCCGGCCATGGCAATGATGAATCCAACTGCACCACCTATAAACCCAAACCAACCAACTGACGACTTCTTTAACCCCATGGCCGCCGACATTCCCGGCACCGGATATGGCCCAAAGACATCCCACAATTGAAACCCCGATGCCCGCAGTCGCTCAGCCGCGCGCAACACTTCCCCCGCCCCGGCAAACTCGGCAATCAAACCGTACTCGCCAGACCCGGGGCCGACCGCATTCGTTGTGTTCGCGTCCGTCGTCATTCCCCTTCTACCTTCTTGTATCGGGTCCATCAGAGGTTGAGGAACATCCCCAAACGCAGGCCGAAGCAATCGATTTCAGCTCGGATACAGCAACAACGGGCAGGTACCGCAGAAACAATAGAAAGAACGTGAAAAACAACCCGAAACTCCCGGCAAAAGTGCACACATCCACCCACGTCGGCCTGTAGTAGCTCCAGTTCGATGGCACGAAATCACGATGCAACGAGCCCACAACTATCACAAACCTTTCCATCCACATCCCGACGTTAATCAGTATCGACAACACCCAAACTGCCCGGAGGTTAAGCCTGACCTTCCGGAACCAGAATGCTTGCGGCACCAGAAAATTGCATGCCACCGCCACAAAAAACGCCCACCAGTAAGGCCCGACAACGCGGTTCCATATCATGAACCTCTCGTAAGGCTTCCCACCAAACCACGCATGGCACGCCTCCACCACGAACGCGTATGCCACAATCGATCCCGTCGCCAATGTCACTTTGCAGATAAGATCTATGTGGCGCTTTGTTATCAGATTCTCCAGACCGCACAGGCTCCGGATCGGAATTATCAAGGTCAGTACCATGCCGAACCCGGAAAACATCGCCCCGGCCACAAAATACGGCGGGAAAATCGTGCTGTGCCAGCCCGGCAACTGCGTCGCGGCAAAATCCAACGCAACAATCGAATGCACAGACACAACCAACGCGGTCGCCAATCCGGCGATTATCAAATAGGCTTTCTCGTAGTGATGCCATTGCCGCTGCGAACCGGTCCAACCCAAACAAAGCAAACCGTAGAAAAACCGTGACACCGGCCTTCGCGCCCGGTCGCGCATCAGCGCAAGATCAGGCATCAACCCAAGATACCAAAACAGAATCGACACGGTGAGATACGTCCCAATCGCAAAAACATCCCACATGAGCGGCGAATGGAATTGGGGCCAAACAGCATTCGAGGTCGGAATTGGCAACAGCCACCATATGTACCAAACGCGTCCAACGTGAATGATCGGAAACAACGCCGCGCACAACACCGCAAAAATCGTCATCGCTTCCGCAACCCGGTTGACCGCCGTGCGCCACTGTTGTCGCAACAGAAAAAGAATGGCTGAAATCAGCGTGCCCGCGTGACCAATCCCTATCCACCACACAAAGTTTATTGTGGCCCATCCCCACATAACCGGATGGCTCACCCCCCACACGCCTACGCCCGTGGTGACCAGGTAAGCCACTATCACCACGCCAAGCACTAACAAAGACAACGCCACAAGCAAACCAGCCCGCCACCAGGATGGCGCACCGCCCTCATTGAATCGTGTCGCTTCGTCCGAAATCCATTCCAACCCGCGGTACCCCGTAATCAACGGTTCTCGCGCCAATCCCATCGGCGCGGTCGCAAACTCGGGCGACAACTCCCCGCTCGTCTCTTTCTCGGGTCTCACATGCTGTCGGCTGTCGCTCACGGGCAGTTCACCTCAATTGCGGCTGTTCATGGTTGCCATCGCTTCTGATCACATCGAGCATTGGCGTGTTGGTTTCAGCGCTGCTCTTATCCAACATGCGCGGGTTCGGATTCGTAATACGCGCAAGATAGGCCACCCTTTGCCGCAAGTTCAGATGCTCGAGCACACGATATGCCCGGGGATCGGCCATGGCTTCAGAGACCCGGCTTCGAGGGGTCTTGATGTTGCCGAAGACAATTGCCCCTGCCGGGCAAGCCTGCTGGCAAGCGGTCTGAAATGCACCGTCGGGCACGGTCGCACCGCCGGCTGAAACAGCGCGTGTTTTGCCCGCTGTCTTGGCCTGCTCTATGCGTTGCACACAAAACGTGCATTTCTCCATCACACCGCGCATTCGCACCGTCACATCCGGATTCATCAGCAACCTGAGCATGTCCAACTCCGATTTTGGCCGGGCTTCAGGCCCCATTCGCGTCAGCCAACGCAGAAAATCGGTTCGCGCAATTGACGAGCTGTTCTGTCCCTTGATTCCGGGGCCGCTCAGTGCCCGCCTGTGATAATCGAAATAGTTGAACCGGCGAACTTTGAAGGGGCAATTGTTTGAACAATACCGCGTGCCGACGCACCGATTGTACGCCATAACGTTCAATCCCTCGTCGTTGTGTGAGGTGGCGTTGACCGGGCAAACACTCTCACAAGGCGCAGCTTCGCAGTGTTGACAAAGCATCGGTTGCCAGACAACCCGGGCCGCTTCCAGCGATTCCACGTAGTACCTGTCCACGCGCATCCAATGCATCTCGCGCCTGCGCAACACCTCTGCCTTGCCAACAACCGGCACATTGTTTTCGCTCTGGCAAGCGACAATGCAGGCGCCGCAGCCCACGCACAAACTCAGGTCAATCGCCATTCCCCACTGGTAAGACGCGGTTTCTGCCAGCCGATCAAGGGGGTTCTGATAAAGCGCGCCTTTGGCCTGCGACCCGCCCACAATCGACCCTTTGGCAAGCTTCGCCTTCGCAAGGTATTCTTCATGGGCGGCCTCCCGTACCACCGCACGGCCCTCAGAGGACGATTGCCATTGCGTGCAGGCAACCGAATGCATCCTGTCCGTCTTCGCAATTGCAGCCCCACCCGCAATGAACAGCGCCTTCGAAACGCGCACGCTGTACGCATTGTAACCAACGCCATTCCCAACCCGCCCCGCCGCAGAACGACCGTAGCCAAGGCTCAACCCAATTGTGTTCTCGGCCACACCTGGCAATACCCAAACCGGTCCGTCAATGCTCCGACCGTTCACATCAACACGCACAACCGGAACCGAGTAATCACCCATTGCGCCACTGGGCATGCGCAAGTTCAGTTGCGCCGCAGTCCGCGGCCCGACAACGATGACGTTGTCCCAGGTAATCTTTGTGATCGGGTCGGGCAATTCTTGCAGCCACCCGTTGTTGGCGTGCCGACCGTCGTCAAGCCTGTAATCGGGCGCAATTACCACTTCATAAGTGCCTCTCCCCTCCGAATGCTCCGGTGCCGGATTTACCGATCTCACCGCCTCAGCAATCCTGCGCAAGTCGGGTTTCACTGACCCAGCCGATTTCGATGAACTGTCTTCAAGGTAACCGTCCCGCAAAAACTTGTGCCATCGCGCTTCAAAATCGCCTTCGGTAACAATTCCGCGCAATGTGTCCCGCACGATGTCGTAAGGATTCGTTGTCGCCAGCCCACACAACCTCGCGAGGACTTCCAGCTCCGTCAGCCCTCCAAACAACGGCGCTATCAAAGGCTGAACAGGCACAACAGTGCCGTCCCCCGTCACACCATCACCCCACGATTCAAGGAAATGCGCCCGCGGCAAATGCAGGTCGCAAACAGGAAACGTTTCATCCTCATACTCACCCAGCCGAATCACGGTGCCGGCCTTCCGTTGTGTCCGCGCCCAGTCAAGATCGGCTGGCGCTGAGTACACCGGATTGCCCCCAAGAATGACCAACGTGTCAACCCCGCCGCGATTCAACTCAGCAGCAAGCTCGGTTATCGGGGATTCTTCGGACTCGGGCCATTCAATATACTTGACCGCATGATCGATCGATCCAAGAACGACATTCATCGTGTGCGCCAGCATGTGCACAAGAACCGGCTGCCGGTGCCCCGCCAAAACCACCGCCCCGGAACCGGCTTCAACCAAATCCTCAACACATGCCGTCGCCCAACCGCGCAGTGCATCAGGTAGCCCTGCAATTCGTCCCATCAGAGCGCTCTCCAACCCGGCTGACTCTGACCCGAGACGGGCCCAGCCAATCTGCCGACCCAGTTCACCAAACAGCAACATGGTCATCAGAACAATCCTGCTCGGCGGAATGCTCAATCTGTGATCTGCGTTTGCCCCCGTCAGGGTGAAAAGGCTCTCTACCATGTACACCCGATTCATGGTGTGCCGGGGCAGACGTGGATTTCGTCCCCGGGCGAATCCCGCGATCATCCGATGCGCATCTTCTTCCATCCCGAGAAAATCGCAATCAATGGAAAGAATCCGTCGCGCATGCTCGAGCCGATACACCGGCCTGACCGGAACACCAAACAGCAACGTCGCTGCCTTGCGATGCACGTCGAAATCCACGGGCTCGTGAACAAAAAATCTTGCTTCCGGGAAACGTTCGCGGGCAATTCGCAGCAGCCTTGCGCGCGAAGGCGAACCACTCCTTTCGAGCAAAAAGGAGAGTCCCTTGCCATTCAAGCCTGCGAACTTCACGCCTGTCTGCTTAAGCATGCTCATCGCTTCTTCGCGCGAGACAGCAACGCCTTTGTAAGTGAATCGCGTTGCTCGATCGGGGTCATACAGGCTCAGGATTGCAGCTTGCGCGTGGTGAGTGGTTCCAATCCGACCCGCCTCGTCGTCACCGTTTGACGGTTTGTCCGGATGCTCGACGTTTGCTTCTATCTTGATCGGACGACCTTCGTACGACTTGACCAACAGCGGTATTGCCGTTTCGCGAAACGGCATCGAAGTGGCAAAGTACTCGGGCACACCATGCAAATACCCCTCCGGCAAACGAGAAAAGGGAACGGCTTTCTCGACGGGCCGACGGCAGCCGCTCAACCCAATCCCCCCAAGCAACAGCGAAGCCGACATCACCCGCATGAATTCCCGGCGCGTGACCGGATCGGGAGTTTCGTATTGTCCATCCGAAGAGCAAACCCCGCCAACATGCCCCAAGCCATGGCCCAAACCTGAACAAGGCATCCCATCGCCCGTCGGCAAACTCTCTTCAGGCACAACTTTCATCGGTGACAGGTCGAACAGTAAACAGATTTTCGAATGCCCAACTCGCGAATCAGTCTTTGTCCAACAACAACCTGCTCCGCAGGACCAGCCGGTTGCCAGTCCGGATCATACACGCGCTCGAGCGGGCGAAGCGACCGTTCCGGATTGCGATGGCAGGCCAAACACGACCCCATGCTCAGCGACCTTGCATGCGTAACACTGTCCATCTGGTTGACCTTGCCGTGGCACTCGACACAGCCCACACCCCGGTTCACATGCACTGCATGATTGAAAAACACATAATCGGGATTCCTGTGCACCCTTGTCCACTCGATCGAATTCCCGGACTCAATCGCCTCCTTCAAAGCAACAATCCGAGCGTCGTCGCTCAAAACCTGATTGTGGCAGTTCATGCAAAGCAACGCATCAGGAATGTTCGCGTATGGCGATTGTTCGACTCCGAAATGACAGTAGCGGCAATCAATGCCGAGCTCGCCCGCATGAACCTTGTGGCTGTAGCTCACCGACTGCTGCGGCGTGTATCCCACCCTGCTATACTCGGGAGTCAGGTAATACCAACAACCCACCACCACCGCAACGCACAGCGCAAATGCCACTGCAACCGCAGCCATGACGCATCTGGATACTTCACGCATGACACGCACGCAAGCCATCTGTTCCCCATCCGCTCCCGCACGATGTTACCAGCGCTCGGATGCCGCCACCCCCGCCTCTTTCGCACTCAACCTCGACAATGGCTTCGCCATAAGAATCAAAACAAACCCGGCGCAAAACGCTGTCAATCCAATCGCAAGATATCCCTGCGGCATTCGTTCCGCCGTCTCAACCTTCAGTTGCCCCGCTATCAAACCCGCCAACACATTCCCCAACGACGTCGCAAGAAACCATACCCCCACCATTTGACCGACCAGTTTGGCCGGCGAAAGCCGCGTCACCGAACTCAATCCAACCGGACTCAGGCACAGTTCACCAAGTGAATGCAGCAAATATGTGAGAACAAGCCATAACGGCGAGACAGGCTCTCCCATGGCCGCGTACCGTGACGCAGCCGACATCACCGCAAAACCCGCCGCCAACAGAATCAACCCCCATCCGAATTTTACCGAAGCGTCCAGCTCGATACGGCGTCGTTCCAAAGCCGTCCAAACCCACGCCACAACAGGCGCAAAAAGTATCACAAATATCGCCCCCAACGATTGAAACCACCCCGCCGGAATCTCGAAAGCTCCCCTCGCCTCGCCGCTCATCCACAACAGCTCAAGCACACGATCCGTGTGTTTCTGTGCAAACAAATTGAACGACGACCCCGCCTGCTCGAAACCAGCCCAGAAAACCGCCGACGCAACAAACAGCACCAGAATCGCCAACACACACCGCCGCTCCGCCCTCGTCAAACCCATCACAAAGAATGCACACCCAAAATACAGCGCGCCAATCACAATAATCACCGTTGCCGCCGACCCCGCGGCCATTACAGGATCGATCCTGATTGCGCCCCCGGCCACTGCGTAACACACACCTGCTATTGCTACCACAGCCAAAAGCAAAAGCACCACGCGCAGCCAGCCCCTTCCTACCCGGCAGTCCGATCCCACAGCAGCCCTCGTCGATCCCGATGACAACCACCCCCACCAAACGCCTCCACCCACCGAATCCAGCGTTTTCCGCCCAACATTGCCCAGCAAATGGTTGGTCAAGCCGTACTGGATCAGCCCCACAAGCATTCCCAGCCCTGCAGCACCAAAACCGCTCCGCCAACCGTACCATTTCGCAACCGTGCTGCAAATCAACGGCCCAATCGCTGCGCCAAGGTTTATCCCCATGTAGAAAATCGTGAACCCGGCATCGCGCCGACCCGACCCGCTCCCGTAGAGACCGCCGACCATCGCCGTGATGTTCGGCTTCAACAGACCCGTCCCCAATACCACAAGCCCCAACGCCGGGTAAAACATCGCTCTCTCGGGTATTGCAAGCGACAGATAACCCAGAGAAATCAAAACGCCCCCACACCACACAGCACAACGACCGCCAATCACCCGGTCCCCAAACCAACCCCCTGGCAGCGCCGCCAGATAAACGCCCGCAGTAAACAGACCGTAAACCGCCGCCGCATTCTCGACTCGAAGGCCAAGCCCGCCGGCTTCGGGCGCATCCACCATGAACAGCACAAGCAACGCCCGCATCCCATAATAGCCCATCCGCTCCCACATCTCGGTGAAGAAAAGACTGTACAACCCGCGTGGATGACCGCGGATTGCTCCGTCAGTGCAAGGCTCTGGTGTGCTGCGTGCTTGCGTGCACACTTGTTATCCTCATCGATGGCTCAAGGCAAGTTTCATAAACCGGCGCACTAATTCGAACCTCGAATCCAGACCGCCAGCGGATGCAATCGCCGAGAACAGGCCGGCCAAAAAGGCGCTCCGGAAATTCAGCTCAGCACGGCACGACCGCAACCGAAGGATTCGTCCGAAACAACCTCTTCGGTTGTAGCAATACGACTCTTTCGCGCCACAGCCCAAGCCACGGTTGGCGAGGCTCCGCTCCACACCGACCAGCCCGGAAATTCTACCAGCCACCCCCACAGGTCCACCGACGCGTTCAGTTCGGTGCGGTTTCCGCGGCCCGCATGTTTCGCAGCCCGGCGTAGCCAGAACCAAAGCTGCATGACGGGCTAAGACCCTGCGGCTGCGACTGTTGATGAGGGCTGTCTGCCACGCCAGGCTGCCAAATACCTGTACCCCCCCATACTAACTCACTCCCAAAGACCTTTTATCGAGCTTGACGTTGAAGATGGCACAAGTAGTTTTGTGGACAAATGAAGATCAAAACTCGACGTTTTGGGATCGGCCCCGGTGCGTTAACCCCACGAAGCAGAGCCCGGACAGGCTTCACATTGATCGAGCTTTTGGTCGTAATTGCAATCATTGCAATCCTCGCAGGTTTGTTGTTGCCAGCGCTTGCGCGCGCCAAGGAAAAAGCACAGCGTGCTGCTTGCATCAACAACCTCAAACAGATCGGCATCGCAATGCACATGTACGTGGATGATAACAGAGATCAGTTGGCATACCCCAACTGGGGAAACACGTACCCGGGCTGGTTGTACACACCAGTAGGTGGGCGGCCTCCACAACTCAACGCCACAAACTCGACACTGCCCTACCAGTCCGGCCTGTACTGGCCATATGTGAATTCGACCAAAACGTATATCTGCCCGACCGACAAAACCAATGCGCCGAACTGGAAAGCCCGCGACAACAAACTCTCCACATACACCATGAACGGAGCAGTCTGCAATTACGGCGTTCTGCAAGGCAAACGGCCCGACACGTACAAACTTGGACAGTTCAACCCCGTCGCTTACGTGCTCTGGGAACCCGACGAGGATTTGTACATCAAAATGTGGGGATTCAACGGCGTGTACAACGACGCCAGTAATGAGCCCGATCAAGCTTGCGGCGTCGGCCGCCGCCATATCAAAGGAGCCGATATCCTCGCCTTCGGCGGTCACGTCGTGTTCATCCAATTCGAAGCTTTCGAGCGCGAACGCAACAACAAGCCCGGTTTGCTCTGGTGTGTTCCTGATGATCCTCGCGGCGGGGCTACGCGATGACCCGCATGTTTCCCAGCCCGGCGTAGCCGGAACCAAAGTTCCCTGACGCGCAAAGACGCGGTGCATTCGCCCGTTGATCAGAAATCTCTGCCCCGCCGGGCTGGGAAATATCTCCTGCGATTTCGTCCCCTGCCCCCGGCTCACGCCTCCTGAAAAAAATACAGGCACTGCAGATAGCGACGCCACAGCAGACAGGCAAAACCCAGTGATAGGTGTCGCCGTAACTTCGTGTCTCTCCCCATATTCCGCCCACCCTGCGCCCTTTCGGTCACCCCGTTAAAAGTTGAGAGTTGAACGTTTCACGTTGAACGTTCCTGATCGGTATATCGGACATCGTGTCTGTCCCCATATCTCGGTGCCAGGCCAGGCTGGGACCGCCCAACCGGCGCTTGGACAAGTCCGCCGGGTCAAGAGTTCAGTCGTCCAAATTCCGTGTCTGTCCCTATATCCCGCCCACCATGCGCCCTTTCGGTCACCCCGTTAAAAGTTGTGAGTTGAACGTTTCACGTTGAACGTTCCTGACCGGTATATCGGACATCGTGTCTGTCCCCATATCTGGGTGCCAGGGCCGGCTTGGACCACCCAACCGGCGCTTGCTCCGGTCCATCGGGTCAAGAGTCCGTCCGTCCAAATTCCGTGTCTGTCCCCATATCCCGCCCACCATGCGCCCTTTCGGTCACCCCGTTAAAAGTTGAGAGTTGAACGTTTCACGTTGAACGTTCCTGATCGGCATATCGGACAGACATCGTGTCTGTCCCCATATCTGGGCGCCACAGCCGGCTTGCACCGTCCGACCGGCGCTTGGACGGGTCCGCCGGGTCAAGAGTCCGTCCGCCCAAATTCCGTGCCTGTCCCCATATCCCGGCCACCATACGCCCTTTCGGTCACCCCGTTGAAAGTTGAGAGCTGAACGTTTCACGTTGAACGTTCCTGACCAGTATATCGGACATCGTGTCTGTCCCCATATCTGGACGTAGCAGCCGGCCTGGACCGTCCGCCCCGCGCTTGGTCGGGTCAAAGCGGGTCAAGAGTCCGGTCGTCCAAATTGCGTGTCTGTCCCCATCTCTGGGTGCCAGGGCCGGCTTGGACCACCCGACCGGCGCCTGCTCAGGTCCGCCGGGTCAAGAGTCCGTACGCCCAAATTCTGTGTCTGTCCCCATATCCCGCCCACCATGCGCCCTTCCGGTCACCCCGTTAAAAGTTGAGAGTTGAATGTCTCACGTTGAACGTTCCTTATGGGCATACCGGACATCGTGTCTGTCCCCATTCTGGGTGCCAGGGCCGGCTTGGAGCACCCAACCGGCGCTTGGACAGGTCCGCCGGGCCAAGAGTCCGTCCGCCCAAATTACGTGTCTGTCCCCATCTCCCGCCCACCATGCGCCCTTTCGGTCACCCCGTTGAAAGTTGAGAGTTGAACGTTTCACGTTGAACGTTCCTGACCGGTATATCGGACATCGTGTCTGTCCCTATATCTGGGTGCCAGGGCCGGCTTGGACCGCCCAACCCGCGCCTGGTCAGGTCCGCTGGGTCAAGAGTCCGGTCGCCCAAATTCCGTGTCTGTCCCCATGTCCCGGCCACCATGCGCCCTTTCGGTCACCCAGTTGAAAGTTGAGCGTTGAACGTTTCACGTTGAACGTTCCTGACCGGTATATCGGACATCGTGTCTGTCCCCATATCTGGGCACCACAGCCGGCTTGGACCACCCGACCGGCGCCTGCTCAGGTCCGCCGGGTCAATAGTCCAGTCTTCCGAATTCCGTGTCTGTCCCCATATCCCGACCACCAAGCCCCTTTCGGTCACCCCGTTAAAAGTTGAGCGTTGAACGTTTCACGTTGAACGTTCCCGATCGGTATACCCGACATCGTGTCTGTCCCCATCACGGGGCGCCCCGCAGGCCTGGACCGTCCGACCGGCGCTGGGTCAGGTCCGCCGGGCCAAGATCCCGGTTGCCTCAGCTCCATGTCTGTCCCCGTATCTGGGTGCCGCAGCCGGCCTCGACCGTCTGACGGGCGCATAGTCCGGTCAACCGGGTCAAGAGCCCGGTCGTCCAAATTCCGTGTCTGTGCCCATATCTCGCCCACCATGCACCCTTTCGGTCACCCCGTTAAAAATTGAGAGTTGAACGTTTCACGTTGAACGTTCCTGATCGGCATACCGGACATCGTGTCTGTCCCCATATCTGGGTGCCAGGGCCGGCTTGGACCACCCAACCGGCGCTTGGACAGGTCCGCCGGGTCAAGAGTCCAGTCGTCCAAATTCCGTGTCTGTCCCCATATCGCGGCCACCATGCGCCCTTTCGGTCACCCCGTTAAAAGTTGAGAGTTGAACGTTAGACGTTGAACGTTCCTGATCGGCATATCGGACAGACATCGTGTCTGTCCCCATATCTGGGTGCCACAGCCGGCTTGGACCACCCAACCGGCGCTTGGTCAGCTCCACCGGGTCAAGAGTCCGGTCGTCCAAATTCCGTGTCTGTCCCCATATCCCGGCAACCATGCGCCCTTTCGGTCACCCCGTTAAAAGTTGAGGGTTGAACGTTTCACGTTGAACGTTCCTGATCGGAATATCGGACATCGTGTCTGTCCCCATATCTGGGTGCCACAGCCGGCTTGGACCGCCCGACCGCCGCTTGGTCAGCTCCCCCGGGTCAAGAGTCCGGTCGTCCAAATTCCGTGTCTGTCCCCATATCCCGGCAACCATGCGCCCTTTCGGTCACCCCGTTAAAAGTTGAGGGTTGAACGTTTCACGTTGAACGTTCCTGAT
>Ga0078972_1002527_pt1 | contig 59914 bp, 52 predicted proteins | sample YelNatPaOPGAMG01_FD_67568 | JGI IMG/M metagenome (GOLD analysis project Ga0078972, IMG submission 67568) | Hot spring thermophilic microbial communities from Obsidian Pool, Yellowstone National Park, USA - OP-RAMG-01 (SPADES assembly) (version 2) | ecosystem: Environmental > Aquatic > Thermal...
CGGTGCTGGTGGTGTCGGCGGGGCCGGCGGGGACGGCGGTGCCGGCACCGGGCTGTTCGCCGACGGCGGGGCTGGCGGGGCCGGCGGGGCCGGCAGCAACCCCGAGGGTTTACCCGCTTTGGGTGGGGCCGGCGGCACCGGCAGTCTGCTGGGCCTGCTCGGCAGCCACGGCATGGTGGGGCAGCCCGGGGTGGTCGACGCCGGTGGCGCCGCTTCGACGCCGGCCGCGGGCGGTGACACGCTGCTGCCCATCCAGACCACCGGTACGTGGCTGACCAACAGCGACGGACAAGTCGTCATCTTGCACGGGCTCAACGACGTGTACAAGGTGGCGCCGTATGAGCCCTCCGCGGGCGGGTTCGGCGCCCAAGACGCAGCGTTCTTGGCGGCCAACGGCTTTAATGCAGTGCGGGTAGGGGTCATCTGGGCCGGTGTGGAACCCGAGCCCGGCGTCATCAACTACGCCTACCTCGATTCGATCGAGCAGACCGTGCAGACCCTGGCCAACCACGGCATCTACAGCATTCTCGACATGCATCAGGACCTCTACAGCAACGTGTTCGGGGGCGAAGGTGCGCCGGCCTGGGCGACCCAGACCGGCGGGCTGCCCAACGACGAAGTGGGCTTTCCGTTGACCTACGTCGTCGATCCCGCCGAGATCAACGCCTGGGATGCGTTCTGGTCCAACGCGCCGGCTCCCAACGGGGTTGGGCTGGAGAATGATTACGCACAGACGTGGGAGGCTGTCGCCGCCTACTTCGACGGCAATCCCGGCGTGGTCGGCTTCGAGCTCATGAACGAACCCTGGCCGGGCGCGTTGAGCGTGCCGACCGTGTTGGGTAGCCCGGCCTTCGACGCTGCGGACCTGACGCCGTTCTACGACCAGGTGGCCTCGGCGATTCGGGCCGTCGACCCGAGCACCCCGATCTTCTACGAACCGGACGTGCTCTTCAACTTTGGGCTGCCCACCCACCTGGGCACGGTGGACACCACCAACACCGTGTTCGCGTTCCACGACTACTGTCTCGTGGACCAAATACTCGGCGTCAACTTCGCCTGCGGACCAGAGGCAGACCTGGTCACGGCCCAAGCCCAGATGTACGCGCAGCACCACGGCATCCCGGCATTCATGACCGAGTTCGGAGCCACCGACAATGACACCGTCATCGCCGACGCGATTGCACCCGCCGACCAGAACCTGATTGGTTGGACAGAGTGGACCTTCACCAGCCACGACCCGACAAGTCCATCGAATCTGGTGCTCAATCCGCAGGATCCGCCGGTCGGCGCTAACGTCGACACCGCCAAGCTGGAGACGCTCGCCCAGCCCTATCCGCAGGTGGTTTCGGGAACTCCGCACACCTGGTCGTTCGATGATGGCACCTTCGCGTTCAGTTACTCCACCGACAAGGTTGACGGGACGGGCAGCTTCGCCGCCGGCTCGCCGACCACGATCTCGGTGCCGGCCGTCGAGTTCCCGAACGGCTACCAGGTGAGCGTCACCGGCGGGCAGGTTGTCTCAGCCCCCGACGCCCCCGAACTGGTCGTCGCCTCCGATCCCGGTGCCACCACCGTCAGCGTCACCGTGAGCCCCGCCGCAGGTGGGTAAAACGGGCGTGCGCCGACCGACAGGGTAGCGGCTCGTTTCGCTGACAACTGTGAACCTCACCGGGCGAACAGCAGAACCGAGTCCTGGCTCAGCGCTTCCAGTCGCGCCACGGCTCTTTCGATGCCGGCCGCCAGCTGCTCGACATCGGGCACGGCGCTGTAATCGGCGGTGATTCCGAACACCAGATCCTCTGCGTAGCTCAGTACCGCGATGCCGGTCCTCAGCTGCAAGGCAATCGGCGGGATTGGCAACAGCCCCGCCACCGTGCGGTCCATCATCCGAAGCGGCCGGCATGGTCCTTGCACGTTGGTCGCCAGCGTAACGATGCCGCGTTGCGGCATCCGGGTCAGCAACCGAATCGCGAAGGAGGACAATATGTAGGGGATGTAGTTAGCTGCGGACGCGACGGTGCTGCCGGCTTGGCGCTGTCCGCTGTGCTTGGCGCGGGTCAACCGGCTGTGCACGACCTGCAACTGTTCGATCGGGTCGTCCAGGTCGACGGGCAGATACGGCAGCATCACCGAGATGCGGTTATCGGGCTGGTCGACCGTGTCGGGCGCGCGCACCGAGACCGGCACCAGCGTGCGTAGTGAGTCGGCGCGCGGTTGGTCGCCGCGATGCAGCAGAACCGAGCGGAAGCCCTCGGTGATCGCGGTGAGCGCGACGTCGTTGATGGTGACGCCGAACTTGCGGCACACCTGTTCGACGCTGGCGAACGGGACGCGCACCGCGTAGTAGCGACGCGTCGTGCTGACCGGCCCGACTAGCGACGAAACGCCGGCCGGCCGGAGCAAGCCGGCGACGAGTTCGGCTGCGCCGCCGAGCGTTCGGGTGACGGCGGTGGCTGCTCGCCACAGGTCGTAGACCGGACCACCCGGGGGTGCGGATTGCGGTACGGGCCGCAGATGCCGGTGTGGCCGGACGCTCCGGATGGGCCTGGGGACCGGGCGGGCGAACACGTCGTCGCCGATCTCGTCGCAAAGCCGGGCGAGGATACGCGTCGCCGAGATTCCGTCGGCCATGCAATGGTGGATCTTCATCAAGATCGCCCAACGATTGCCCCGCAGGCCCTCGATAACCCAGCATTCCCACAGCGGGCGGTCTCGGTCCAGGCGGCGTTCCAACGCGTCGGCGACCAGCTGAAACAATTCGGCGTCGCCCCCGGGCCGGGGGAGTGCTACCCGGCGCACGTGACGGGCGACGTCGAATCCCGGATCGTCGACCCACTTCGGCGCGCCCAAATCGAAGGGCTGGGTGCGCAGCACTTGTGTGCACCGTGGTATTTTCCGAATCCTTTCTGCCATAACCGTTGTGAATTCCTCATACTTGGGAGCCGCGCCATCGATGATCGCGATTCCGCCGATCGCCAGGCTCACGTGCCGATCCGAATCCTCGGCCATCAGGAAACCCGCGTCGAGCGCTTTGAGTTGTTCCATGATCACCTCCCGCTGTCGGCGGCGTTGGGTCTTGCACACGAGTATTCCGCCGCAAAAGTGGGCAGCAGGTGGCGGTGAGATTAATTCGTGTGAACAATCGCTGTCAGTTTTGCCGCCGGCTCGTCCCGGGGTCTTCATTCGAATGTCAGTTCGATAGACTCGGACGGGTGGGCTGGGGTAACGGACCGCCAAGCTGGGCAGAGATCGAGCGGGTGCTCGACGGTAAACCGCCCCGCCCCGGCGCGCCGATCGCGGCCAACCCGGTAGACCCGGTAGATAGTGGCCCCCGGTCGCGCCGGCGCCGGACCTACCGGCCGCCGGACGACAACCGACGGATGCGTTCGTCGGTCGCCTATGCGGAGCTGCACGCGCATTCGGCGTTCAGTTTCCTCGACGGAGCCAGCACCCCCGAGGAAATGGTCGAAGAGGCGGCGCGGCTGGATTTGCGGGCGATCGCGCTGACCGACCACAACGGTCTTTACGGCGCGGTGCGGTTCGCCGAAGCCGCTGCGGAACTGGACATGGCTACCGTGTTCGGCGCCGAGCTGTCTTTTGCGCCCGGCGCCCGCACCGACCAGCCCGATCCGCCGGGCCCACATCTGCTGGTGCTGGCCCGCGGTCCGGAAGGCTATCGCCGGTTGTCGCGTCAGCTGGCCGCCGCGCATTTAGCCGGGGGTGAAAAAGGCAAGCCGCGCTTTGACTTCGACGCGCTGACCGACGCGGCTGGCGGCCACTGGCATATCCTGACCGGGTGCCGTAAAGGCCATGTGCGTCAAGCGCTTTCCGAAGGTGGGCCAGAGGCGGCCGCGCGAGTGCTGGCCGACCTGGTGGACCGGTTCGGGGCCGACCGGGTCAGCGTCGAACTCACCGATCACGGCGAGCCGCTCGACGACGAACGCAACGCGGCATTAGCGCGATTAGCACCACGATTCGGTCTCGATGTGGTCGCCACCACCGGTGCGCATTTCGCCGAGCCATCGCGTGCCCGGCTGGCGATGGCAATGGGCGCGATACGATCCCGCCACTGCATCGATGAGGTGGCCGGCTGGCTGGCCCCGCTGGGCGGTTCGCATCTGCGGTCCGGGGAGGAAATGGCCCGGCAATTCGCTTGGTGCCCGGAAGCAGTGGCCGCCGCGGCCGAACTCGGCGAGCAGTGCGCCTTCGGGCTGGGGCTGATCGCCCCGCAGCTGCCGCCGTTCGACGTGCCGGCCGGGCATACCGAAGACAGTTGGCTGCGCGAGCTGACAATGGCCGGCGCTCGGAACCGCTACGGTCCACCCGAACGGGCCGCAACGGCCTACGCGCAGATCGAGTATGAGCTGAAAATCATTGCACAGCTGAAATTTCCGGGATACTTTCTGGTGGTCCACGATATCACCCGGTTCTGCCGGGAAAACAACATTTTGTGTCAGGGCAGGGGATCGGCGGCCAACTCCGCGGTCTGCTATACCCTCGGAGTCACCCCCGTAGACCCGGTGGCCAACGAGCTGCTGTTCGAGCGGTTTTTGTCCCCGGAACGGGACGGGCCGCCCGACATCGACATCGACATCGAATCGGATCAGCGCGAAAAGGTCATCCAGTACGTCTACGACAAATACGGCCGTGACTACGCGGCGCAGGTCGCTAATGTCGTCACCTACCGGAGCCGGATCGCGGTACGCGACATGGCCCGTGCCCTGGGTTTTTCGCAGGGCCAGCAGGACGCGTGGAGCAAGCAGATCAGTCACTGGAACGGGCTACCGTCTGACGTCGAAGGCATCCCCGAACAGGTGATCGATCTGGCGACCCAGATCGCCAACCTGCCGCGGCACCTGGGTATCCACTCCGGCGGCATGGTGATCTGCGATCGCCCGATCGCCGACGTGTGCCCGGTGGAATGGGCCCGCATGGCCAACCGCAGCGTGTTGCAGTGGGACAAAGACGACTGTGCGGCAATCGGTTTGGTCAAGTTCGATCTGCTCGGCCTGGGTATGCTCTCGGCGCTGCACTATGCCATCGACCTGGTGGCCGAGCACAAGGGCATCGAAGTGGACCTGGCCCGCCTCGACCTGTCCGAACCGGAGGTGTACGAGATGCTGGCGCGCGCCGACTCTGTCGGGGTGTTCCAGGTGGAGTCGCGCGCGCAGATGGCGACACTGCCGCGTCTGCGGCCGCGGGTGTTCTACGACCTGGTGGTGGAGGTAGCGCTGATCCGTCCGGGGCCCATCCAGGGCGGCTCGGTCCACCCGTACATCCGGCGGCGCAACGGCATCGACCCGGTCGTCTATGACCATCCGTCGATGGAGTCGGCGCTTCGGAAGACGTTGGGAGTGCCGCTGTTTCAGGAACAGTTGATGCAGCTCGCAGTCGACTGCGCGGGATTCTCCGCCGCCGAGGCCGACCAGTTACGGCGTGCCATGGGATCGAAACGCTCCACTGAGCGGATGCGACGGCTGCGTGGCCGGTTCTACGACGGCATGCGCCAACTGCACGGCGCACCCGACGAGGTAATCGACCGGGTGTATGAAAAGCTGGAGGCCTTCGCTAATTTCGGTTTTCCGGAGAGCCACGCGCTGAGCTTCGCGGCGCTGGTGTTCTACTCGTCGTGGTTCAAGCTGCACCACCCGGCGGTGTTCTGCGCGGCGCTGCTGCGCGCCCAGCCGATGGGCTTCTATTCCCCGCAGTCGTTGGTGGCCGACGCCCGCCGGCATGGCGTGACAGTGCACGGGCCGGACGTCAACGCCAGCCTGGTGCACGCCACCCTCGAGAACGCCGGCACCGAGGTGCGTCTCGGTCTGGGTAGTGTGCGTCATATCGGTGATGAGCTGGCCGAGAAGCTGGTGGCCGAACGGGATGCGCACGGTCCGTTCTCCTCGTTGCTGGATTTGGCTTTGCGGGTTCAGCTTTCGGTGCCGCAGGCCGAAGCGTTGGCCACCGCCGGGGCGATGAGCTGCTTCGGGCTCTCCCGCCGGGAGGCGCTGTGGGCGGCCGGCGCGGCCGCCACCGCGCGGCCCGACCGCTTGCCGGGAGTGGGCTCGTCGTCGCACATCCCGGCGTTGCCGGGGATGAGTGAGCTGGAGCTGGCCGCCGCCGATGTGTGGGCCACCGGAATCTCCTGCGACAGCTACCCCACCCAGTTCCTGCGGGCGGATCTGGCGGCGATGGGGGTGCTGCCCGCCGAGAAGTTGTTAAACGTGCCCGACGGCGATCGGGTGCTGATCGCCGGGGCGGTGACGCATCGGCAGCGGCCGTCGACGGCCCAGGGGGTGACGTTTCTCAACATCGAGGACGAGACCGGGATGGTCAACGTGCTCTGCGCCCCAGGGGTGTGGGCGAGGCACCGTAAGCTGGCGCAGACGGCGTCGGCGCTGCTAGTCCGCGGTCAGGTGCAAAACGCCAGCGGCGCAGTCACCGTCGTGGCCGAGCGGATGGCCGAGCTGACCCTGGCGGTCAGATCGAAATCCCGAGACTTCTGCTGAGCCTTCGCCGAACGTGCAACTGCTGCGAAAAAAGTGCCAAAAACTCGCCACAGGTTCACGTTCGGCGAGAACTGTAGTCTCCAGACATGACCCTCAATCTGTCCGTCGACGAAGTCCTCACCACTACCCGGTCGGTGCGCAAACGCCTCGACCTTGACAAGCCAGTGCCCCGTGAGGTGCTGATGGAATGCCTCGAGCTGGCATTACAGGCGCCCACCGGGTCCAATGCCCAGGGTTGGCAATGGATCTTCATCAGCGACACCGACAAGAAGAAGGCGATCGCCGACATCTACCTGCGCAACGCCGAGCGCTACCTGCGTCAGCACAACCCGCAGTACCCACAGGGCGACATCCGCGCCGAACGGATGCCTTTGGTCAAGGATTCGGCGATGTATCTGGCTGAGCACATGCATGAGGTACCGGTGCTCATGATCCCGTGCCTGCAGGGTCGGGTGGACGAGGCGCCGACGCTCAGCGCGTCGTTTTGGGCGTCGCTGTTCCCGGCGGTGTGGAGTTTCTGCCTCGCGCTGCGCTCGCGGGGGCTCGGCTCGTGCTGGACGACGCTGCACCTGATCGCCGGCGGGGAGAAACAGGCCGCCGACGTACTCGGTATTCCCTACGACACGTACAGCCAGGGCGGGTTGTTTCCGATCGCCTACACCAAGGGCACCGATTTCCGGCCGGCCAAGCGGTTGCCGGCCGAGACCGTGACGCACTGGAACACGTGGTAGCCGGGCCGGAAACCCGGCTAGCGCGCACCGGCGAACCCGTGCTGGCGCCATGCCTCGTAGACCGCGACCGCCGCCGCGTTGGCCAGGTTCAGCGATCGGCGCCCGGCCCGCATCGGAATGCGCACCCGCTCGGTGATGTGCGCGTCGGCCAGTGTCGCCTCATCCAGCCCGGTGGTCTCCGGCCCGAACATCAGCACGTCGCCGGGCCGGTAGCCGACATCGGTGAACCGCATCGAGGCATGCACGGTGAAGGCAAACACCCGCTGCGGTGCCAACACATCCCATGCGGCATTCAGCGACGGGTGCACGGTGACCGACGCCAGATCGTGATAATCGAGGCCAGCGCGCCGCAACTGGGGTTCGGACAGGTCGAAACCCAACGGCTCGACCAAATGTAGTTCTGCGCCGGTGACCGCTGCCGTCCGGATCGCATTGCCCGTGTTCGGCGCGATTAGTGGCGCATAAAACAGCAGCCGAAACATCTGTCGATCATCTCAGTCGTCCGCTCGCAATTTGCTCAGCTACCTTTTCGACGGGTCGGACCGTTGTGTCGCACTCCGTCTGTTCAGTAATAGCTGTGGTCAGAGGGGCCGAAGGCTGTCATACTCATCGAGTTGCCAGGTGCCCATCTCGTTCGCCCGGCCCGGCGACGGGTGCAATGAGCAGGAAGTCTTAAACACACAAGTCTTATAAACTACGCGCGAACATGGCATACGAGAGGAGCGGTCGGCGACACGGCCGCATAACGATGAATACGTTTGCCCACCCGATTCGGGCGGTCCGGCCGGCTCCGACAAACGGCCGGATCGACACCCCAGACGGCAACGGCTCCGCAGCCGCGTCGGCCAAACGCCCGCCGACATGGTCGCTGGGCAATTGGCCGGTGCGGTGGAAAGTAATCGCGATTGTGGCGGTGCCGCTGGTGCTGTCGATGGTGTTCGGTGGATTCCGCATCTACGGCGCCCTGACCGACGCCAGTGACCTGCGGCTGGCGGCCGACCGGGCCGAAATAATTCCGGCCGTCACTCAATACATGTCGGCACTCGACGCCGCGTTGCTGGCCGCCTCCCAACGCGGTGACGTCGAGGGTGCGAAGAACAATTACCGGGCCCGCCGCGACGAGCTGCAGGCGCGGTTGTCCGACACCAACGTCGCCTCCGACGTTCGGGCCGGTGTGGAGACTCTGCTGAGGGACGGCCAGACCCTGCTGGACGAGGTGGTCTCGAACTCCCTCGGGTTACGCGAGCAAGTCACCACGTATGCGCCCATCCTGTTGACCGCTGAGAACGTCGTCGACGCGTCGGTGCGTGTCGACAACGCAAAGATCCGGGCGGCGGCGCAGGGGTTGAGCCGCGCGCTGGGAGCCCGCGGCCAGATGGTGATGCAGCGGCTGCTGATCACCGGCGGAGCCGCCCTGCCCGAGCCGGAGCTGCGTTCCTCGATGATGGCTCTGGCCGGCACCGAGCCGTCGACACTGGTTGGGATGGCCGAAGTGCTCGGCGCCGGCTCGCCGGACGCTAAGCAACTGCAGCAGCAGATGGTGACCCGATTGGCGATCATGTCCAACCCTTCCAGCCTGCTGGTCGACAACCCGGAGCTGCTCAAGTCGACCCAGATCACCGATGCGATCGCCGCGCAGGTGATCAACGACACCACCGCGGCGGTGAGAAAGTCGGTGGAGGACCAGGCCAGCAATCGGCGCGCCGCCGCCATCCGCGACATCGTGCTGGTGCCGGTTGCCATCCTGGCAGCGCTGGTGATCGTGTTACTGGTGGCGCGCTCGCTGATCCGGCCGCTGCGGGCGCTCCGCGACGGCGCGTTGAAGGTCGCCCACGAGGATCTCGAACAAGAGATCGCCCGGGTCCGGGCCGGCGACGAGGGCCCTCCCGAGCCGCTGCCGGTCTACACCACCGAAGAGATCGGCCAGGTCGCGCATGCGGTCGACGAACTGCACACCCAGGCGCTGCTGCTGGCCGGTGACGAGGCCCGACTGCGCCTGCTGGTCAACGAGATGTTCGAGACCATGTCCCGGCGCTACCGGTCGCTGGTCGACCAGCAACTGCACCTGATCGACCGGCTGGAACGCAACGAGCAGGATCCCGAGCGTCTTGACAACCTGTTCCGGCTTGACCACCTCGCCGCTCGGATGCGCCGCAACGCCGCCAACCTGTTGGTGCTGGCCGGCGCACCGATACCGCGCGGTGACCAGGGCGGGCCGGTGCCGCTGTCGACGGTGGTCGCCGCGGCCACTTCCGAGGTCGAGGAATATCGGCGGGTGGAGATCTCGACGATGGCCGACTGCACCATCACTGCTGCCGCCGCCGGCGACGTCATCCATCTGCTCGCGGAGCTGATCGACAACGCGCTGCGGTACTCTCCGCCCACCTCGCCGGTGCACGTGTCGGCCGTGCGGCGCGCCGATGCCGGAGTCCACGTCGAGATCGTCGACAGCGGTCTGGGCATGACCGACGGCGACCGGCGCATTGCCAACATGCGGCTGCGCGCCGGAAGCGAGATCACCCCCGACGTCTCCGCCGACACTGCCCGCCATATGGGCCTGTTCGTGGTCGCGCGGCTGGCCGACCGGCACGGCATCGAGGTGCGGCTGCGCGCTTCGTCGCACGACCGGCGACTGTCGGGGACGACGGCCGACGTGTCGCTGCCGGCGGCGATACTGACCGGCGCCGAGGAGCAGACGGTATCGCGGCCGCCGGCCGCGCCGCCGCGACGGGCTTCGGGCGAGGAAGCGATCGCCGGGGCCGACGACCACCGGGAGGCCGCGGAGTTCCTGTCCGAGACGGCGGCACGCAACGGGTTGCAGCCACCTCAATCGCCGGTGACGGGGTTGCCGCGGCGCACTCCGGGGTCCAGCGGTATCACCGGTGCCGCTGCTCAGCCGGAGGTTGGCGGCCCGGCCGCTCAGCAGCAGCCGTTGACCGCGCCGCAACCGGTTTCGGGCACAGCGTCGTCGTTCACCGAAAGTCCGGGTCAGGCACCCCAGGGCGACCTGATCTACCAGCGGATGCTCTCGGAGTGGCTAGTCGACCCGCACGAACTGGCACGCAGCCCCGACCTTGATTGGAAATCGGTGTGGGACCACGGCTGGTCAGCAGCGGCCGAGGCTGAGAACGTGCCCGTCCAGACCTACACCGCCCACGGGCTGCCGGTGCGGGAGCCGGGTGCCCGACTGGTGCCGGGTGCGGCCGCCGCGGATACCCACGCCGGCGCGGAAAACGCTGGACACCGAGCCGGCCCCGACCACGAGGCCGCATTCAACGGCGGATTTTCGTCTGGCCACGCACCCGCGCACGCGGCTCCGGCTCGGGATCCCGAGGCGATCCGGGCCTCGATCAGCAGCCACTTCGGCGGCGTGCGCGCTGGACGGTTGCATGCCCGCGACACACAGCAAGGACCTGATGATCAATGATCCACTCTGTGGTTCCTCCTGGACCGGCGCAGGACGACTCGCTGGACTGGTTGGTGTCGAACTTCGCCCGCGAGGTGCCCGGGGTTTCGCATGCGGTGTTGGTATCCGTCGACGGCCTGCTGATCGCCGCCAGCGAGCACCTGCCGCCGGAGCGCGCTGATCAACTGGCCGCGGTGGCGTCCGGGCTGGCCAGCCTGGCCAGCGGCGCTGCGCAGCTGTTCGACGGCGGTCAGGTGCTGCAGTCGGTGGTGGAGATGGCCAACGGCTACCTGTTGCTGATGCGGGTTGGTGACGGCTCACATCTGGCCACGCTGGCCGCGACAACCTGCGATATCGGCCAAATCGGTTACGAGATGGCCGTCCTTGTCGAACGGGTCGGCAGCGTCGTGGAACCGTCGCGGCGTGCGGTGTCCGATCGCCCGGCATCTGCTCGGGCCGCTACCCGGCCCGCGGAGTGGCCCCGCTACCAGCCCTCGTGAGTGGAAATGAACACCCGCGAGCCACTGCAGCCGGGGTTACCCGCCGTTGAGGCGAGCTTGGTCCGACCCTATACGCTGACGGCTGGACGGACCGACACCAGCGTGGACCTGCCGCTGGAAGCGCCGGTGCAAACGGTGGAGTCGGCGCTGTTCCACCGGTGGCCCGCCCACGACGTGCGCGGCAGGATCGTCGCGCTGTGTGTCAAGAGTCCTTCAGTGGCCGAAATTTCGGCGCGCCTGGACTTGCCGCTGGGCGTCGCGCGGGTCCTGGTCGGCGATTTGGTCACTGCGGGCTACCTGCGGGTACACCCGACGCTGGACCAGTCGACCCGCGATGAACGCCGTGAGCTGATCGGAAGGACACTGCGTGGCCTACGAGCACTCTGACCGGCGGGGCCCGGCCTCGACGAAGATCGTCATTGCGGGCGGGTTCGGTGTCGGTAAGACGACGTTCGTCGGCGCGGTCTCGGAAATCATGCCGCTGCGCACCGAGGCGATGGTCACCGATGCTTCCACCGGCGTGGACATGCTCGATGCCACTCCGGACAAGCGGACCACCACGGTGGCGATGGACTTCGGCCGGATCACCCTCGACGACGATCTGGTGCTCTACCTGTTCGGTACGCCGGGCCAGCGCCGGTTTTGGTTCATGTGGGACGACCTGGTGCGCGGCGCTATCGGCGCGGTCATCCTGGTCGACTGCCGGCGTCTGCAGGACAGCTTCGCAGCGGTCGACTTCTTCGAGCACCGCAATCTGCCGTTCCTGATTGCGGTTAACCAATTCGACGGCGCGCCGAGCTACCCGATCGCCGAGGTGCGCAACGCGCTGACGCTGCCCGACCATATCCCGATCATCACCATCGATGCGCGTGACCGGCGGTCTGCGACCGAGGCGCTGATCGCGATCAGCGAGTACGCGCTGACCCGGTTGTCCCCGACCGGCAGCTGATCGTCAGCGTTTGAGCCGGATGTTCCAGCGGATGTAGCCGGCGTAGCAAAGCGACAACACCGCGAGCATGAACATATCGAAGAGGTATATGTGCTTCGAGTGTTGCCACAGCGGATCGTTCGTCGGGATTTGCTTGACCTTCACCAGCGCCGGGAAGTCGATCGACGACGCGCCCGCAGCGTAGCCCCAGCGTGCCGGTGTCAGCCAGGCCAGCTGTTCGAGGCCCGCTCGGCCGGTCACCGGGATCATCCCGCCGGCCAAAACCAGCTGCGACATGATCGACACCACCAGCAGCGGCATGATCTGCTCGTTGGACTGCGCGAACGATGACAGCAGCATGCCGAGAATCGCCGACGCGACACAGGTGGCGGCGACGGTGAGGAACAGCGAGAAGGTGGCGTTACCGAAGAACGGAGGACGCTCTGTGGGTGCGCCTTTGCCGAACGTGACGATGGCGGTCGCGATCCCTGCTTGCAGGGTTGCGAAAGCGCAGAAGACCGCGATCTTGGCCAGCAGGTAGGCCGTGGTGGACAGGCCGACGGCTTGTTCGCGGCGAAAGATGGGACGCTCCCCGATCAGGTCGCGGATCGTCAGCGCGGTGCCCATGAAGACAGCCCCGATGTTGAGCAGCACCATGATGTACTGCGGTTGGGTGGGCGCGGCGCCGAGCGGGTTGGCGGGGCCGAGCCCGGGTTTGGGACCTTTGACGGTCAGCGAGAGCGCGCCGATCAAAAACGGCAACACCGCCAGGAACACCGAGTAGCCACGATCGGAGATGACCAGCCGAACCTGACGACGGGCGATCGTGGAGAGCTGACGCCAAATGTCGGTGTGCACCGGCTCGCCCAGGTCGCCCGGCGCCTGCGTCGTGCGCACCGGCGGGCGGCGAACGCGTCCCTCTCTTTCCATGAAGCGCCGATTGGCTTCGTCGGGATCGGCGCCCACGCTGGCGAAGATTTCTGCCCAGTTGGTGGTACCGAAGGCATCCGCTACCTGGTTGGGCGCACCACAAAAGGCGGTCTTGCCGCCGGGCGCCACCAGCAGGATCTGGTCGCAGACGTCAAGGTAGGACACCGAGTGGGTGACCACCAGTACCACGCGGCCGGCGTCGGCCAGCTGGCGCAGCATCAACATGACTTGACGGTCCAGCGCCGGATCCAGACCAGACGTCGGCTCGTCGAGCAGCAGCAGTGACGGCTGGGTGAGCAGCTCCAGCGCCACCGACGCGCGTTTGCGCTGGCCACCGGAGAGCTTGTCCACCCGGGTGTGGGCCTGCTTGGTCAGGTCGAGCTCCTCGAGAACCTCTGCGACGACCTGGGCGCGCTCCTCTTTGCTGGTGTCCGGCGGCAGCCGCAGCTCTGCGGCATAGCCCAGCGCCTGGTTGACCGTGAGCTGACGGTGCACGACGTCGTCTTGAGGGACCATCCCGATCCGGCTGCGCATCGTGGCGTACTCGCGGTGGATGTCGTGGCCCTCGAAGGTGATCGAGCCCTTGCTTGGGTGGGTGTAGCCGGCGATCAACCGGGACAGTGTCGTCTTGCCGGCCCCGGCCCCGCCGATGATGGCGGTCAGCGTGCCGGGCCGGGCAGTCAGCGAAATGTCGTTGATCAGCTCCTTGCCGTCGATCTTGAAGTGCACACTGTTGACTTCCAAGCCGCCGGCCCGTGTCGCCGCCTCGGTGCGGCGGATCAGCGTGCCGTCGCTGAATACCAGGTCGACATTGCCGATTGTGACCACGTCGCCCTCGGAGAGCACCGCCGAGCCGATCCGAACCCCGTTGACGAAGGTCCCGTTGCTGCTGTGGGCGTCGCGGATCTCCATGCCCAGCGGTGTCGGCACCAAAAACGCGTGATGCCGCGACGCCAACACATCCCCGATGACGATGTCATTGTCGGTGGCCCGGCCGATCGTCGCCGAGCCGGCAGGTTGCTGGGGTGTCCCAAAGTCGGGACGGATGGCCGCAATCATCCTGGTGGCCAGGTTCGACTCCTCGGGTGGCGTCCAGGATTGCGGAGGTAACCGTGTCGGTTGCGCGAAGTCCGGCGGTGGCTGGACCGGGGGCGCTTGCCGGGTCGGCGGCGCGGCGGGCCGATAGGGCGGTGGTCGGTGGCCGCCATTGACCGGATGCATCGGGTACGGCGCCGCGGCGCCGGAGTGCGGGCGCTGCGGCGGCTGCGGCGACCGGAAGCCACCCGAATGAGGGGCGGGAATCGGGTGCGACGTCTGCGGTCCGGCGGACGGTTGAACCACCCGCATCGACATGGTCTTGGGTGGCCGTCCTGCCATCCCGGTGTGCCGGCCGACCTCGAAAGTCAGTCGGGGCCCGTCAGGATTACCGATGTTGATGCTCTGGCCGTCGTGGATGTCGAGCACCGGCACCCGGTGACCGTTGACGAACGTCCCGTTCAGCGAACCGTTGTCGATCGCCAACCACCGGCCCTGCTCGAATCGCAGCAGCAGATGCGCCCGCGAAATCAGCGGATGCGTGATGCGCATGTCCGCGCGCAGGTCGCGGCCGACGATCACGTCGTGGCCCGGTGCGAACGTGCGTTGAGTCCCGTCGTATTTGACTGTCAGCGCCGGCGGTGCTGCTTGGCTCATCGACATAACTGTAGCGGGTGCTGATCGCACCGACTTGATCCCTTGCGCCGCAGCGCCGGCCGAGTGGCTACTGCTCAGCTATGTCGGTACCCGGGCGGTATCGGGCGCGCCGGTGACGACGCAGCCGGTGCGACTGTAGATGGTGGGCATGCACCGGTTGCAGTGCGTGCACGCAGAACGCACGGCGTGCCGTTCGCGGTCGCCCGCGAGCCGGTTGACCAAATCCGGCTCGGCCAGCAGAGCCCGGGCCATCGCGACGAAGTCGAATCCCTCCGCCATCGCCAGCTGCATCGATTCCAGATTCGTTATTCCGCCGAGCAGGATCAACGGCATCGTCAGTTCGGCGCGGAACAGCCGAGCATCGCGCAGCAGGTAGGTGTCGCGGTAGGGGTATTCGCGCAGGAACCTGTGGCCGGTCATTCGGATCCCCCAGCGCAACGGCGGTGTGAAAGCGTCGGCGAACTCTTTGACCGGCGCGTCGCCGCGAAACAGATACATCGGGTTGAGCAGCGAACTGCCGGCGGTCAACTCCAGCGCGTCCAGCCCGCCATCGTCTTGCAGCCACCGGGCCGTCTGCAGTGCTTCATCGACTGTGATACCGCCGCGCACGCCGTCGGTCATGTTGAGTTTCGCGGTCACCGCGATCTGCGCGGCCCCCGCTTTTTCCAGTGCCCGCCGTACCGCCAGCACCAGTCCGCGCGCGACTTTGGCCCGGTTCTGCAGCGAGCCGCCGAACTCGTCGGTGCGACGGTTGATCAGCGGGCTCAAGAACGCGCTGGCTAAATAGTTGTGACCCAAATGGATCTCGACCGCGTCAAATCCCGCCTCTGCGGCCAGCCGGGCGGCGTTGGCATGGGCGGCCGTGACGTCGTCGATGTCGGCGCGGGTGGCTTGCTTGGCGAATCGCATCGCAAGCGGGTTGAAAAACCGCACCGGCGCCAGCGCCTTGGCCCTGTTGGATCGTGCGTCGGCGACCGGGCCGGCATGGCCGATCTGTGCGCTGACCGCGGCGCCCTCCGCGTGCACGGTCTCGGTGAGCCAGCGCAGCCCGGGCACGGCTTGCGGGCGCATCCAGATCTGGTTGCCGCTGGTGCGGCCGCCGGGAGACACCGCACAGTAGGCGACGGTCGTCATGCCGACCCCGCCGGCGGCCGGCAGCCGGTGGTACTCGACGAGGTCGTCGGTCACCAGTGCGTCGGGCGTGCGGGCCTCGAACGTCGCGGCCTTGATGATGCGGTTGCGCAGGGTTAGCGGGCCGAGTTTGGCCGGGGCGAACACGTCCGGGGGCGCCACCAGAAGGAGCCTAGTCCACATGGGGATCGCCAGCGCGGCGAAGCCGGGCGCAGCGGGTCGCCATCGTGGGAGCCGGGGGATCGCCAGCGCGGCGAAGCCGGGCGCAGCGGGTCGCCATCGTGGGAGCCGGGGGATCGCCAGCGCGGCGAAGCCGGGCGCGACCGGAAGTGCCATCGGTGCCAGACTGTCAGGCGTGGGTGCGATCACGCTGGATGGTAAGGCCGTACGCGATGAGATCCTCGCCGACCTCAAAGCACGGGTGGCCGCACTGACTGCAGCGGGTCGCACACCGGGGCTGGGCACCGTTCTGGTCGGTCACGACCCCGGGTCGCAGGCCTACGTCCGCGGCAAGCACGCCGACTCGGCTAAGGTCGGTATCACCTCGATCCGCCGGGATCTACCCGCCGACATCAGCGCGGCCCAGCTCGAAAAGACCATCGACGAGCTCAACGCCAACCCCGCGTGCACCGGTTACATCGTGCAGCTGCCGCTGCCCAAGCAACTCGACGCAAACGCCGCGCTGGAGCGGGTCGACCCGACCAAGGACGTCGACGGGCTGCATCCAACCAACCTGGGCCGGCTGGTGCTCGGCACGCCGGCGCCGCTGCCGTGCACAGCGCGCGGCATTGTGCACCTGCTGCGACGTTACGACGTGGAGATCGCCGGCGCGCACGTGGTCATCATCGGGCGCGGAATTACGGTCGGTCGTCCGCTCGGGTTGCTGCTGACCCGCCGCTCGGAGAACGCCACCGTCACGTTGTGCCACACCGGAACGTGCGATCTGCCCGCGCTGACCAGGCAAGCCGACATCATCGTGGCGGCCGCCGGGATGCCGCACATGCTCACGGCCGACATGGTGCGTCCCGGCGCCGCGGTCGTCGACGTCGGCGTCAGCCGCACCGATGACGGGCTGGTCGGTGACGTGCACCCGGATGTGTGGGAGGTCGCCGGCTACGTGTCGCCGAACCCGGGCGGTGTCGGTCCGCTGACCCGGGCGTTCCTGCTGAAGAACGTCGTCGAATTGGCCGAGCGGCAGTGACTGTGCGCGGTTTGTTGCGGACGCAGTGGCCGATCATTGTGGTGGGGCTGATCTTCGTCACCGGATTCGTGTTGGCCGGCGCGAATTTTTGGCGCCGCGGCGCGCTGCTGATCGGGGTCGGGGTCGGTGTGGCGGCCGGGCTGCGGTTGGTGTTGCCGGAGAATCGCGCGGGTCTTTTGGTGGTGCGCAGCAAGGGCACCGACTTCGCTACCACGACGATGGTGGCCGCGTCGATGATCTACATCGCCGCGACGATCGATCCGTTGGGAACAGGTTAGATACTCGGAATACTCGGCAATTGCGGCAAGCTGGGCATGTCTCCGTCGGCCAGCGACGCCATTATCGAGGGGCAGTAGGTCGAAATGGCGATCGTGGTGAACATCTGCGCCATCTCCGGTGACATGCCATTGTTGCCGAGGACACTTGACGCCGCGGAGGCTAAGGTTGCACCCGGCTGGTCCAACATCGGGCAAATGGACTGGCCCAGTGCAGCGGTGCTGGTCGGATCCTGGTAGTTGACGCCGGCGCTGTCCAGGGCCGACAGGAACTGGTCGTCGATCATATCTGCCTGCGCCGGTGTCGCCAATGTTGCGGCCCCGATGAGCAAGCCGACGCACCCCGCCAGTGGAATCCAGTTTCTTCGCATGCCCGCTCCTCATCTCCTAGACCTTCAGGCAATCCTGGGTCAGCTCTGTCACATGAACAACACGCGGCGGTAAAGGTTTGCAGTCATTTCAGGTTCCGTGGGTCAGGCGGTCAGTGGTGGCGACGGGGGGCTTCTGTTCGACGCGATTACCTGCGTCGTTCGCGAATCACCGTTGCGGCAGATGGTGACGTCGACTGGCGCATCGGTCGATGTGCTTTGTGCCCAATAATATTCGGTTGTTTCGTGCGCCGGTTGGCGGGCACAGACCGTAATATAAGGCAGGGCAAGGCCGTTGGGGTGCGTCAGCGCCGGACAGCTGGCCAGCAGCTCACAAGTCGGCCAAGCGAATCTCGTCGGCAGCGCCGGGCAGCGCCGGATGTCGGGCACCGACGTGCGCAGCCCCAGCAGCCAGTCGATCACTCCGGCGGGGCGGCCCTGGTCGTCGGCGGCCGTTGCTGGGCGGGGCGTGCGTCACCGCGAATTTTCGGCCAGTTCGAGCGTTTGGCGCACCAGTTCGCCGACGGCCTCGGTTTCCAGGAGGAATCCGTCGTGCCCGTGGATCGAGTCGACAACCTGTAGCCTGCTGCACCCGGGCAGCAGGTCGACCAGTTCCTGCTGCAGCCGCAGCGGATAAAGCCGGTCAGAGGTGATGCCGGCGACCACCGCCGGCACCGGGCAACCGCGCAGCGCAGAGCTGATCCCACCGCGGCCGCGGCCGACGTCGTGGCCGGACAGGGCTTCGGTGAGCACCACATAACTGCCGGCGTCGAACCGCGATACCAACTTTTTGCCCTGGTGTTCCAGGTAGCTCTGCACCGCGTAGCGCCCACCCGCCCAGGGATCTTCGTCGCCTTGAGGGTCGTTGGCGAACCGGGTATCCAGCTCCACCTCTCCGCGGTAGGTCAGGTGTGCGATGCGGCGAGCGATCTGCAGGCCGGTGTCCGGACTACGTCCGGTCCCGTGGTAGTCGCCGGCTTGCCAGTTCGGGTCGGCCTTGATCGCCGCGATCTGGGTGGTCTGGGTGCCGATCTGGTCGGCGGTCGCGCGCGCACCCACCGCCAGCAGCAGCGCCGAGGAGACTCGTTCGGGGTGGCCGACCATCCATTCCAGCGCCCGGGCGCCGCCCATCGACCCGCCCACGACGGCAGCGACGTCGGTGATGCCCAGCGCCGCCAGCGCGGCCACGTCGGCCTCCACCTGATCGCGCACCGTTATCGACGGAAACCTCGAGCCCCAGGGCTTTCCGTCACCGGCCAGCGAGCTCGGACCGGTCGAGCCGCGGCAGCCGCCGAGCACGTTGGTGGCCACCGCGCACCAGCGGTCGGTGTCGATCGGCGCCCCCGGCCCGGCGATGCCGTCCCACCAGCCCGGCGTGGGATGCCCGGGCCCGGCGGGACCGGTGATATGCGAATCACCGGTGAGCGCGTGCAACACCACCACCACGTTGTCGCGGGCGGGCGACAACTCACCCCAGCGCTGCACGGCGATGCTGACGTCGTCGATCACTTCGCCGCTTTCCAATTTGAGCGAGCCGATGTCGATGACGCCGACCTCGCCTTCGGCGGGCAGCGTGTGGGTCGGTATGTCGAAAATGGTCACCTCGGCCTTCCTGACTCGGGCCTTCTTAAAACGCCGCCACCGCGTACGGGTCGCCGGTCGAGGTGCCGCCGGACTTGCGAGCCGCGGCGAAGCCCAGCTCGAGGTCGGCGAGGATGTCGTCGATACCCTCGATGCCGACGGCCAGCCGCACCAACCCTGGGCTGACACCGGTGGCCAGTTGCTCGTCGGGGCTGAGCTGGGCGTGGGTCGTCGACGCGGGGTGGATCACCAGTGACCGCACGTCACCGATGTTGGCGACGTGGCTGTGCAGCCGCAGCGCGTCGACGAATGCCTTGCCGGCCTCAACACCACCTGCTAGCTCGAATGCCAGCACAGCCCCAGTTCCCCTAGGCGCCAGCTTTTTCCCCCGCTCGTACCACGGTGAGCTGGGCAGGCCTGCATAGTTGACCGACAGCACGTCGTCGTGGCTGTCGAGGAATTCGGCGACGCGCTGCGCATTGGCCACATGTCGTTCCATGCGCAGGCTCAGGGTCTCCAGACCTTGCGCGACGAGGAACGCATTGAACGGCGAAGCAGCCGAACCCAAGTCTCGCAAAAGTTGCACGCGGGCTTTGACTGCGAACGCCGCCGGCCCGAGCTCCGCGTACACCACGCCGTGGTAACTGGGGTCGGGCATGGTGAACCCGGGGAAGCGCCCGCTCGTCCAGTCGAACGTCCCGCCGTCGACGATCACCCCGGCGATCGCCACCCCGTGCCCGCCCAGATATTTGGTGGCCGAATGCACCACCACGTCGGCACCCTGAGCGATCGGCTGGATCAGGTACGGGGTGGCGATGGTGTTGTCGACGATTATCGGCAGGCAGTGCTCGTGCGCCACTGCCGATACCCCGGGAGTGTCGAGGACGTCGATCTTCGGGTTGGAGATGGTCTCGGCGAAAAACGCCTTAGTATTGGGCCGTACCGCGGACCGCCAGGAATCCAGATCGTCGGGATCCGCCACGAAGGTGACCTCGATTCCGAGCTTGGCCAGCGAATAGTGGAACAGGTTGTAGGTCCCGCCATAGAGCCGCGTGCTGGACACGATGTGGTCGCCGGCACCGGCCAGGTTCAGGATCGCCAACGTCTCCGCGGCCTGGCCAGACGCCAGAAACAGCGCCGCCACTCCGCCCTCGAGCGCGGCAATACGCTGCTCGACGACGTCGTTGGTCGGATTGTTGATCCGGGTGTAGATGTTGCCCGCAACCTCGAGCCCGAACAGCGCCGCCGCGTGGGTGGTGTCGTCGAAGGTGTAGGACGTGGTCTGGTAAATGGGCAGTGCACGGGCGTTGGTGGTCGGGTCCGGCCGCTGGCCGGCGTGGACCTGTTTGGTCTCGAACGACCAGTGCGCGCTCGGATCGTGATCGGTGTTATCAGCGGTCATGTGGATGCTTTCTGCTAGAAGGCTTGCTGGTGGGCGGTGATGGGCGCTCACGGTGACCGAGGGACGCCATCGCGAGACGACGTCGACCGGAGGCCTGCGTTCAGCAGCAACAACAAGACAATGACGAACCCAAACAGGCGCGCATCAGGTTTCCCTGTCTACTCGGGGGGCCCGTCAAGGCGGACCCGCGCTTGCCGCGTAGCCGGTGGTGGCTACTAGACCTGGTCATCACCCGGGGCACCCCACCGCGGTTGGAGGGTTGCCGGCCAGCAAGCCGGGGCTTGACGCTGGCACTCATGACCGATAGAAAGCGTATCGCATGTCGCCGAGATAACGCCACCTAGCACCTTGCCTGGTGTCACTAGTCCGGTCCTACCATCGCGCCGACGATGCGCGCCGGATGGCGGCGGCCAGCCACCCGAAACCGCGATTGCCCGGCTGCGCCCGATCCAGGGGACTTCCCAAGTACTCGATGGGCGATACTGGTCGCCGTCGACCAGTCCTGAGAATCACACGTAAGAGGCCGGGAGAAACACCATGTGCGCCGAGCAGCCGACCATTGTCTACACGCTGACCGACGAGGCGCCGATGCTGGCGACGTACGCCTTTCTGCCGGTAATACGCGCCTTCACCGCACCGGCCGGCATCGACGTCAAGGTCAGTGACATCTCACTGGCGACACGGATCCTGGCCGAGTTTCCCGATTACCTGACCGATGAGCAGCGCGTCCCGGACAACCTCGCCGAACTGGGCCGGCTGACGCAGTTGCCGGACACCACCATCATCAAGCTGCCCAACATCAGCGCCTCGGTGCCGCAGCTGGTGGCCGCTATCAGGGAATTGCAGGACAAGGGCTTCAAGCTCCCGGACTACCCCCAAGATCCGAAGACCGACCAGGAAAAGGACATCCGCAACCGCTATGCCAGTTGTTTGGGCAGCGCGGTGAACCCGGTGTTGCGGGAGGGTAACTCGGACCGCCGCGCGCCCAGGGCGGTCAAGGAGTACGCGCGCAAGCATCCGCACAGTATGGGGGAGTGGTCGATGGCGTCGCGTACCCATGTGGCGACCATGCGGCACGGCGATTTCTACCACGGCGAGAAGTCGATGACCTTAGACCGCGCGCGCGACGTGAAGATGGAGCTGGTCACCAACAGCGGCGAGACCGTCGTGCTCAAGCCCAAGGTGTCGCTGGCCGACGGCGACATCATCGACAGCATGTTCATGAGCGTCAAGGCGCTGCGGGAATTCTACGAGGAGCAGATGGAGGATGCGCGCAAGACCGGCGTCATGTTCTCCCTGCACGTCAAGGCGACAATGATGAAGGTCTCACACCCGATCGTGTTCGGCCACGCGATCAAGGTCTTCTACAAGGATGCGTTCGCCAAGCACCAGAAACTGTTCGACGAGCTGGGCGTCAATGTCAACAACGGCCTGTCCGATCTTTACCACAAGATCGAGTCACTGCCCGCCTCGCAACGCGACGAGATCATCGACGACCTGCACCGCTGCCACGAGCACCGTCCCGAGCTGGCCATGGTGGATTCGGCCCGGGGCATCTCGAACTTTCATTCGCCCAGCGACGTGATCGTGGACGCGTCGATGCCCGCGATGATCCGGGCGGGCGGCAAAATGTACGGCGCTGACGGCAAGCTCAAGGACACCAAGGCGGTCAACCCGGAGTCCACGTTCAGTCGCATCTACCAGGAGATCATCAACTTCTGTAAGACCCATGGCCAATTCGATCCGACCACGATGGGCACCGTGCCCAATGTGGGCCTGATGGCGCAGCAGGCCGAGGAGTATGGCAGCCATGACAAGACCTTCGAGGTTCCCGCCGACGGTGTAGCCAACATCGTCGACCTCGACACCGGCGAGGTATTGCTGACGCAGACCGTGGCGGCCGGCGACATCTGGCGCATGCCGATTGTCACGGACGCAGCGATCCGGGACTGGGTCACGCTGGCCGTCACCCGCGCGCGCCGCTCCGGCATGACGTTGGTGTTCTGGCTCGACACCGAACGTCCGCACGAGGCCGAGCTGCGCGAGAAGGTGAAGAGGTATCTGAAGGACCACGACACCGACGGCCTGCAGATCCACATCATGGCGCAAGTCTGCGCGATGCGGTACACCCTCGAGCGTGTCATGCGCGGCAAGGACACCATCGCAGCGACCGGCAACATTCTGCGCGACTACCTCACCGACCTGTTCCCGATCCTGGAGTTGGGCACCAGCGCCAAAATGTTGTCCATCGTGCCGCTGATGGCCGGCGGTGGGATGTACGAGACGGGGGCGGGCGGTTCGGCGCCCAAGCACGTCAAGCAGCTGCTCGAGGAGAACCACCTGCGTTGGGATTCGCTCGGCGAGTTCCTCGCGCTGGCCGCCAGCCTGGAAGACATGGGCACCAAGACGGGCAACGAGCACGCCAAGATGCTGGCCAAGACACTAGATGCCGCGATCGGCAAGCTGCTGGACAACAACAAGAGCCCCTCGCGCAAGACCGGTGAGCTCGACAACCGGGGAAGCCAGTTCTACCTCGCCATGTACTGGGCACAAGAACTCGCCGCGCAAACCGATGATCAGAGGTTGCGCAACCACTTCGCCGTCCTGGCCGACACGCTGACCGAGAACGAGGATGTCATCTTGGCCGAATTGGCCGCGGCGCAGGGTGAGCCGGTGGACATCGGTGGCTATTACGCGCCCGACAAAGACATGACCGCGGCGGTGATGCGGCCGAGCAGAACGTTCAACGCCGCACTCGCCGCGCAAGGCTGATGCCGGTGCACTGATCCGTGGATATCTGGTCCGCGGATATCTGCGTTCGGCTGGCCTGCGGGCGCCCCTTGTAGTGTTGGTCAACGGCGACCGTTAACGCGCAGCTAACTGTCTGGGAGGACTGGGACCCACATGTCCAGCGGATCCAAGATCAAAGTAGAAGGCACGGTCGTAGAGCTCGATGGCGACGAGATGACGCGGGTGATCTGGAAATGGATCAAGGACCTGCTCATCTTCCCGCACTTGGACGTCAACCTGGACTACTACGACCTGGGCATCGAGAACCGCGACGCCACCGACGATCAGGTGACGATCGACGCCGCCTACGCGATCAAGAAACACGGCGTCGGCGTCAAGTGCGCCACGATCACTCCCGATGAGGCCCGCGTCAAGGAGTTCAACCTCAAGACCATGTGGCCGTCGCCTAACGGGACAATCCGAAACATTCTGGGCGGGACCATCTTTCGTGAACCGATCGTGATCTCGAATATCCCTCGGCTGGTTCCGGGGTGGACCAAGCCGATTGTTATCGGCCGCCACGCCTTCGGTGATCAGTACCAGGCCACGAACTTCAAGGTCGACAGGCCCGGGAAGGTCACCCTGACCTTCACTCCGGACGACGGCAGCGGACCGATCGTCCACGAGATGGTGTCCATGCCCAGAGACGGTGGAGTCGTGATGGGGATGTACAACTTCAAAGCATCCATCCAGGACTTCGCCCGCGCTTCGTTCGCCTATGGGCTGCAACACAACTATCCGGTGTACCTGTCGACGAAGAACACCATCCTCAAGGCCTACGACGGCATGTTCAAAGACGAGTTCCAGCGCATCTACGACGCGGAATTCAAGGAGAAGTTCGAGGCCGCGGGGCTTTTCTACGAGCATCGGCTGATCGACGACATGGTTGCCGCTTGTCTGAAATGGGCGGGCGGCTACGTGTGGGCCTGCAAGAACTACGACGGCGACGTGCAATCCGACACCGTCGCGCAGGGCTACGGCTCGCTGGGGCTGATGACGTCGGTGCTGATGACGGCCGACGGTAAGACGGTGGAGGCCGAGGCCGCCCACGGCACCGTCACCCGGCATTTCCGCCAGTACCAGCAGGGCAAACCCACTTCGACGAACCCGATCGCCTCGATCTTCGCCTGGACCCGCGGGCTTGCGCACCGCGGCAAGTTGGACAACACTCCCGCGGTGATCAAGTTTGCCCGCAAGCTCGAAGAGGTCGTTGTCTCCACCGTCGAGGCCGGGCAGATGACCAAAGACCTCGCGCTGCTGATCGGCGAGGACCAGGACTGGCAGACCAGTCAGGACTTCCTCAACACGATCGCCGAGAACGTGGACAAGGCGCTCAGCTAGATCCGAGCGCCCGGATCGGCCGGCTGCGCCGGTCACGACTGTGCTGGTCAAGGAAGCCGGTGATGACCTCGGTGACCTGGCCCGGTGCCTCGAACATCGGGATGTGTCCGAGGTCGTCGAGCATCGTCACCGCCGTTTGGTGGGGCAAGTGAGTGGTGAAGTGCCGGGCGAATCGGCGCGGGGGAACCACCCGGTCTTTGCCGCACAACACCAGATGCGCGGGCACGGCGGTGTCCGCCAGCCGGTGCAAACCGGGCAGCACCAGCGATTTGACCAGCAGCTGGAAGTAGGCCGGGCAATGTGACACGTCTTCGATGATGGCGTGGAGCTCACCCTCGCTGACGCCGTCCGCAGATCCGCTGACCGGCAGTGTTGCCAATCGGCGGCCATACGGCAGGCGCAGCGCATGCGGTCCGAGCAAACGGGTCACCGCCCATATCGGCAGGCCCATGACGAACTTGCCGATGACCTCGAATTTGGTTGGGCTCCAGCGGGTCCAGCCGCCGGCCGGCGCGATGCCGGTGACGGTGCGCGCCCGGCCGCGACTCTCGAGTTCGAACGCCACCCAGCCGCCGAGCGAGTTGCCGACGATGTGGGCGGTATTCCAGCCCCACTCGTCGAGCTCTCGCTCAACGTGATCAGCCAATACCGCCGAGCTGAGAAACCAGGTGTCGGCGGACGGCCCGCCGTTGTGGCCGGCCATCGTCGGGGCCAATACCTCATATCGGCCGGTATCGGCCAATTGCCGGGCCACCGTCTGCCAGACCAGCTGCGACATCAGGAACGGATGCAGCAGCAACACCGGTTCGCCGGCTCCCAGGTGTATCGGGTCACGATGGCGCATGTCGCCGACAGTAAGGTGATACCGCCGGTACCGCAAGGCGCGCCGACCGCAGGCCGCGAACGGCGTGCAAAGATCCCAGCGTGACAATGTTGACACCATCATGAGCACCGCCACCGCAATGCCCCGGGTCTTTTCCGGTGTGCAGCCCACTTCCGACTCGCTTCATCTCGGCAACGCGTTGGGTGCGGTCATGCGGTGGGCACAGTTGCAGGACAACCACGACGCATTCTTCTGTGTGGTCGACCTGCACGCGATCACGGTCCCGCAGGATCCCGAGGTGCTGCGGCGACGTACATTGCTCACCGCGGCGCAATACCTGGCGCTGGGCATCGATCCGAACCGCAGCACGATCTTCGTGCAAAGCCACGTGCCTGCCCACACCCAGTTGGCCTGGGTGCTGGGCTGTTTCACCGGGTTCGGCCAGGCCTCGCGGATGACCCAGTTCAAAGACAAGTCGGCACGGCAGGGCAACGAGGCGACCACGGTCGGCCTGTTCACCTATCCGGTGCTGCAGGCCGCCGACGTGCTGGCCTACGACACCGAGCTGGTGCCGGTCGGGGAAGACCAACGTCAGCACCTGGAGTTGGCGCGCGACATCGCGCAGCGATTCAACAGCCGCTTCGGCGACACCTTCGTCGTTCCGGACCTGCTGATCGCCAAGGCCACCGCCAAGATCTACGACCTAGCCGACCCATCGTCGAAAATGAGCAAGTCGGCGGCCACCGACGCCGGGCTGATCAACCTGCTCGACGATCCGGCGTTGTCCGCCAAGAAGATCCGGTCTGCGGTGACCGACAGCGAGCGGGAAATCCGTTACGACCCGGAGGCCAAACCCGGGGTGTCGAACCTGCTGAGCATCCAGTCGGCGATCACCGGCGTCGAGGTCGACGCCCTGGTCCGGGGTTACGCCGGGTGCGGCTACGGCGAGTTGAAGAAGGACACCGCGGACGCCGTCGTCGGCTTCGTGACGCCGATCAAGGCGCGCGTCGACGAGTTACTCGCCGATCCGGCCGAACTGCAGGCCGTCCTGGCCGCCGGTGCGGCGCGGGCTCAGGATGTCGCCGCCAAGACGGTCGACCGGGTCTTTGACCGGCTCGGATTCCTGCCGCACCCATGACCCAACCAGCCACGTCAGCAATCCTCGAGCGGTTGCGGGCGCGCTATGGCTGGTTCGACCACGTGATGCGGGCCAACCAGCGATTCAACGAGGGCAAGGGCAACTACTTTGCCGCCGGCCTGACCTACTACACGATCTTCGCGTCGGTGCCTCTGCTGATGGTGGGTTTCTCGGTCGGCGGTTTCGTGTTGTCGCATCAACCCGACTTGCTGCGGCAGATCCACGACAAAGTCCGGTCCATGGTGCCTGGACCGCTGGGTCAGCAGGTGGTGGACGTGATGAACTCGGCGATCGCTTCGAGGGCGTCGCTCGGCATCATCGGGCTGGCCGCCGCCGGGTGGGTCGGCCTCAATTGGATAAGCCATCTGCGGGTGGCGCTCAGCGAGATGTGGAAGCAGCGGGGCAGATCAGCCGGATTTGTGCGCACCAAGTTGTCGGACGCGGGTGCGATGTTGTCGTTGTTCGCCGCGCTTTTGGCCACCGTGGCGTTGAGCGTGCTGGCCGGCGCGGCGCCGATGGCCGACGTACTGGGCTGGCTCGGGATTCACAACGCCCCCGTTCTCGACGGCATCCTTCGCGGGGTTTCGGTGGCGATGTCGGTGCTGGTGTCGTGGTTGGTGTTCACCTGGATGATCGCCCGGCTGCCGCGTGAGCCGGTGACCGTCGCCAGTACGGTGCGGGCCGGACTCCTCGCGGCAATCGGGTTTGAACTGTTCAAGCTGGTGGCGTCGATCTATCTGCGGGCGGTGCTACACAGTCCGGCCGGCGCGACGTTCGGCCCGGTGCTGGGGCTGATGGTGTTCGCCTATATCGCTGCGCGCCTGCTGCTGTTCGCCGCAGCCTGGGCAGCGACGTCACCGGAGAACCTGCTGGCGACGCGGGTGGGTCCGCCGGACCCCGCAGTGATCACCACCCGGGTGCAGGTCGACGAGGGCCTGAGCGCGCGGCAGGCCTTGGCTGCGGCACTAGCTGGAGCAGTGGGGGCGCTTGGCTTTTCGCGGGTGGTCCGCCGACTCCGATGAGTTTGTCGAGTATGTCGCTACGGTGGCGGACGAGCGAAAATCTCAGCCTGGGTGTAGTTTCGGCGCCGTGAGCGCAGATTCGGCGCCTAACCCACCCATTCACCGTTGGCCATGACGCCGTTGACCGCCAGGTCCTGGTTCAGCACGACAAGATTGGCGCGCAGACCGGGACGCAAAGCGCCAACGTCGTCGAACCCGAGCACGGCGGCCGGTGTGGCCGATGTCATCTGCACCGCGGCCGTTAACCCGGTGTCGGGATCCGTTCCCCGGCCGGTCACGGTCTGAAACAGCCGGTCCATCGTGGCGGTGCTGCCGGCGATCGTCGAGGTTCCCCGCACCCTGGCCACGCCGCCGGCGACGTCGATGTCGACCTTTCCCAGCCTGGACGTGCCGTCGCCGAGTCCGGCCGCCGCGGTGGCATCGCTGACCAGCGCCACCCGGGCAGGGCCGGCGAACTCGATCACCGCGTGCAGCATCGCGGGGTGGACGTGCACGCCGTCGGCGATCAACTCGACCGCCACCCGCGGATCCTCGAGTAACGCAAGTGCGGGCCCGGGTTCGCGGTGGTGCAGGGGTGGCATGGCATTGAACAGGTGGGTGCCGACCGTCGCGCCGTCAGCGATGGCCTGCCGTGTCTGCTCGTAGCCGGCATCGGTATGTCCAACGGCGACAACAACACCCGCATCGATGAATCGCCTGATCGCTTCCTGACTACCCGGGCGCTCCGGTGCCAGGGTGACCATCCGGATCGTGCCGTTGCCGGCTGCGAGCAGACGGTCGATTTCGGCGGGATCCGGATCGCGCAACTGCTTGGGGTCGTGCGCTCCGCAGCGGCCCGCGCTCAGCCACGGACCTTCCAGGTGGATGCCCGCAATGGTGCCGGCCCGGGTCGCATTGGCCAGCGCGCGCACCGCGGCGAGCAGGTCGGCGGGCGAGGTGCTGACCAGGCTGGCCAGCGTCGTCGTGGTGCCGTGCCGACGGTGAAAAGCGGCGGCACACAGGATATCCGCGGCCTGCCCGTCGGTGTAGGAACCACCGCCACCGCCGTGCACGTGCATGTCCACGAAGCCGGGCACCACGACAGCCTCGAGCAGCTCGACGTCAGCGGGTCGCGGCGGTGACCCGGGTCCGCAGCCCAGGATGCGCTCGCCCGAGGTTTGAACCCAGCCCGGCCGGTGAACCCGCTGTTCGAGAACGACGGTGCCGGCGGCGATCAGAGGCATGACCGGGCCTTTACCGCGGCCGCTGCCTCGTCCGGCCAGCGGCCGCTGTGTGCCCCCCGGGTCGGGCGCGGCGGGTCGCCATCGGGCCTCAGAATTCGCGCCGGGGGCGACGGTTCAGCGACCGAGCGGCCAGCATCAGCCCGAAGACGATCACCGCGCCGATGACCGCCACCCCTACCCGGACCGGCAGTACGTCGGCCGGTGACACGAGCGCGGCGGCCCGCGCGGTGGTGCCGGCGTCTCGAGCTTCGGCGTCGGGTTTGACGGCCGACAGTGTCGGGTCGGGTTCGATCAGGGTGCCCACCTGAGTCCCCGGGGCAGTGGCGAAGCCGTAGTCCAGCAGACGCGCGGCCTGCTGCCACGGCGGAATCGGTTGCCGGGTGCCGTGCAGTAGCACCGCCATCAGCCGGCGACCGTCTCGCTTGGCGGCCCCAACGAACGTCTGGCCGGCATCGTCGGTGTAGCCGGTCTTGCCGCCCAGCGCGCCCGGGTAGTGGTAGAGCAGCTGGTTGTCGTTTTCCAGCTCATAGCCGGGGTGACCGCCGTGTCCGGGGAAGGCGAAGGTGCGGGTCGCGACGATTTTCGCGAAGGTCGGGTTCTGCCACGCGTAGCGGTAGAACAGGCCGATGTCGTAGGCCGACGTGCTCATGCCGGGTCCGTCGAGTCCGGACGGCGTGGCGACCCGGGTGTCGCGGCCACCGAGCTTGTCGGCCAGCGCGTTGATCTTCTCCATCGCGACCGGCAGACCGCCCAGTTGCTCGGCCAGTGCGTGGGCGGCGTCGTTGCCGGAATGCATCAGCAGCCCGTGCAGGAGCTGGTTGACCGTGTAGGTGCCGCCGGGCGCGACTCCCACCTTGGTGCCTTCGACGGCAGCGTCCTCGGCGGTGCCGTCGACAATTTTGTTGAGGTTGAGCTCGCCCAGCGAGACCATCGCGGTGAGCACTTTGATAACGCTGGCGGGGCGATGCCGGCCGTGCGGGTCGCGGGCGGCGATGACGGCTCCGCTGTCGAGGTCGGCCACCAGCCAGGCCTGCGCGGAGACGTCGTCGGGGACCGGGGGGGTATTGGGCGCGACGACGACGCCGCACCCGCTCAACGCGTCGCCGCCGATCGGCTTGGCGGGTACTGGAAGCGGAAGCGGCGGGTCACCGGCCTCCGGTACCTCCGAGGAGTCCACCGCCGGCGGGGTGGATACCCGGTAGGGGCAGGGATTGGACGCGGCGGCGTCGGGATCGGCGGCCGCGACCGGCAGCCCAACCGCGGTCCAGGCCACAAAAACGGCTGCTGCCAGGCGCGATGCAGAACGTAACAGGGTCATCGTCTGTGCACAGTAGGCGATCGGCGGCCCAATTCCGGGGAGCCGCGCTGTGACAGATGTTGCAGAAGTTAAAAAGTGATCTGCCTCAGCGCGCCCACACCCGGCGACAACGGCGCCGGTGCCGAGCCTGAAACGTCCGCGGGCGTTGACCGGTGGTTTTCTCACAGCCGACTTCCGCTCGCGGTCAGCACGCCGCGCAAGATCGATTCGATCTCGTCGAACTCGGCTTGACCGCTGATCAGCGGCGGTGCCAGCTGGATCGCCGGATCGCCGCGCTCGTCGATGCGGCAGTACAACCCCGCGTCAAACAGTGCCCTGGACACCGCGGGCAGCAGCCGGTGCCGTTCCTCGGCGGTGAAGGTCTGTTTGGTTGCTTGATCTTTGACCAGTTCTATGGAGTAGAAGTAGCCCTCGCCGCGGACGTCGCCGACGATCGGCAGGTCGTAGAGCCGTTCCAGCGCGGCGCGAAACGCCGGAGCGTTCTGCTTGACGCGCGCCCCCAGGCGTTCGCGTTCGAAGATGTCGAGGTTGGCCAGCGCGACCGCCGCCGAAACCGGGTGCCCCCCGAACGTATAGCCGTGCGGGAACACCGTCGTGCCGTCGTTGAACGGTTCGAACAGTCTTTCGGTGGCGATCATGGCGCCGATCGGTGAGTAACCCGACGTCAGACCCTTGGCGCAGGTGATCATGTCGGGCAGATAACCGAAATCCTCGCAGGCGAACATCGACCCGATCCGGCCGAACGCGCAGATGACCTCGTCGGACACCAGCAGCACATCGTGGTCGTCGCAGATCTGCCGGACCCGGTCGAAATAGCCGGGCGGCGGCGGGATGGATCCGCCGGCGTTTTGCACCGGTTCCAGGAATACTGCGGCGACGGTGTCGGGACCCTCGAACTCGATCGCCTCCCCGATCCGGTCGGCGGCCCACCGGCCGAACGCCTTGGCGTCGGTGTCGAACGGTTCCGGGGCGCGGTAGACGTTGGTGTTAGGCACTTTCACCGCACCCGGCGTCAGCGGCTCGAACGGTGCCCGGTACTCCGGCACGCCGGTCATCGACAGCGCACCGTGTGGGGTGCCGTGGTAGGCGACCGCTCGCGAAATCACCTTGTACTTGCCGGGTTTGCCGGTGAGCTTGAAGTACTGCTTGGCCAGCTTCCACGCGGTTTCGACGGCCTCGCCACCGCCGGTGGTGAAGAACACCCGGCTCAGATCACCCGGCGCGTAGTGCGCAACGCGCTCGGCGAGCTCGATCGCGGGTGGGGTCGCATAGGACCACAGCGGGAAATACGCCAGCCTGCGGGCCTGTTCGGCGGCCGCCTCGGCCAGCTCGTCGCGGCCGTAGCCGACCTGCACCACGAACAGCCCGGACAGCGCGTCGAGGTAGCTTTTGCCGGCCTCGTCGAAGATCCGCACGCCCTCGCCGCGGGCGATGACCGGCGCGGTGCTGCCCGGGCCGTGCCGTGCGAAGTGACCCCACAGGTGAGTATTCATGCTCTGCTCTTCCTACACTCGGGCAATGGCCTCCGTGCAGCAGGTCAGCGAATTCGAGGCGCTGCGGCCGCAGCTGCTGGCGGTCGCCTACCGGCTGACGGGCGCCTTCGCCGACGGCGCCGACCCGCTGGGGTCGGCGGTGGTCGCGGCAGAACGCCTTACGCCTGATCAGCGGGTGGCATTCGTGCTGCACGACGGGTTCGGGGTGCGGTTTGCCGAAACGTCTTGTGGCGACCCGGTACATCGCGCGGACCAGCCAATGGGCCCCTTCGGCTGGCAGGGGGTCAATGCGAGTTTTCTGCGTCATGCCGGGTAGACGATCTCGCCCGGCCAGGTGTGACAGCGCGCCTCTTTACCCGACGTCCGGTTGCGGGTATACACACGCCCATGAGACTGGCGTTAGCCATTGTGGCGCTGCTGTGTCTGGCCCTCCCCGGATGCGGCGGCGCCACGGAAGGCAAAACCACGATGACCACGACCACGCCATCACCATCGCCGGACGCGCCGGCCAAATTCACCGTGACCAGCCCGGCGTTCGCCGACAACACGCCGATCCCGGTCGAATACTCCTGTCACGGCCGTAACGTGCCGCCACCGCTGCGCTGGCAAAACGTGCCGGCCGGCACCGAGTCGTTGGCCCTGGTGGTCGACGACCCCGACGCCCCCGCCGGACTCTATGTCCACTGGCTGGTGACCGGCATCCTGCCGGCCGCGACCGAAATCGGAGAGGGTCCGCTGCCCGCGGGAGCGAGCGTCGGGCTGAACTCGGCCGGCAAGGCCGCATATTTCGGGCCATGCCCGCCGGCCGGCTCGGGCGTGCACCACTACCGCTTCCAGCTTTACGCGCTGAGCAAGCGGTTATCGGTGGCGTCGACAGCACCGGCGCCAGAAGCGGCCCAGACGATCGCCAATGCGGCCGCCGCGACCGCAGTCACCGTCGGTCTCTTCAGCGGCTGAGGCGGTGCGGCGAGCAGACGCAGAGTCGCACGCGCGGCGCCCGCGTCGTACGACTCTGCGTCTGCTCGCCGCACCTAGCGCGCGAATATCAGCGCGCGCTTGACCTCTTGGATCGCCTTGGTCACCTCGATGCCGCGCGGACAGGCCTCGGTGCAGTTGAACGTGGTGCGGCAGCGCCAGACACCGTCGACCTCGTTGAGGATCTCGAGGCGCTCGGCGGTGGCCTCGTCGCGGCTGTCGAAGATGAAGCGGTGCGCATTGACGATCGCCGCCGGGCCGAAATACGAACCCTCGTGCCAAAACACCGGGCAGCTGGTGGTGCACGCCGCGCACAGAATGCATTTGGTGGTGTCGTCGTAGCGGGCGCGGTCGGTTTGACTCTGAATGCGTTCCCGGGTCGGCGGGTTGCCGCTGGTGATCAGGTAGGGCTTCATCGCGCGGTAGGCGTCGAAGAACGGCTCCATGTCGACCACCAGGTCCTTCTCCACGGGCAGCCCACGAATCGGCTCGACCGTAACGGTCAACGGCTTGCCGGGCTTGTCGGGCAGCAGGTCGCGCATCAACACCTTGCACGCCAGCCGGTTGTGGCCGTTGATCCGCATCGCGTCCGAGCCACAGACCCCGTGCGCGCAGGACCGCCGGAACGTCAGCGTACCGTCGAGGTAGCCCTTGACGTAGATCAGCAGATTGAGCAGCCGGTCGCTGGGCAGGCACGGCACCCTAAAACTCTGCCAGCCATCGGAATCGGCGTATTGGTCGGGGTTTTCGGGGTTGAACCGGGCGATCCGCAGCGTCACCAGCACCGCGCCCTCGGGGACCGGGGGCAGCGGCGGGCCGCCGGCTTCTGCGGTGTCGCTGGGTGAGGCAGCCATCAGTACTTCCGTTCCGCGGGCTCGTAGCGGGTCTGCACCACGGGTTTGAAGTCCAGCCGGATGTCGCTGAGCAGGTCGGTGCCCTGCTTGTAGGCCATGGTGTGGCGCATGTAGTTGGCATCGTCGCGGTTCGGGTAGTCCTCGCGGGCGTGTCCACCGCGGGATTCCTTGCGGTTCAAGGCGCCTACCACGGTGACTTCGGCCAGCTCGAGCAGAAAGCCCAGTTCGATCGCTTCCAGTAAATCGCTGTTGAAGCGTTTTCCCTTGTCATGGACCGCGATTTGGGAATACCGCGCTTTTAGCGCGTGGATGTCATCGAGTGCCTGCTTCAAGGTCTCTTCGGTGCGGAAGACCGCCGCGTTGTTGTCCATGGTCTGCTGCAACGCGCCGCGGATGTCGGCGACCCGCTCCGTGCCGCACCCGGACAAAATGTCGGCCACCCAGCCGGCCACCATCGCCGCCGGCTCCGGCGGCATCTCGACGAAGTCGTGCGCGAGAGCGTAATTGGCCGCTGCGATACCGGCCCGCCGCCCGAACACGTTGATATCCAGCAGTGAATTGGTGCCCAGGCGGTTTGCACCGTGCACCGAGACACACGCACACTCGCCTGCTGCATACAAGCCAGGCACCGTGGCGGTGTTGTCGCGCAACACCTGCCCGGTGACCGTCGTGGGGATTCCCCCCATGGCGTAGTGACAGGTGGGGTAGACCGGCACCGGCTCGACGACCGGGTCCACCCCCAGGTAGGTGCGGGCGAACTCGGTGATGTCGGGCAGCTTGGCCGCCAGCAGTTCGGGGCCGAGGTGGCGCACGTCGATGTAGACGTAGTCTCTGTTGGGACCGGCGCCGCGGCCTTCCAGTACTTCGCGCACCATAGCGCGCGCGACGATGTCGCGCGGGGCCAGGTCCACGATCGTCGGAGCGTAGCGCTCCATGAACCGTTCGCCCTCGCCGTTGAGCAGCCGTCCGCCCTCACCGCGTACGGCCTCGGAGATCAAGATGCCCAGTCCGGCCAGGCCGGTCGGGTGGAACTGATGAAATTCCATGTCCTCCAACGGAAGTCCTTTACGGAATACGACGCCCATCCCGTCGCCGGTCAGGGTGTGCGCGTTGGAGGTGGTCTTGTAGATCCGGCCCGAGCCGCCGGTGGCAATGACGACCGCCTTGGCGTGAAAGACATGGATGGCGCCGGTGGCCAGCTCGTAGGCGACCACACCGCTGGTTACCGGGCCGCCGGAGGCCTGGCTGAGCACGAGGTCGAGAACGTAGAACTCGTTGAAGAACTGCACGTCGTGGCGGACGCAGTTTTGATACAGCGTCTGCAGGATCAGGTGGCCGGTCCGGTCGGCAGCGTAACAGGATCGGTGCACCGGGGCTTTACCGTGGTCGCGGGTGTGCCCGCCGAAACGGCGCTGGTCGATGCGGCCTTCCGGGGTGCGGTTGAACGGCATCCCCATCTTCTCCAGATCGAGCACCGCGTCGATGGCTTCCCGGCACATGATCTCCACCGCATCCTGGTCGGCCAGATAATCACCGCCCTTGACGGTGTCGAAGGTGTGCCACTCCCAGTTGTCTTCTTCGACGTTGGCCAGCGCCGCACACATACCGCCCTGCGCGGCGCCGGTGTGACTGCGGGTGGGGTAGAGCTTGGTGAGCACCGCGGTGCGCGCCCGCGGTGCGGCTTCGACGGCGGCCCGCATTCCGGCGCCGCCGGCGCCGACGATCACCACGTCGTATCGGTGTTGAGCGATCATGAGATGTTCGGGTTGAAGGTCACCAACACATAGGTCCCCAGCACCAGCGTGACTGCCATCGACAGCGCCAGCAGCGTGTTGAGCCAGAACCGGGTCGAGTCCTTGCGGGTGTAGTCGTCGATGATCGTGCGCAGACCGTTGCCGCCGTGCAGCTGAGCCAGCCACAGCAACAACAGATCCCAGATCTGCCAGAATGGCGAGTGCCACCGCTGTGCCACGTAGTTGAAGTCGATGCGGTAGACACCGTCGTCCCACATCAAACCGATGAACAGATGCCCGAGGGCCAAGAAGACCAGCACGACCCCGGAAAATCGCATGAACAGCCAGGCGTACTTCTCGAATTGCATGCCGGACCGGTGCCGCGGCGCCCGCGGATTGTCCAGGCCGGCCGGGCGGTCGTGGCTGCGCTGGCGCACCGGGGCCAGCTGTCCCCGGTGCAGCGAAAGATCGGGCGTACTCATCCGAACCGCGCGATCAGGTGAATGGCGATCACCACGGTCGCCGGAACCATGACCACCAGCCAGACGGCGGCGACCGTCGCCAACATCACTCGTTGGTAGCGGGGGCCCTGCGCCCAGAAGTCGATCAGGATGACCCGGATGCCGTTGAGCGCGTGATAGAGCACGGCGGCCACCAGGCCGAGTTCCATCAGCCCGACGATCGGCGTCTTGTAGGTCGCCAGGATCTGGTTATAGGCCTGCGGGCTCACCCGGACCAACGCGGTGTCCAGCACATGGACGAACAGGAAGAAAAAGATCGTTGCGCCGGTGATGCGGTGCAGCACCCACGACCACATCCCCGGATCACCGCGGTACACGCTCCGGTGCTGCGGCCGCGAGTGCGACCATTCCTCCCGCGGCGCCGGCACTGCCGGATCCGCGGATGTCGTCGTCATCGGCGCCTCCAGCGATCGTGACGAAACATCTCGTCAGGACTCTAAACACCTTTCTAACGTGGTATGAAGCGTGATGCAGCCGCCGCGGCTTGCCGCCATGGCGGCGGTTGTGTGAGTTGACCGACACCGAACGGGGCCCGCGAAGACAGTGCACACACGTTTGACAGCGCGGTCATGACCGTCGAAATCGACTGGAATCTCCTCCGGGACAAGGCAACCCAAGCGGCGCGACACGCGTACGCGCCGTATTCGCGGCTGCAGGTGGGCGCAGCGGCGGTGGTCGACGACCATCGCCTGGTCACCGGCTGCAATGTGGAGAATGTCTCATATGGCCTAAGTCTCTGTGCGGAGTGCGCGGTGGCGTGCGCCCTGCATTCGAGCGGGGGCGGCCGGTTGGTGGCGCTGGCCTGTGTCAGCGCCGACGGGGTGTTGCTGATGCCCTGCGGGCGCTGCCGGCAGGTGCTGTTGGAGCATGGCGGGCCGGACCTGCTGATCGACCATCCCGCCGGGCCCTGCCGGCTTGGCGACTTGTTGCCCGACGCGTTCGGCCCCGACGAGCTGCCCCGACGGTGACCCGCCCCGGCGACGACGCGGAGCGCAGCAATGAGGTGGGAGCCGCGCCGGCGACCTTCGACGCCCCGACGGTCATCAAGACCAAACGCGATGGCGGCCGGCTCAGCGATGCCGCAATCGACTGGGTGATCGACGCGTACACGCACGGCCGGGTCGCCGAGGAGCAGATGTCGGCGCTGTTGATGGCGATCTGTCTGCGCGGGATGGACCCCGACGAGACGGCGCGCTGGACCGCGGCGATGCTGGCCTCAGGTGAGCGGATGAACTTCAGCGACCTGCGCCGTGGCGGCAAACCGTTGGCGACCGTGGACAAGCACTCCACCGGCGGGGTCGGCGACAAGATCACCCTGCCGCTGGTTGCGGTCATCGCGGCCTGCGGCGCTGCGGTGCCACAAGCCTCAGGCCGAGGGCTGGGCCACACCGGCGGAACCCTGGACAAGCTGGAATCGATCGCGGGATTTACTGCTGATCTATCCACCGAGGAAGTGCGCCAACAACTTCGCGACGTCGGCGCGGCGATTTTCGCGGCCGGCCGGCTGGCACCCGCCGATGCCAAGCTCTACGCTCTGCGCGACATCACCGGCACGGTAGAGTCACTGCCGCTGATCGCCAGCTCGGTGATGAGCAAAAAGCTCGCCGAGGGGGCCGGGGCGCTGGTGCTCGACGTCAAGGTCGGGTCCGGGGCGCTGCTGCACTCGGAATCACAGTGCCGTGAGCTGGCGCACACGCTGGTGCGACTGGGAACGGCGCATCGGGTGCCGACGCGGGCGCTGCTGACCGACATGAACTGCCCACTGGGCGCCGCGGTCGGCAACGCGCTGGAGGTTGCCGAGTCGCTGGAGGTGCTGGCCGGCGGCGGACCACCCGACGTGGTGGAGCTGACTGTGGCGCTGGCTGCCGAGATGCTGCAGATCGCCGGGATCGAGGACCGCGATCCGGCGCAGACCCTGCGCGACGGTACCGCCATGGACCGATTCCGGGCGCTGATCGCCGCGCAGGGCGGCGACTTGTCGGTACCGTTGCCCATTGGTATGTGCTCGGAAACCGTCTCGGCACCGCGAGGCGGCACAATGGGGGACATCGACGCGATGGCGGTAGGGCTAGCGGTATGGCGGCTCGGCGCGGGCCGGTCCCGTCGGGGTGAGCCGGTGCAGCCCGGCGCCGGGATCCGCATTCACCGTCGGCCCGGGGAGCCGGTGGCGCCCGGCGAACCGCTGTTCACGCTGTACACCGATACGCCGGAACGCCTCCCCGCAGCGATGGCCAAGTTGGACGGCGGGTGGCGGGTCGGCGACACCCCGCCGGCGCGGCGGCCCCTGATCATCGATCGGATCACCTCGTGTCGACCCCGCTGACCCTGGACATGATTCGGCAGGCGCCCAAGGCGCTGCTGCACGATCACCTCGACGGGGGGCTGCGCCCGGCCACCGTGCTCGACATCGCCGGCCAGGTCGGCTACGACGGCCTGCCCGCCACCGAGGTCGACGAGCTGGGCCGGTGGTTTCACCACGCGTCCTACAGCGGCTCCCTGGAGCGTTACCTCGAACCGTTCTCGCACACCGTGGCGGTGATGCAAACGTCCGAGGCGTTGCACCGGGTTGCCTACGAGTGCGTCGAGGACCTGGCGGCGGACTCGGTGGTGTACGCCGAGGTCCGGTTCGCCCCCGAGCTGCACATCGAGGCCGGGTTGTCGTTCGACGACGTCGTCGATGCCGTGCTGGCCGGATTCGCCGACGGGGAGAAGGCCGCCGCGGCGGCAGGCCGCCCGATCACGGTGCGTTGCCTGGTCACCGCGATGCGTCATGCCGCGCTGTCCCGCGAGATCGCCGAGCTGGCGATCCGGTTCCGGGACAAGGGCGTAGTGGGTTTCGACATCGCCGGCGCGGAGGCCGGTTATCCGCCGACCCGGCATCTGGACGCGTTCGAATATATGCGTGAACATAACGCCCGCTTCACAATTCATGCCGGTGAAGCGTTTGGGCTGCCGTCCATCCAAGAGGCGATCGCGTTCTGCGGCGCCGACCGGCTGGGACATGGAGTGCGCATCGTCGACGACATCGAGGTCGAGCCGGATGGCCGGATCCGCCTCGGCCGACTGGCATCTATCCTGCGGGACAAACGAATTCCGCTGGAACTGTGCCCCAGTTCCAACGTGCAGACCGGTGTGGTCGACAGTATCGCCGAGCATCCGTTCGACCGCCTGGCACGCGCCCGGTTTCGGGTGACCATCAACACCGACAACCGGCTGATGAGCGACACCTCGATGAGTCAGGAGATGTTCCGGCTGGTGGAAGCATTCGGTTACGGCTGGAGCGACCTGCAGCGATTCACCATCAATGCGATGAAGTCGGCGTTCATTCCGTTCGACCAGCGGTTGGCGATCATCGACGAAGTGATCAAGCCGCGCTATGCCGTGCTGGTCGGGTAATGGTCGACACGGACCGCCGCACCGACTCTGTTTTCGACTTTGCCGACGTTGTGGTAGAGCGTGCCGGGCTGCGCGCGCTGGACGGATTCACCGCGGCCGTTCCGCGGCGTGGGGTGACCGTGCTGTTCGGCCCGTCGGGATCGGGCAAGTCGACGGCGCTGCGATTGTGCAATCGGCTGGAGGTGCCCACCAGCGGGCGAGTGTTGTTCTGCGGCGACGACATCGCCGGCATCGACCCGCTGTGGCTGCGGCGCCGGGTGGGCATGTGCTTTCAGCGTCCGACGCCGTTTCCCGGCACCGTCGGCGACAACCTGCGCGCCGCCGACCCGGACGCATCCGAGTCGCAGATGGTCGAAATGCTGGCGCGCGTGGCGCTGACCGGGTCTTGGCTGGACCGCGATGCGACCGCGCTGTCGGGCGGGGAGGCGCAGCGGATGTGCCTGGCGCGCACGTTGATGGCTCGGCCGCAGGTGTTGTTGCTCGATGAGCCCACCTCCGCCGTCGACGCCGCGGCGGCTCTGGTGATCGAGCAAGCGGTGCGCGAGCTGGCCGACGATACCGGCGAGCAGGGCCTGATTGCGGCCCTCTGGGTCACCCACGACACGGCGCAGAGCGAGCGGATCGCCGACTGCGTCGTGCACATCGAACACGGCCGCTGCACGGGGTTCCGACCGGCGCAGCCCAAACCGGAAACCAAACCCGAACATGGGAGGTGACGCGATGAATGTCGGGTGGGTGGGCCTGGCGACGTCGCTGGCGTTGGTGGCGTGCGCGGCGGCTGTCTCACTGTGGCAGCGGCTGGGGCTGGAGCGTCAGGTGGTCTGGTCGGCGGCTCGCGCGTTGGTCCAGTTGCTGCTGGTGGGTGGCGTATTGGTGGTCCTTTTGCAGCCGGGCCGCTCGCTGTGGTGGTCGTGGGCATGGACCGCGGGCATGGTCGCCTATGCCGGGGACGTCGCCCGCCGGCGCGCACCGGAGGTGCCCCGGCTGGCGCCGTTGGCCATCGCCGCGTTCGCCACCGCAGCGGTCGTCACGCTGGGCGTGCTGTTCGGGCTGCGGGTGTTGCCGCTACAGTCACGCACCCTGGTCCCGATCGCCGGGATGATGATCGGCAACTCGATGACCGCCACCGTTTTGGTGGCCCGCCGCCTGGTCGACGAGCTGCGCGACAAGCGCGACCAGGTCGAAGCCCGGCTGGCGCTCGGGCAGCCCTATCGCCAGGCGGCCGCCCCCTACCTGCGGACAGCGTTGCGCTCGGCGCTCTCGCCGCAGATCGAAACCACCAAGGCCACCGGGTTGGTGTTTTTGCCCGGTGCCATGACCGGGCTCATTCTGGCGGGGGTGTCGCCGGTGCAGGCGGTGCTCGTGCAGGCGATCGTGATGTTCCTCATCTTGGCCTCGGTCGCAATCACCAGTGTGGTGGTGGCGCTGGGACTCGTGCGCCGGGTGTTCACCCGCGACCATCGGCTGCTGCCGCTGGGTCAGCGCCCGGATGCCCCGGCCCGGGCCGCTTGATCGGGAGGGTCGCCAGGTCGAGCCGCTATGCTCACGAATTGTCGACAATCGACAAAGGGGGCCCACGGGTGGCGCGGTTCATCTCGATCACACTGACCAAGCGCAACGTGTCCTGCCGGGCACGGCTGCTCGACGATCAGGCGCCGCGCACGTGCGCCACTGTCTGGGATGCGCTACCGGTCGCCGGGCAGGCTTACCACGGCAAGTACGCCCGTAACGAGGTGTACGCGTTGTTGCCGCCGCTGGGCGCACCCGGACGGGAAAACTGCACGGTGACGCCGATTCCGGGGGACGTGTGTTTTTTCGGCTTCGAGGCGTCCGAAATCGGCAACCCGGCCTACGGGTACGGCGAAGGTTCCGAAGCGCATTCGCCGCGGGGCGCCACCGACTTGGCGATCTTCTACGGCCGCAACAACTTACTGATCAATGGCGACATCGGCTGGGTGCCCGGTAACGTATTCGCCACGATCGAAGAGGGTCTGAGTGAGATCGCCGCTGCGTGCAGCGATGTGTGGATGGGTGGTGTGGTCGGCGAGCAGTTGGCGTTTGCGCGCGCCTGACTCAGCTCAGCACCTGCTCGGCGAATCGACCCACAGCCAGGACCAGGTCGTCGCTGTGCCGGGGACCGACTAGCTGCATGCCGATCGGCAGCCCGCCGGTGGTCGTGCCGACCGGAATGCTCAGCGCGGGCTGCTGGGTCATGTTGAACGGGTAGCTGAACGGCGTCCACTGCGCCCACCAGCGCATCCCGGAGCCGACGGGCACGTCGTGGCCGGCGGTGAACGCCGGGATCGGCATTGTGGGGGTGATCAGCAGGTTGTGCCTCTCGTGGAAGTAGCCCATCGTGAGCCCCAAATCCACGCAGACCTGCCGGGCGTCGAGATAGTCGACCGCTGACACGGTCAGTCCCTTGTCCCACATGGCCGCCAGGCCCGGATCGACGAGTTCGCGTGCCTGTTCGCCGTGGCCGCGCAAGCTACCGGCCGCGCCGGTCGCCCAGAGTGTTTCGAAAGCGTCGATCGGATCGGCGAAACCGGGATCGGCCTCCACGACGTGCAGCCCCGCATCGTCGAGCGCCTGCACCGCCGCCGCCACCGCCGACGCGATCTCGGGGTCGACGTCGACGTAGCCCAGCGTCGGCGAGTAGGCAACGTCCAATCCGATGACGTCGCGGTGGATTGCGCCGCGATAGGTGGTCAATATCGGCGGAAGTGAGGTCGGATCGCGATGGTCGGGCAGGGCGACGATATCCAATAACATCGCGGCGTCCTCCACCGTCCGGGTGATCGGCCCCGCGTGTGCCAACGGACCGAACGGGCTGATCGGATACATCGGAACTCGCCCATGGGTGGGCTTGAAGCCCACCACCCCGCAGAAGCTCGCCGGGATGCGGATGCTGCCGCCGCCGTCGGTGCCGATACTCAGTGGCGCCATTCCGGCCGCCACGGCCGCGGCGGAGCCGCCGGACGAGCCGCCCGCGGTGCGGGTGGTGTCGGCGGGATTTCGGGTGACACCGGTCAAGGGACTGTCGGTGACCGCCTTCCACGCCAGCTCCGGGGTCGTGGTCTTGCCGATGATCACCATGCCGTCGTTGCGGATTTTGCTCACCGCCGGGCTGTCCTCGGACCAGGGGCCCGCGGGATCGGTGAGCCGTGAGCCGCGCAGGGTGGCCCAGCCCGCCGTGCGGAACACGTCTTTGATGGCGACCGGCACCCCGTCGAGCAATCCCTTGGTGTAGTTGCCACGCCAGCGGGCCTCGGACTTACGCGCCTGCGCCAGCGCGGCTTCCTCGTCTATCAGGCAGAAGGCGTTGATCTCACGGTCGCGTTCGGCGATGAGCGACAGCGCGGCCGCGGTCGCCTCGACCGGGGAGAGTTCGCCGCAGGTGTAGGCGGCGACCAGCTGCAGCGCAGTCAGGTCGGTGGGTTGGGTCATCGCGCCCCGTTCGCTACGTAGCCGCGGTGCTTGTCGACGACATTGTGCAGCGGCCGGCCGGATCGGTAGCGCGCAAAGTTGGCAATGAACTGTTGTTGCAGCGCGTCGGTCCACCCGTGGATGTCGCCGCTATTGTGCGGGGTCAGAACGACATTGGGGCAGGTCCAGAGCGGATGACCGGGTGGCAGGGGCTCGGGGGCGACCACGTCGAGTGCCGCACCGGCTATCCGTCGTGCCTGCAGGGCCGCCACCAACGCGTCGGTGTCGACCAACTCTCCGCGGCCGACATTGATCAATCGGGCCCGCGACGGCATGGCGGCGAGCAGGTCGGCGTCCACGATGCCTCGAGTCTGCGCAGTCAGCGGCGCGGCGAGCACCACGTAGTCGGCGTCGGCCACCGCGGCGGGCAGGTCACTGGTGATCTCACCGAAATCGCCATCGCTACGGGTCGTCCGCCCGACGCCGCGTACGTGCATACCGGCGGCCCGCAGCAAACGCGCAATCGCACGCCCGACCGGCCCGACGCCGACGAGGGTGACTGTGGCCCCCGCAATCGGTTCCGATTCGAAGTGCTGCCAAAGCTGTGCCTGCTGGGCTTGCCCGGACCGGTGAAAATCCTTGGCGAAGGCCAGGATCTGGCCGAGAACGTACTCGGCGATCGGGCGTTCGAAGATTCCCCGGGAATTGGTGAGGACGACCGCGCTGTCGATCAGTTCGTCGAAGAGCACCGCGTCCACCCCGACCGCCGCGACATGGACCCAGCGCAGCGCATCGGCCGCCGGCCAGGCGGACCGCAACGCCGACGAGGAGAAGTCATAGACGAACAGCACATCGGCACCGCCAAGCGCCTCGGCAAGTCGCGCAGACGGCACCATCCGCAGCTCGGCGTCCGGGCTGAGCTGCCAGAGCCGGGTGGGGATCGACGCACCGTACTGGACCGTGACGACCGACCGTGCGTCCACATTGACACGGTAAAAACACATCGTATGATTGTCAACAATCCAGGGCTGGCCTGGAGCGCTGTGGGGAGTCGGGGCCGCCCGTGGATTTGTCGACCTTGCCGGAATTCGAGGGGCCGCCCGAACAGCGGGGCATCGGCATCATCGCCCCCTTCGACCTGGCGATAGAACGTGAGCTGTGGCGATGGGTGCCGGCCGAGGTGTCCCTGCACTTGGCGCGCACCCACTACGAACCGGTTCCGGTGAGCCGGTTGATGGCCGAACTCGTTTCTAACACAAGCCATCTGGCCGCGGCAACGCGTGACGTGCTGCACGTGGACCCGGAAGTGTTCGCCTACCTGTGCGCGTCGGGCAGCTTCGTCAACGGGGTCGAGTACGAAAAGACATTGGTCGCCGCTATCGAAGCCGCCGGGGCTCGGGCGGCCGTCACGACGTCGGGTGCGCTTGCCGAAGCCGTTACCGCGCTGAAGATTTCGCAGATGTCTGTGATCACGCCCTACGACGAGGAGTTGACGAATCTGCTCGGCGCCTTCCTCAACCAGCTTGGTGTGACAGTGCTGCAGTCCGACCATCTCGGCCTCGGTGGTGGCATCTGGAAGGTGAATTACCGCACGGTGGCCGAACGGATCGTCGCGGCCGACCGTCCCGATGCCCAGGCCGTTTTCGTCAGCTGCACCAATTTGCCGACCTACGACATCATCGACCCGCTGGAAAAAATGCTCGGTAAACCGATCCTGACAGCCAACCAACTGACCATGTGGGCCTGCCTGGGCCGGATGAACCTGCCGATGGTGGGGCCAGGCCGGTGGCTGCGCGACGTCTTCGCCGGGGCGAAGCGATGACCGTCGGCTTCATCTACCCCGATCACGCCGCGGAGTCGGATTATCCGTTGGCCGCCACGCTGCTGAACGCAAACCTGGTGGTGGTGCATACCTACGGAACCGACCTACATGCCGTCGCGGAACTGCGCGACCTCGGCAGTCCCGCCAAGTTGGCCGAAGGGGTGGCGCTGCTGCGGGCGCACCGCCCCGCGGCGGTCATGTTCGCCTGCACGTCGGGCGGTTTCGTGTACGGTCCGGACGGCGCGGCCGACCAGATCGCCGGACTCGCCGCGGTTGCCGGGGTGCCCGCGTCGAGCACGTCGTTCGGCTTCGTCCACGCACTGGCCGCCCTGGGCTGCTCGCGGGTGGCCGTCGCGGCCAGCTACCCCCGTGAAATCGCCGACCTGTTTGCGAACTTTCTCGCTGCACATGGGATCACCATTGAGTCGATGGGAAACGCCGATATCGAGACCGCCGCCGAAGTGGGCTGCCTCACCCCCGAGCAGGTGCAAGCGCTGGCGCTGGCCAACGATAACCCCAACGCAGAAGCGCTGCTGATCCCCGACACCGCCATGCACACCGTGGCGCACGTCGAGGCGCTCGAACGGCTGCTCGGCAAACCGGTGCTGACCGCCAACGCGGTCACGGTGTGGGAAGGTTTGCGCATCGCCGACCTGCCCCGGCACGTCAACGGGCTGGGCAGGCTGTTCACATGACGGTATCCGAGCCCGCCACGTTCGCGCCGCTGTCCAGGCAATCGACCGCCGAGTTGATCGCCGATCGGCTGCGCGAGGCGATCACCCGGGGCCGGCTGCTTCCCGGTCAACAGCTCGGTGAGACCAGCCTCGCCGAGCAATTCGGGGTGTCACGCGGCCCGCTGAGGGAGGCGATGCAGCGCCTTTTGGCCGAGGGTCTGCTGCGCAGCGAACGGCACCGCGGCATCTTCGTCATCACGCTCACCGAGGTTGACGTGCACGACGTCTATCGGTTGCGCAAGGCCATCGAGCGGGTCGCGATCGAGCAGATTTGCCGCGGCGGCGCTGCGACCGCCGGCGACGCCGCGGCCCGGCTGGCGGTGGCGGTCGAGGCGATGGCCGCCGCGGCCGCGCGCCATGATGCCACCGCAGTGGCCGACGCCGACCAACAATTCCATCAGGTGCTGGTTGCCTGCGCGGAAAGCCCGCGGCTGCACCGCGCCATGCGGACCCTGCTGTCGGAAACCCGAATGCTGCTCAGCGAACTCGAGGACGCCTACCCAGACCTGGGTGAGCAGGTCGCCGAGCACATCGCGCTGCGCGACGCGATCGCCGCCGGTGACCGGGTCGCCGCGGTGCGGCTGGCCGACGAGCACCTCGACGACGGAGCCCGACGTCTTCTTGCTCGCCGCGCCGCCCGCGGCTGAGAAGCTATTCGCGTCGCAGCCGCGACTCCACAAACCGGTCCAGTTCTTCCCATTCACGCACCACGTCGGCGTAGGGAGGCGTGGGCTTGGTTACCGAGCCGGGCTGCAGAATGTAGGCCACCATCTGGCCCAGCGGGCGCTCGGCCGCGAGCGCCTTGTCGACGGTGTTGTCCTCGGCGTAGTCGCCGACGTCGCGAAGCAGCTCGACGGCCAGGTCGAGCTGATCGCGGTCCACCGCGTCGGGCCCGTCGGCGAAGTCGTCGGCCAGGCCGGTCAACACGTAGACGTTGTCGTCGGTGATATCGATCCTCAGCGAGCCGTCGGTGGCGGCGGTGCGGATGTCGTCGTAGGTGCTCAGGTCCGCCAGGTCATGGTCGTGCTCGTCGGCGAGGTAGCGCGCCAGGGCCCGCTCCGAGCTGAACACGCTGATCCTGCCGTTGCGGCCCAGAAAGATCGGGCGGTCGTCGAAATAGCAGCGCAGGGTGTAGAAGGTGCCGGCGCCAGTCATGATCCGGATCGGGTCGATACCGACCTTGTACCAGAAGTCCTCGTCGCCGCCCAGCGCCGCGCGGTCGCCGGCAGCGCCGGTTTTTTCCTCGGTTTTTTCCTCGGCGCTAACTTCGGTTGGCTGCGCAGCGTCGCCGTCCGCGGCTTCTTCTTCTGGTTGTGCTGCGTTGTCCTCCTGCTCCTCCGGCGCGCCGGGCGCGTTCAACTCCTCGGCGGCCTGCGCGGATGCTGCGGCGTCGATTCCGGGCGTGCTGATAACCCCGTCGATGGCAGCCAGCACATCGTCCCAGTTGCGGGCGATGATCTCGGCGATCGTGTTCCAGCGCTTGAGACCGGCCTTGCCGGTGAAGTGCCCGACGCCGCCGGCCAGGGTGCCCAGGGCCGGGTTGCCGTTGAAGAACTTCGTCACCGGCGCCAGCTCGCACACCGATCCGATGGCCGACACGATCGCCAGCATGTTGGCCAGCGCGGTGACCGACTCTGCGGCCGGCTTCTCCGAGACGACCTCTTCGGCCGCGACCAGGTCGAATTGGTGGTCCGGCGTGGGTACCAGCTTGTGGGCGTTGGCCTCGGTCAGCGCCGTCCAGCCGGGGTGATCGACCAGATCGTGCTCGCCGTTGCTGCGCACGAATGCGACCAGGTCGGCGACGGTTTCGAAGCCGTAGAGGTCCTCGCCCTTGCCCAGAAACGCCTCCCATTCGTCGCCGGCGTCGCGCCAGCGGGGCGCCCACACGGTATAGCGGTCGCCGGCGGTCAGGCTCAGGCGGATCGGCACAAGGTCAGCAGCCATGCGGCACAGAATAACGACGCGCGCCGCTGCGATGGCTCAGCGGGCTAGCCGGTCCAGATGTCGGTGATGGCAGGCGCTCTGGCAGCCAGGCCGATCTTGGGCAACCCGTACATCTGCTCGACGGTCGACAACACGTTGTAGTGGCTGATCGGCGCATTGTAATTCCCGGGCCGCACACCGGCGCCGTAGAAGATCGTGGGAATCCGGTTGTGCTCGGAGTTGTCGTCCTCGTCCCAGGTCAGGATCAGCAGACTATTGTTGGCTTTTGCCCAGTCCGCGTACGCCGACAGATTCTGCTGCAGCCACTGATCGCCGCGTGCGATCGACCCGTCGTGCATGTCGTTGTCGACGTCGGGGATGACGAACGACACCGTCGGCAGGCTGGTGTAGTTTGCTGGCGACGGGAACGCGGAGAACGGCATCGAGTAGCTGGGCGCAATGTTGGTGAAGTTGACCCACGGCGCGTGCTTGCGGGCATATTTGGCGGTGCTGCACACCGGTGAGCCGACCGCGGGCAGACCCTCGGCGAACCCGATGAACGTGTGACCGGTGGCCAGCAGCTGCGCACCCAGATTCGGGGTGGCGCCGGCGTTGACCGGGCAGATGTTCTGCGTGATCCCGAGGGTGCTTCCGGCGAACAGCGCTAAATAGTTTGGCTCGCTCGGATGGGTTTCGGCGAAGGATTGGGTCATCGACGCCCCGCCCGAGGCCAGCGAATTGATATACGGCGCCGAGGCATTGCCGATGACATTCGAGTAAGAACGGTTCTCTTCTACCACGACCACGACGTGCGCAGGGGTCGGCACGCTGGCAGCGGACAAGCGCGGTGGCAACCAAAAATGCGTTGGGGGCCAAGCCGTCAGCGCGGTCAAGACGGCGAGTACACCTAACAGGCCGACCGCCCGATACCGCCATTCCCGGCGCTGCATGGCGGGAGTATAGAAGTCGCATCCCCGCCGCCGATCACCCGCGCACGCGTGTCGAGCCGTGATCGCGACGCCGAATTTGTGATTTCAGTCACCGCGAGTCTGCGACCGGCGCATGATGTCCCGGGAGGTCGCGATGCCGGGTCCGACAATCCGCTCGTGGGGCGATGCGCCGGTAGCCCTCGGCTGGGTGGCCGTCGCGGCTGTGACGTCGGCGCTGACGGCGGCGTTCGAGTTCGGGGCGATACCGCGCACCACCGAAACCGCGCTGATCGCCGGCGAGGGCTGGATCATGGGCGGCACCACCGAACCCAACCCCACCCCGGCATACGTCGCCGATGTCGAAAAGCTGTACCTGGACAACGAGCTTTCCGGGCTGTCCGGCTACAGCTTCACCGGCCTGCACACGCCCGAAGAGTTTTGCCCGATCGTCTGCTTTCCCGCCTTCGCCGATGACCCGGCCAGCTGGTCGACGATGAATTTCGGCGTGTCGGTGAGCACCGGTGCCGAGATCGTGAACCAGCAGATCCAGACCGCCCTGACGGCCAACCCTGACGCCGACTTGGGCGTGTTCGGGTACTCGCAAAGCGCCACTATCGCCACCCTGGAGATGAACGACCTCATCGCCGGCGATCACACCGATCCGAACCTGCATGTCGTGCTGATCGGGGACCCCAACAGCCCGATCGGCGGCATGCTGGACCGGTTCCAGTTCCCCGACGGCATCGCGGCGTTCAGCCTGACCCCCGAGCCCCAGCACCTTCCGTTCCTCAATGTGCCGCTGAGCATGGGGCCGACCCCGACCAGCCCGTTCCCCACCGATATCTACACCGGTGAATACGACGGTTGGGCCGACTTCCCGAGGGATCCCACCAACATCGTGGCCGACATCAACGCCCTGATCGGCGTCGCGACGGTACATCCCTACTACCCCGACCCGACTCCCGGGGTGAACCTGGACACCAACGACATCATCAATCTCGGCACCATCGGCGACACCCACTTCTACGAGATTCCCGCGCCACTGCCGATGCTGGCATTCCTGTACGACGGCGGGCCCGCCGGGCTCTTCTTCTACGATCTCTTCGACCCGTATTTGAGCTTGGTCGACGACTGGGCCTACGGCAACCCGGGTGATCCGGGCGCCGGGATCCCGGTCGACGGGACCGACCCGATCGGCGTCGCGGGCCCCTGGCAAGTCGACGCGACGGGCCAGCTGGTCGCTTCCGGTGTCGCCGGGTTCCTGCCGAAGATGGATCCGCTGCAGATGCTGGCCGGCGAGGAATACGCCGCGGTGCAGACGGTCGTCGGCCCCATCGACGCCCTGCTGAGCGATGCCGGGCAGTCGCCGCTGCCCGAATCGTTGGTCAACGTGCTGCTGTCGGGCTATGACGTCACCAACGGGGTGGATGCGTCGTTGTTGACCGCATGGTCTGACCTGACCGCGAGCATCCCGGGATTGGGCCCAGACGCCGTCTTCAACGGAGCGCCGATGATCCCCGGGCAGCCGCTGATCGACCTGGTGGGCGTGGTTTTCGATATCTTCAACTTCTTCGGCGCCTGAGCCGCGGCCGCGCTGCGCGACCCGTAGGGTCAACTCCTGTGGATGTCCGTGTGATCGACCACCCGTTGGCGGCGGCCCGGCTGACCACACTGCGCGACCGGCACACCGACAGCGCGGCGTTTCGCGCCGCGTTGCACGATCTGACCCTGATGCTGGTGTACGAGGCCACCCGTGACGCGCCAAGCGAGACCCTCACCGTGCGCACACCTTTAGCCGCGACAACCGGGACGCGGCTGGCGCGCCCACCGCTGCTGGTGCCGGTGCTGCGGGCCGGGCTGGGCATGGTCGATCAGGCCCAGGCGCTGCTGCCAGAGGCGCGGGTGGGGTTCGTCGGTGTGGCCCGTGACGAGCAAACCGCGCTGCCTCTGCCGTATCTCGAATGGCTGCCCGGCGATTTGCGCGGCCAGCCGGTGATGGTCCTCGACCCGATGCTGGCCACCGGCGGGTCGATGGCCTACACCATCGGGTTGCTGCATCGCCGCGGCGCCGACGACATCACCGTACTGTGCGTGGTTGCCGCTCCGGAAGGCCTTGCCGCCCTGCAGAAAGCCGCCCCCGACGTGCGGGTGTTCACCGCAGGCATCGACGACCGGCTCGACGAACGTGCCTACATCGTGCCGGGTCTCGGTGACGCCGGAGATCGTCAATTCGGGCCGCGTTGAGTCACCAGCGCCGCACCAGCTCCACGAGCGCATCGCGCAGTCCGGTTGCGTGTTGGCGGGCGCTGTTCAGGTCTTCGGTGGCTGCGCAGCGCACCTCCACATAGCACTTGAGTTTCGGCTCGGTGCCCGACGGCCTCGCCACGACCCGCACCCAGGTGTCCCTGGCACCGCCGGTGAAGATCAGCGCGTCGGCGCGGCGCTCGCTGCTTTGGAGTAAATCGGTTGTTTGAGAACGAAATCCGGCCAATCGTGTTGGCGGTTCGGCCCGCAGCCGACCCATCAGCGCGGCCGCCTCGTCTAGGTCGACCACCGGCCGCGAGACGGCCGCGACCACGTGCACTCCGTGGCGGCGGGCGAGGTCGTCCAGCGCGTCGGGCACCGAACGACCTCGGTGTTTCAGCGACGCGACCAGATCGGCCGCCAGCACCGCGGCACTGATCCCGTCTTTGTCCCGAACCGCGGCCGGGTCTACGCAATGCCCGAGCGCCTCTTCGTAGGCGTAGATCAACGTGTGGCCGGGCAGGCTCGCGTCGGCGCGGGCCAGCCATTTGAAACCGGTCAGGGTCTCGACGTGGCGGGCACCGTAGTGCGCGGCGATCGCGGCCAGCATCCGCGACGACACCACGCTACTGGCCACCACACTGGTCTGCGGGTTGTCGACGTTGGACAGCAGATAATCGCCTAGCAACCAACCGGTTTCGTCTCCGGAAAGCATCTGCCACCCCGATCGGGTCGGAATGCCGACTGCGCACCGGTCAGCGTCGGGATCCAGCGCGATCGCGATGTCGGCGTCGACGTCGACGGCCAGGCGCAGCAGCGCGTCGGTAGCCCCGGGCTCTTCGGGATTGGGAAAGGCGACGGTGGGAAAGTCGGGATCGGGTGCGAACTGCGCGGCGACGCTGTGAACGTCGGGGAAACCGGCGCGGCGCAGGGTCTCGACCGCGAGCGCTCCGCCGACCCCGTGCAGCGGGGTCAGCGCCACCCGAACCGAGCCCGACGAACGCCGTACCCGCGCGGCCCGCTCGACATAGCGGTCGGCGAGTGCGCTGCCACGGGGTTCGACGGGCGCCCGGGGGATCAGGTCGGCGAACGGCGCTGCCGCCATGGCGCTTTCGATCTCCCGGTCGGTCGGCGAGATGATCTGGATACCGGCGTCGAAGTACACCTTGTAGCCGTTGTCGGTCGCCGGATTGTGCGATGCGGTGATCTGGATGCCGGCCGCCGCGCGAAGGCGCCGTGCCGCGAACGCCAGCACCGGAGTCGGTACCGGGTCCGGCAACAGGATCACCGGAAAGCCTTCGGCGGCAAACACTTCCGCTGCCGCTCCGGCGAATTGGGCTGATCCGTGCCGAGCGTCGCGCCCGACGACCACGGGCTTGCCGGCCAGCCCGCGGTTCTTGAGCACGCTCGCCACCGCCCAGGTGGCCCGCAGCACGACCGCGAGGTTCATCGCGTCCGGACCGCCGCGCACCGGGCCCCGCAGCCCCGCAGTTCCGAACGTCAACGGGCGGGCGAACCGCGCCGACAGCTCCCCGGCGTCGCAGCCGGCCAGCTCGTGGGCCGTCGCCGGGTCGGGATCGTGGGCGATCCACTCCTGCGGGGTCATCGCACACGTCAAATCCGGGTGACCACGTCGGCCAGCAACGAACCCATCCTGGCCGCCGCGGCGGCACCGGCTGCCAGTACCTCGGCGTGGCGCAGCGGCTCGCCGGTCATCCCGGCCGCCAGGTTGGTCACCAGCGACACCCCGAGCACCTCGGCCCCCGCCGCCCGCGCCGCGATCGTCTCGTGCACCGTCGACATGCCCACCAGGTCGGCGCCCAGCACCCGCAGCATGCGGATCTCGGCCGGTGTCTCGTAATGCGGGCCGGGCAAGGCCGCGTACACACCTTCGGCCAGTGCCGGGTCGATCTGGCGGGCGAGCGCCCGCAGCCGGGGTGCGTACGCGTCCACCAGGTTCACGAACTGCGGCCCCACCAGCGGAGAGCGCGCGGTCAGGTTGAGATGGTCGCTGATCAGCACCGGCTGGCCGACCGCGAAGTCGGCACGCACAGCGCCGGCCGCGTTGGTGAGCACGACGACCCGCGCCCCCGCCGCGCAGGCCGCCCGAACCGGATGCACCACGTGCCGCAGATCATGTCCTTCGTAGGGATGCAGCCGACCGGCCAGCACCAGCACCCGATGCCCGCCGATGACCAGCGACGACACCTCACCGGTGTGTCCGGCCGCGGTCGGCGGTGTGAATCCGGGCAGTTGCGCCATCGGCAGCACGGCAGTCGCCGAGCCGAGTGCGGCAACCGCGGGCGCCCACCCCGACCCGAGCACGATCGCGACGTCGTGCACACCGACGCCGGTGCCGTCGGCGATGACTTGCGCCGCCTGCCGCGCAACAGCATCGGGATCGGACGGACCAGCCACAGGGCCCGAGCCTAACTGGTGGGATACTGCGTAGATGCCCCCTGCCACCGCCTCGGAGTGTGCCCGGCGACGGGCGGCCGCATGAGCCTGGCCGCGGCCGTCGAGTCCTGGTTGGCCGCCCACTACGACGACCTGGTCTCCTGGCGGCGACACATTCACCGCTACCCGGAATTGGGCCGCCAGGAGTACGGCACTACGCAGTTTGTCGCCGAGCGACTGGCCGGCGCCGGGCTCAACCCGAAGGTGCTGCCCACCGGGACGGGGCTGACCTGCGATCTCGGCCCCGAGAACGAGCCGCGGATCGCCCTCCGGGCCGACTTGGATGCATTGCCGATAGCCGAGCGGACCGGGGCCCCGTACGCGTCGACGACGCCCAACGTCGCGCACGCCTGCGGACACGACGCCCACACGGCGATCCTGCTCGGCGTCGCGCAGGTGCTGGCCTCGGCACCCGAGCTTCCGGTCGGCGTGCGGCTGATCTTCCAGCCCGCCGAGGAACTGATGCCCGGCGGCGCGATCGACGCGATCGCCGCCGGAGCACTGTCGGGGGTAAGCAGGATCTTTGCGCTGCACTGCGATCCTCGGCTGGCGGTCGGCCGGGTCGCGGTGAAACCGGGTCCGATCACATCGGCGGCCGACCGCGTCGAGATCACCTTGCACTCGGCAGGCGGGCATACTTCCCGACCGCATCTGACCGCCGACCTGGTCTACGGGCTCGGCACCTTGATCACCGGCGTGCCCGGAGTGTTGTCGCGCCGCATCGATCCGCGCAAAGCCACCGTGCTGGTCTGGGGCGCGGTCAACGCCGGTACCGCCGCCAACGCCATCCCGCAGAGTGGGCTCCTGGCGGGTACGGTCCGCACGGCCAGCCGCGACTCCTGGCAGAGCCTGGAAGCCATCATCGGTGAGGCGGTGTCCGCGCTGTTGGCACCGTTGGGTATCGAGCACACGCTCGAATACCACCGGGGTGTGCCCCCAGTGGTCAACGAGGAGCTCTCCACGCGGATGCTGACCCATGCCATCGAGGCCGTCGGGCCCGACGTGCTGGCCGATACCCGACAGTCGGGTGGCGGCGAAGACTTCTCGTGGTATCTGGAGGAGATCCCCGGCGCGATGGCACGGCTCGGGGTGTGGTCGGGGCAGGAGCCGCGGGTGGACCTGCACCAGCCGAACTTCGATCTCGACGAGCGAGCCCTGGCGATCGGCGTGCGCGTGCTGGTCAACATCGTCGACCAGGCCGCTGCGTTCTAGCTCCCGTCCTGCCGCGAGCGTGCGTGTTTGTGCGCCGGCACGCCGTGACTGCCGTACAACGACGCACGCTCGCCGCAAGGTGGGCCATCCACAGTTGGGGCTTTGTGCACAGTGTGACGCCGCATAGCCGGCTGGCGGACTCGCACTGCACCCGCTACCCCGACGATGACGGTTATGCATCCAGCGCTGAGCCGGCTGCTCGATGAGCAAGGCGGGGTGGTCACCTCTGCTCAGGCGCTGACATTTCTGACCCGCCGCGGTCTGGAGCGGCAACTGAACCACGGCGGGCTACAAAAGATTTGGTACGGCATCTACGGGCGGGGCGAAGTGGACGCCAGGTTGCGGCTGCGTGGTCTGGATGTGGCGACCGGCACTACGGTGGCCGTGTGCCTGGGCACCGCAGCCGCGATGTACGGCTTTGACACCGAGCGGACCGCCGAGCTGCACGTGCTCAATCCGCCCGGCCAACAACTGCGGTCCGCCGAAGGTCTGGTGGTGCATCGGCGTGCGGGCTCACCCCTGGCTCTGGTCGACGGCCGGCCGGTCACTACGCCGGCATGGACCGCCGTCGAAGTGGCACGCGGCCTGCGTCGGGGGCGGGCACTGGCGACGCTGGACGCCGCGTTGCGCAGCGGCACGTGCCGCCGTGCGGATTTGGCCCGGGCGGTTGGCCGACAGTCTGGTCGACGCGGCGTCGTGGCCGTCCGCGAGTTGGTTGCCTTGGCCAACCCGAAGGCGGAGTCGCCGATGGAAAGCGAGGCGCGGCTGGTGATGATCGACGGCGGGTTGCCGACTCCGGTGCTGCAGCACGAGGTCGTCGACGCCGACGGGCGGACCTGGCGGCTTGACTTTGCCTGGCCCGACTACCAGGTTGCCGCCGAGTACGACGGCGTCGACTGGCACAGCGGACCCGACGCCTTCATCCGGGACCGGCGTCGTGCCGCGGCGCTGCAAGAGGTCGGCTGGGTGACCGTCACCCTCGTCGTCGAGGACGTCAGATATCGCCCCCGGCAGCTCATCCGTCGTATCGAGACGCAACTGGACCGCGCAAAAGCCGCGTGAACAGATCACCAAGGTGCACAAAATGCCATCGCCAGCGGCGTGTCGCGGGACAAACACGCGCGCTCGCCAGGGGCGGGGGAGGCAGCTACTCGCCGTGGCCCGGGCCGATGTTGCGCGCCGGACGGGTCCGCAGATCGTGCACATAGTCGGCCGGTGCACCGGCGACTTCGGCGGCGTCGGCCATCACCCCCAGGTAGTGGGCCGACGGCAGGCCGCCCTCCCAGGCGTCCACCACGTACAGCCAGGCCAGCACCGGATCGGTCGTCGTGTCCGACGACAAGCGCTCCACCCGGCAGCGGATCTTCTTGTGGATCCCGAGTTCGGCGCCTTCCCAACGGTCCAGGTTCTTTTCGTCGGCGGGGGTGACGTCGTAGAGCACGACGAAGACCTTCGAGCCCGGATCCTGCACGATCGTGGCCAGGGCGCCCTGCCAGCCGATGTCCTCGCCGCCGAACGTCAGTCGCCAGCCATGCAGCCAGCCGGTTCCGGCCATCGGCGAGTGGGGCGCCCGCTGCAGCATCTGCTCGGGATCCATATTCGACCCGTAGGCGGCGTAGAGCGGCACGGGAAAAGCTTAGACGGCGCTGCGGGGTCGGCGGTCACCCGCGCGCCGTCGTCGGGTTAGCGTGACGGTGTGGCGATCCGCATCGTGATCCTGGGTGGCGGACCGGCGGGTTACGAGGCTGCTCTGGTCGCCGCCGGCCGTGACGCCCGGGTGACCGTGGTGGACTCCGATGGCATCGGGGGCGCGGCTGTGCTGGCCGACTGTGTGCCGTCCAAGACCTTCATCGCCTCCACCGGCGTGCGCACCGAATTGCGTCGTGCACCAGACCTGGGCTTTGACATCGACATCGACGACGCCAAGATTTCGCTGCGCGAAATCCACCGGCGGGTCAAGGCGCTGGCCGCCGCGCAGTCCAAGGACATCACTGACCAACTGCTCAGCGTGGGCGTGGAGGTGGTCGCGGGCCGGGCCGAGCTCGTCGACAGTGCGCCCGGGCCGGCCCGGCACCGGATCAAGGTGACCACCGCCGACGGCGCCACCAGCCACCTCGAGGCCGAGGTCGTGCTGATCGCCACCGGCGCCAGCCCGCGGATCCTGCCGTCCGCGCAGCCCGACGACGAGCGCATTCTGACCTGGCGTCAGATCTACGACCTGGACTCGCTGCCCGACCACCTGATTGTGGTGGGCTCCGGGGTGACCGGCGCGGAGTTCGTCCACGCATATACCGAACTCGGCGTGGACGTGACCGTGGTGGCCAGCCGTGACCGCGTGCTGCCCTACGAGGATGCCGACGCCGCGCGGGTGCTCGAAGAGTCGTTCGCCGAACGCGGCGTCAAGCTGGTCAAGAACGCCCGGGCGGACTCGGTCACCCGCACCGGCGGCGGTGTCGTGGTCACCATGACCGACGGCCGCCGTGTCGAGGGCAGCCATGCACTGATGACGATCGGGTCGACTCCCAACACCGCCGGCCTGGGTCTTCAGCGGGTCGGCATCACCCTGGGGCAGGGCGGCTACCTGCCCGTGGACCGGGTGTCACGGACGTCGGTTCCCGGCATCTATGCCGCCGGTGACTGCACCGGTTTGCTCCCGTTGGCCTCGGTCGCTGCGATGCAGGGCCGGATCGCGATGTGGCACGCACTGGGCGAGGAGGTCAGCCCCATACGGTTGCGTACGGTGGCGGCAGCGGTGTTCACCCGGCCCGAGATCGCCGCGGTCGGTGTCCCGCAGTCAGCCATCGACGACGGCTCGGTGCTGGCCCGCACCATCATGCTGCCGTTGAAAACCAACGCCCGCGCCAAGATGTCGGAGCTGCGGCACGGATTCGTCAAACTGTTCTGCCGGCAGGCCACGGGTGTGGTGATCGGCGGTGTGGTGGTCGCTCCGATCGCGTCGGAGTTGATCATGCCGATCGCCGTTGCCGTGCAAAACCGCATCACCGTCAACCAGTTGGCGCATACGCTGGTCGTCTACCCCTCGTTGTCGGGTTCCATCACCGAGGCCGCCCGCCGTCTGATGGCTCACGACGATCTCGACTAGCTGCCGGTAGCCTTAAGGCAGTCCTACTGGTGAGTAACCGACAGGAGTGCAGAGTCGTGAGCGACCCGATCCGCGGACCGGGCGGGGGGCAGTTCTGGCCGGTCTCGACCCTGGGACCCGAACAACGCGCTGCGGCCTGGGAACGGCTCGGCAGCGAACAATTCGATGTCGTGGTCATCGGCGGCGGCGTGGTGGGTTCGGGATGCGCGCTGGACGCCGCGACCCGCGGACTCAAGGTGGCAATGGTCGAGGCGCGTGATTTCGCCTCCGGCACCTCCAGCCGATCGTCGAAGATGTTCCACGGTGGCCTGCGCTATCTCGAGCAGCTCGAGTTGGGGCTGGTCCGCGAGGCGCTCTACGAACGCGAGCTGTCGTTGACGACGTTGGCCCCGCATCTGGTCAAGCCGTTGCCGTTCCTTTACCCGTTGACCAGACGGTGGTGGGAGCGGCCCTACGTGGCAGCCGGCCTCTTTCTGTACGACCGGCTCGGTGGCGCGAAATCGGTTCCGGCGCAAAAGCATCTGACCCGCGCCGGGGCGCTGCGATTGTGTCCGGGTCTGCGGCGCAGCGCGCTGATCGGCGGTATCCGCTACTACGACACCGTCGTGGACGACGCCCGGCACACCATGACGGTCGCGCGCACCGCGGCCCACTACGGCGCGGTAGTGCGGTCGTCGACCCAGGTGGTCGCGCTGCTGCGGGAAGGCGATCGGGTCACCGGCGTGCAGGTGCGCGACTCCGAAAACGGTGCCCTCACCGACGTCCACGGTCATGTCGTGGTCAACGCGACCGGAGTGTGGACCGACGAGATTCAGGCATTGTCCAAGCAGCGCGGACGGTTTCAAATCCGGGCTTCCAAGGGTGTGCACATCGTCGTGCCCCGCGACCGCATCGTCAGCGATGTGGCGATCATCCTGCGCACCGACAAGTCGGTGATGTTCGTCATTCCGTGGGGTAGTCACTGGATCATCGGCACCACCGACACCGAATGGAATCTGGACCTGGCGCATCCGGCAGCCACCAAGGCCGATATCGACTACATCCTCGACACCGTGAACACGGTGCTGGTCACCCCGCTGACGCATGCCGATATCGACGGGGTGTACGCGGGACTGCGGCCGCTGCTGGCCGGGGAGAGCGAGGAAACCTCCAAGCTGTCCCGCGAACACGCGGTCGCGGTGCCGACACCGGGCCTGGTCTCCATCGCCGGCGGCAAGTACACCACCTACCGGGTGATGGCCGCCGACGCCATCGATGCTGCGGCACAATACATTCCGGCGCGAGTGGCGCCGTCGATCACCGCAAAGGTGCGCCTACTGGGCGCCGACGGCTACTTCGCACTGGTCAACCAGGTCGAACACGTCGGCGCCGAGTGTGGTCTGCACCCGTATCGGGTGCGCCATCTGCTGGACCGCTACGGCTCGCTGATCAGCGACGTGCTGGCTATGACGGCCGAGCGGCCCGATCTGTTGAACCCGGTCACCGAGGCGCCGGGGTATCTGAGGGTGGAGGCCGCCTACGCCGCGGCCGCCGAGGGGGCGCTGCATCTCGACGACATCTTGGCCCGCCGGATGCGGATCTCCATCGAGTATCCGCACCGGGGTGTCGACTGCGCCCGCGAGGTCGCCGAAATCGTCGCGCCGACGCTGGGCTGGACCCCGGCCGACGTCGACCGCGAGGTCAAGACCTACACCGCGCGAGTGGAGGCCGAGGTCCTGTCACAGGCCCAGCCCGACGATGCGTCGGCGGATGCGCTGCGGCTCAGCGCCCCCGAGGCGCGCGCCGAGCTTCTCGAGTCGGTGCCGCGGCGTTGAGGTCCGCGCCCTTGCCGGTGCGCGACGGCCTGGGACCGGCGCGGGTACGGTTGCGCGGCGGACCGGTGCTCGCCGAGCTCAGTGCCCGATTCGGTGCCGCGGCCCGCGAGGTCGTCACCGCCGACGGCAGCCCGGTCGACGAGACCACGGTGCTGGCGGCGGGTTCGTTCGTTTACCTCTACCGCGAGCTGTCCGATGAGGTGCCGGTGCCGTTCGCCATTCCGGTGCTCTACCGCGACGACGACGTCGTGGTGGTCGACAAGCCGCACTTTCTGGCCACCACGCCGCGGGGAAGGCACGTGGCGCAGACCGCGCTGGTGCGGCTGCGCCGCGAACTCGACCTGCCCGAGCTGAGCCCGGCACACCGGCTGGACCGGTTGACCGCCGGGGTGTTGTTGTTCACCGCCCGCCGCGAGCTGCGCGGCAGCTACCAGACGTTGTTTGCCCGCGGCGCAGTGCGCAAAACCTATCTGGCGCGGGCGGCGGTCAACCCGGACGTGCGGTTGCCGCGCGTGATACGCAGCCGAATTATTAAGCGCCGCGGGTGCTTACAGGCCGTCGAGGAGCCCGGTGAGCCCAACGCCGAGACCGTGGTCGAGTCGTTGGGTAAAGGGTGCTACCGGCTCACACCACGTTCCGGGCGCACCCACCAGCTGCGGGTGCACATGGCGTCGCTGGGGTTGCCGATCCTCGGCGATCCGCTCTACCCGGAGGTGATCGACGTTGCACCAGACGATTTCAGCGCGCCGCTGCAGCTGTTGGCGCATTCCCTGGAATTCGACGACCCGATCAGCGGAATCTCGCGCCGGTTCGTCAGCCGGCGGGCTTTGGCGGCGGCTCATCGTCGGGCGGTCCGGGACCACTCAGTGGGCGGCGTGAATTCTTTCGTGAAATCTTGCTGAAAACAAAACCTAAGGTTTATCTTAGGCACACCTGAGACCCCGCGCCCGCTTGCCCAGGAAGTACCAGCGATGA
>Ga0078972_1002529_pt1 | contig 59876 bp, 57 predicted proteins | sample YelNatPaOPGAMG01_FD_67568 | JGI IMG/M metagenome (GOLD analysis project Ga0078972, IMG submission 67568) | Hot spring thermophilic microbial communities from Obsidian Pool, Yellowstone National Park, USA - OP-RAMG-01 (SPADES assembly) (version 2) | ecosystem: Environmental > Aquatic > Thermal...
CCAACATCTATCCCAATCGCCCTCTCTGTCTTGGGCAGAAGCCCGGGCTCGTCCTCGACCTGAAAATATTTTGCGAACCACTTCCCGGAGCGCTCACGCTTGATGATCACTCCCTTCACTTTCCCCTTGATTTTCCGGTGGAGCTTGATGGGGATTTCCCCGATCTTCGAGAGGATGAGTTTTCGAGTTTGAAGCCGGACTGGTTGTAGTTTAGGGTCTTGAACCACCCTGCGCCCTTGAACCTCAATCTGCCGACTTTTCTTCCGTTCCGCTTCAGCCCTGTCAGCGCATGGATGTTGGACCAGAGCTGGTGGTTCTCACCATCTGGAGGACTTTCGAATACACCTCGCCAAGTTCGGGCTTTTCTTTTTTCAGGTCAACGATAAGGGGCTTGGGTGTCTGTCTGCTTGAGCTTTATCCCCTTTTGCAAGATTTTTAGCTCAGACAGCAGACGGTTGTAGAGCCACCTACAAAGCCCCATGTGACGGTTCAGGGCGCGCTCGGCTGTCTTCGATGGATACAGACGGAATTTGTAACTAAGCATGACTCTGCCCCCTCCACGTATTCTTTTCAGCACATCCGAGAGTTTTACCTGTCCCTGTTGTGGCGAGGAAATATGACGGAGACCAGAAAAACTCCGCCCCAAAGCTTTCTTTCCTCTGGAAAGTTCCTCTGGATTTCCCTCGAAGTTATCGTCTTTTATGGCGTTGATATATCGAGAGTCGGGCTTCGCCTTGAAAATCATGTGGTCTTTGTCGCACTCCAAATTCAGAACTTCCACCCCCGAAACTCTCGCTTATCTCTCCAACCACCCCGTCCTCAAGCACTTTCTTTCGGTATTTCACTACTTGAACCAGGATGGTGCTGAAGTGCATATACTGAGTGGGGCACTCCTGTCGAGTTCGTATCTCATAGTTTGTATGTTTTTCTCACATATATGTTCCGCCTCTCATCCCCCTCCCTTTCGGGAGGGGACTTCCCGGCGGTAAGGTTAAAAATGAATTTTAGCTTGGCTCATGCTATGCTCAACCCGGGGAAATCTTCACTACCACATTATCTAAAAGAATCCATAGAAGTTTATTATATTCTAGATGGTGAAGGTTTGATGGATATTAACAATGAAACGAAAAAAAAAGTTAGGTTGGGGGGGTGCTATTTTCATCCTGCCGAGGGCAGCGCAGTATATCGAGGATATTGGCGGTTCTATACTTTCCTTTTTATGTATATTCCCTACCTGGCAAATAAGAAGATGAAAAATTACTCTGATTTTTCACAATGAAGGTGATGAAAATAGGCAACTAAAAAATATGGCTCTGTAGAAACATGCAGATCCTGTACATTGGAATGGTATCAGGGGATATGAAGAAGGCGATCTAATGGTTTCCTGGAGGAAAATAATAGTTTTTAAAGCTTATCATTTAGAGTTTCTAAAAAAAAAATTTTAGGCTTCTATAAGCATAGATATGTGGGAGTATAGATTCATTATCAATTCCTATGATGATTTTTATAAAGTCAAATATTTAGTGGAATTTTTACAGTTGAAATGCACCTCTCTCTGTGGTGAATGTTATTCCATCCTATTATGTTTACAGTTGAAATGCACCTCTCTCTCTTGGGGAGGTGATCACTCTATTATGTTTACAGTTGAAATGCACCTCTCTCTCTTGGGGAGGTGATCACTCTATTATGTTTACAGTTGAAATGCACCTCTCTCTGTGGTGAATGTTATTACCACCTTTTAGTATTTTCATATTTGAAATTCATATCTTGTAATATTTTTGGGCATATATTTTAATAAAAAGTTTTATGTAACATTGTTGATGAAAAGTTACACTTGCAATACAACTAATAATTTGAGTTACATTTTATACATAGATATTGTACTAGATCATCTTAATTATTATGAATGATCCAAGGAGGCCTCTAAAAGATTTTTTAGACGTGGTAATATGAATATATTCGATGAATTGGAAGGTAGAAAGTCAGTTTTTAAAGATAGAAGATTTTTAGATCATAGGTTTTTACCAGATAAGTTACCTCATCGTGAAGAACAGCTAAGGGCCATAGCGAAGTATTGGGTGGAGGCGCTTAAGGGCGTTACACCACCTGATATTACAATTTATGGGAAGACTGGGACTGGTAAAACTGCGGTGGCTAAATTTGCCATGAAACAGTTAAATGAGGCCTCTAAGGGTTGTGATGTGAATGTGAGGACGGAATATGTCAGGTGTACAGATTATACTACGGAGTATCAGGTTCTGGCAAGATTGTGCCAGCAGTTTGGAAAGGATGTGCCTTACCGTGGATGGACAAAGGCGGAGGTTATAAACACTTTTAGAAGTCTTTTTAAAAAGAATGTTTTTGGACAGGATCTTATACTTATTGTTGTGCTTGATGAGGTGGATATTTTGCTTAAAAATGATGGTGATGGTCTCCTGTATACTTTGACGCGTACTGATAATGTGTCGATACTTTCAATTAGTAATTATGTGGACTTTAAAAAGTTCATAAAACCTAGGGTTAGGAGTAGTTTAAGGGATCGGGAGATTGTTTTCCCACCTTATGCCGCGCCACAATTGGTTGATATACTTAATGAGCGTTCAAAATTATCATTCAAAGATGGGGCTCTTGAAGATGATGTTATACCTTTATGCGCGGCTTTAGCCGCTAGGGAGGAGGGAGATGCTCGTTATGCTCTTGATCTTTTAAGAACCGCTGGGGAAATAGCGGATGAGCAAGGTTTTGATACTGTTAAGGGAGAGTTTGTAAGGGAAGCGAAGGATTATATTGAACATAACAAGGTTACAGATATTATCATGACACTTCCAAGTCAACAACAAAGAGTTTTGGAGGCCATACTCTATCTTACCAAGCGTGATGAAGAGATAACATCTGGTAGACTCTATGAAGTTTACAAGAAAATATCGCAGGGTGATGCTGTCTCTTATAGACGAATATTTGATTTTGTCAATGAATTAGAAATGTTAGGACTTATATCTACTAATATGATTTCGAAGGGAAGGGGAAAGGGCAGAACCAATATTATAAAATTGCAATGTGACACTTCGGTCCTAGAAAATGCTCTTTGGATGTGAAATTTATTTTATAAGGACTTTTAATAGAGCCATTCTTACTGGCATGCCATAGAATGCTTGTTGGAAATATTTGCATTGTGGCATAACATCCACATCAGCTGATATTTCATCTACACGAGGTAGAGGATGCATTACTATAACATCTTTTCCATTTAACATTTTAGAATCTATCCGATAAGCGCCTTTGATCTTAGAGTATTCTTCTGGATCTGGAAACCTCTCCTTTTGGATCCTTGTCACATAAAGTACATTAACATGATCTATAACCTCTGTAATTTTACTAGTTTCTTGGATGGATATATCATGTTCTTTGAGATCATGGATAATATCGGGTGGCATTTTAAGTTCTCTTGGGGATACGAATACCATGTCCGCGTTAAACATGGCAAGTGCATATGCGAGTGAGTGAACTGTCCTGCCATATTTAAGATCGCCGATTAGGGCCACTTTTAGACCTTCTATGCCATTGAATATTCTTTTCATTGTGTAAAGGTCGAGTAGTGTCTGTGTGGGGTGTTGGCCTGCTCCATCTCCTGCGTTTATGACTGGTATGTCTATGATGTCTGAGATGTAGCGGGCTGCTCCTTCTGCATTGTGTCTTATTACGATTGCATCAGCGTAGCATGCAACTACTCTTGCAGCGTCTGCTAGTGTTTCGCCTTTCGTGGCTGAACTTTCAGTGGCTTCTGAGAAACCTATTACGCTTCCTCCTAGTCTTTTCATTGATGCTTCGAATGAGAGTCGTGTTCTGGTTGAGGGTTCATAAAACATCATGCCCAGTATTTTACCTGATAATATTTTTGAGGTTTTTTGGGAGCGGGCGATGGGTTCCATTTTTTCTGCTTCTTTTAATATGAATTCGATATCTTCTTTTGTGAAATCTTTTATTGATATGACGTTTTCTATTTTGAAGCCCAAGTTAATCACCTTATATTTTTCTTGCGAATGTCAAGTAGCCTGTGTGTCCAATCATCCGCGTTCGTGGTCTTGTACCTTTCCTTTTCACTTCGATTTCTCTTGTAATAACCTCAAGGGTTTTTATTTCTTTAAATCCACACTTTTTAGCATTTTCTTGGATGATTTTAACAGGTTCTATGTATGGGTTATAAAATACAAGCCAACCCCCATTTTTTAGCGCGTCCTTGGCGTTTTCCATGATTTCCCATGATCTTGGGAGGTCGAGGAATATGAGATCTAGGCTTTTTTCCTCTATGCCCTCTTTTATATCTTTATTTTTGAGGATTATATTTTTCATCCCAGATTTTTTAATATTCTTTTTTGCCAGTGTTGCGAAGTCTTCTCTTATCTCGTAGGTGTAGACTTTCCCTGTGTTGCCAACTATATTTGCGAGGGTGAGCGCAACACTCCCCGAGCCTGTGCCTGCATCTAAGACTCTTTGACCGCTTCCGAGGCTTGTGTATGAAACTACGATCCCAATATCCTTGGGTAGTATAATGGATGATTTCCTTTCCATTAATTCTATGAAATCATTGATATTGGCTTTCATCACCCTGAATTCTTTTCCAATGTGTGTTAGTAGTTTATCCCCTGGGAGGCTCTTTTTTATTTTTTCCTTTTTTATTATTCCCAGGTCGCTTTGGAAATCTTCGTCTTCTGGGGGGATGTATTTTTTGCCTCTTTTATCTATTAGGATTTTCAACTGATCACCCTTCGAATTTGGAGTCTATGACTTTACGTATTTCACGCGCTATCTTTTCACCTATACCCTCCACTTTTTTCAGTTCTTTTTCTGAGGCGTTTACTATGTCTTTAATTGTCCCGAAATGTTTGAGGAGTTTTCGCGCGTTCACGGAACCTATATATGGTAATGATTCTACGATGAATAATTGTCTTTCTTTCAAGGTTAACGGTTTTTTCTCTGTTCTTATCTGTATCTCTACTTTTTCTTTTGATTGTTCACGGATCGCTATCCTTTTTATCATCGCCGCGGTATCTTCTGGCGATCTTGTTGGGATTATAGGTATCTCGAAATCCACTGCAATGGATGCTATAGCCCCTCTTATAGCATTTGGGTTTATGAATGTTGAGTAGAGGTCTTCGCCTTCTAGTATCATGATGGGTTTTCTAAATTCTTTTACAAGTTCTCTTGCTTGTTTGTAGAGTCTCTTGTCAATTAGCGAGTTTATGAAGTCTTTTGTTGTTTTTCTTTCGATGGCAACTTCGTCACTTACTTGGTAATCTGCAACTGCCATGGGTTTTATAATTACTTCGACGTCCATTTTACTTAATTCTCTTAAAACGTGTGAATTGATTTCTCTAGAATCGGCGTATACGATGCATTCACTTTTTTGGGTTTTTTGACGTGCGGTGTCTGGTTTTATGTCTAGTTTTATGTTTTTTGTCTTTTGGAGGTGTTTTTTCATTTTATTTTCTTTGCGTATACTTGACCAGTAGTATGCTTCGTCTCGGGTTTTTTCTGTTATCATAACCATCATACGACCCATTTTTTTCCTTCCTGTGCGTCCACGTCTTTGTATCATCCTTATCTCTGATGGGACTGGCTCGTATAGGATTACAAGGTCGACTGCTGGTATGTCTATTCCTTCTTCTGCCACGCTAGTGGAAACAAGAACGTCATATTCTCCTATTCGGAATGCTTTTATGATTTCTTTTTGTTCTTTTTGTGTCAGTCCTTTTGTCCCTGTTCTGGTGCCTTGGCCGTAGAATTTGGTGGCTTTTATTCCTTCTCCGATACATTTTTTGTGTATTTGTTCTACTGTGTCCCTGAATTGTGTGAATACGATGATTCTTTTCACGTTTTCTTTTTTAAGTTCCTTTTTAAGTATTTTCATTAGTTTGTCCAGTTTTGGGTGCTCTATTCCCCTTTTGTAGGCTCTTCTCGTCTCTATTATTGCGCGTGAAAAGTTTGGGTCTGACATGAGGCTTTTGGATGCTCTTGTACTCTTTTTTTGCAATCTTAGAAAGTAGTGGTGGAGTGTGCTTATGCCCTGTGTTTCTAGGAGTTCTATGGCGTGTTCAATGTTGATCGCTGCGGCTAGCAATGATATGGCCATGTAGTATTTTTTTGGCGGGTTTGTGGTTCTCGCGAGTCTGTTTTGGACTTTTCCTCTGGCTTTTAGCAAGTCTTTTTTTGCTACGGTTAATGTGGGTATGATTTGGAGGTGTTTTAGCATTTTTAGTCTGTGTTTGCGGGCTTTTTCCAAGTGCTTTTTTATATTTTTTAGGGTATTTCCAAGTTTAACTTTCACCCATTCTATTTCTATGGGGTTGAAATATGGTGAAACGTCCGGATCGTCTTCTGTTTTTATTATGATCTCTTTTATGAAAAGGTTTTCACATACTCTTTCTATTTTTTCTTTTTCAAAACCTGGGGATGCTGTTAGTCCTAGTATAAGTGGATTTTCGGCTTCTTCGTGGTAACGTGATGCGAGGTATACATATGAGTATGATCCGATTGCATGGTGGCATTCATCAAAAACTAGGAGTGAAACGTCTTTAAGATCGTATCTTCCGTTTATTATATCGGATTCAACTGTTTGGGGTGTTGCGCATATTATACTGGCTTCTTTCCAGCGTTTAACTCGTTCTGTGGGGTTAATAGCACCTGTTATGGATGTGCAGGGTACTATTAAGAATTCGTGGAAGCTGTCTTCATGTTGTATTGTGAGTGGTTTGCTTGGGGCGAGGATTAGTATCTTCGATTTTTTATATTTTTGTAGTCGTTCAGCAGCTACTAGTGCGGCGATAACGGTTTTACCCAAAGCTGTTGGGGCCACTATCATGGTGTTGCCCTTCTTGAGAACATCCGCTGCGATTTTTTGCTGGTATATCCTGGCTTCGATTTTCTCTGGTTTTATGAGGGGGTGTTCGATATATTTTACCATGGATTTTTCTATGATGAATCCGTTTATATAATGGTTTCAAAACTTAACACTTAAAACTTATAACTTATAAGTTATAATTTTATTAGTGTTTTCCAATCATCAAAAACAACATCAACCCCACACATACCAGGAATATAATTAGCAGCCTTTGCAGAATCAACACCAATCACTTCAAAACCAAGATCCTCTACTGGAGACACAACCATACAAGTATCAGAAACCAAAAGCCCACCAGAATCCTCTATAAGACCACCATACCCCATCCTATCCGCAGCAGCCTTAAGTGCATAAGAAGTGCAAACCCATAAATCACACGAAACCTTCCCACGACGCAAATAATGTGCCAAAGTCCTAATCTCATTTAATGAACAGTGAGGACAACCAACACATACAAGATCAGGCCTATCATTAGTAGTGGAAAGCTCATCCTCCGAATCTTTAAGAACAGCACCATCAACAGATATTTTATCCTCAAATTCATAACCGCCCCTATCTGGAGTTAAACCTTCCACATGATATAATGCAATAGCACCAGAAGATGCAAGAGCCGCCCCCAGCGACTTAAGTTCATCACCTGAGGGTCTCCCAGGTAACTGAAAACAGGGGACACCCTCACCCACAGATTTCCCGATAAAATGCCCAAGAACACCATACTCATAACCCTCTATGGGTTCTTCCACCTTCACAAGGACATTAGCGATCCTATTCTCATCCAAATGATAACCATAAGCAGGTGTCCTGCCGCAAATGGCCGCCGCAAGGGCCCCTGGCCCACCCTCTCTATTGGTTCTCGCCCCAAGAACAGAGTTTGCATATATAACAGCTGATGATTCCGACCAGGCAATGTGGGATCCTCTTGTTGGAATATTCCCAATAAGATATGGGGTGCAAGTACAAGTGTTCATCACATTCATTCTCATATAAGCATCTATAATCCTATATTGCCTATTTGCAAATTCCCTTGAAAATCCTAATTCACGCCACTTATCCAAATCCATACCCGCCGGGTTTAAGCTGCTCTGGACTTTCACTCTAGCAGAGGGATCCATTGAAAGCTCTTCCAAATACTCTAACCCCGCATCTCCGATGGTCTTATAAGAAACACCCGATATCTGAGCAGAAGATATCTTAACCATCCTTTCCGCTCCATAGATGTCACCAAGGGCTACTAGTATCCTCATGCTTTTTTCAACAGCCTCACCATATTCTCCATCATACATTTTTTCTTCAGCGGCCGTAAGATACATTTTAGTTCTCCTTTATTTGGCTTCCAACTATGTTATCTACAAGACGCAGAAAATTTTCAAGTTCCTTGTATGGTATCATAGCCCCAGCTGCTATATCATGACCTCCACCTGTCCCTCCAAAATTTGAAGAAGCATCCCTAAGAGCGCTTCCAAGATCAGCACCCCTTCTGATAATGGAGGGAGTGGCCCGTGCAGAAACCTTTACTTGGTTGTCCATCCTTGAAAGCGCAAGTATTGGTAAATTTGGATCTGATAATCTGAGTGAAAATGATAGGCTGGCTATGCTCCCCATTATCCCCTTAAGGGTTTTTTCTTCCGTGTAAATGTATTGTATGTGCTCCATTTTCTTCGGTCTTTCCCTTTCAATCCATTCAAGACCTTTAATGATATCCTCACGATATTTTCTTTGAAGGTTTAAAGCTTTTCCCAAGGATTTTTCCTCTTCACCGAGGCATATTCCAATGGCCAAGCCATATTCTTTATTTTTGCCACAAGCATCTAGTAGTTTCGCGAAATCTGAAAGGTGTCTTATAGATAATGGAAGGCTTTTGTCTGTGAAGACCTCTCCAAATATTTCCGGGTTTATCTTCATTAACTCATTTTTTAAAGTATCTTTTTCTTCTGTTGCAAGGTCTTGGAATTTTATAGCATATGATACGCCTATTTTTTCAAGGAATTCTCGCGAGCCTTCAATATTAGCAGTTATCCCGGGGAGCGTGGGATTGAAGGTATATGCTAGGGCCTTGTATAATGGTTCATCGTATCTGGAGGCTATCCTCAAGTCTTCATGTACTTGTACTGAGCCTTTTCTGATCCCTTCTTCCATTATGAGACGATTCACACCTAGGAAACCATTGAAGTATTGCATGTCACCGAAGGCGCCTACAAGAGCAAATGATGCAAGTGATTTCTCAAGTCCTCTGATTATTAGGTAGGCTGCTCCTGAGGCGCTGAGTTCGCGGCTTCCATCAATTCCAAATATGTGGGGGTTTACGTGGATTATATTGGAGTTTGTATCAGAGTCTATGGGTTGGTGGTGGTCTGCTATTATAACGTTAGCATGTAGGTGTGAGAGGGCGGGTAAATTGGCGCTGCCCATGTCACAGAAAATGAAAACCCGATACTTTTCGTTTGCCAATTTTTTCATGAAATCATCTGTTAGCCTTGAAATGATGGAAACATGAAATTGGCCGTTTAAAGTGGAAATGGCTTTACTTACCATGCCTGCCGCTGAAAGACCATCCGCATCATTATGTGATATGATGCGTATGACGTCTCCTGCTTCTATATGTTCTTTGAGTAGTTTACAAGCTTCATCGCCCCTATTTAACAATGAGCGCTGCTTTTTCTGGGTCATATTTCCATCCTTCTGGTAGTACACCCTTCCTCACGTAATATTTTACCAAGCGCCTGATTTTGGATTCGACGAGTTGCAGTCCTCTTCTAGTGTGGAGGTCTTTTGGATGTTCTTTCAGATGTTCTCTGATGTTAACGGCTTTTTTCATGAGGTTTAGCAAATCCTCTGGGTACTCCAATCTTATCTCGTGTTTTTCTAGAATTTGCGTTATCTTCATTCCTGTTAGTGGTTTGACGCTTGGGATTCCGTATTGATCCCGTAAGATTATGCCTATTTTACTGGGGGGGTTTCCTTCCCTGTATAATTTTGTTATTATTTCTTCTATTTCTTCGGCGGAGTATTCAACCCATTCTGGTTTTATCTTCATCTAAGATCACCTCTTTTCCGGTACCATTTTGCGAATTTTTTAAGGGATTTGCTTCTATGGGATATTTTATTCTTTTCTTCCCTGGTTAATTCCCCAAAGGTTTTGTTTTTTCCCAGGGGATAGAAGATTGGATCAAATGCGAAACCTTTATTCCCTTTTTCTCTAAATCCTATTTTGCCTTTCACCACGCCTAGAAAAGTCTCGGGTTCGGTGTCGGGTGCGCAGTACCCTACAACCGACCTGAACTCGGCGTAGCGATCATATAGGCCTTCCATTAGTTTTAGGATGCCATTGTTTCCGATGGTTTCTTGGACATATGCTGAATATGGTCCTGGGAACCATTTTAATGCTCTTATGAATAATCCTGCATCCTCTACTATAACTGGTTCTTTGAGGAGTTTTGCCGCGTACATTGCACCATATTTCGCCACTTCTTCAAGCGTGCCTTGAAGTTCTGGATATCCAAGGTCTGCTTGTTTCACTTCTATGCCGAACTCCTCGAAGATCCCTTTCGCTTCCAATACCTTATGTTTGTTACTGGTTATAAATGTTATCATCATATTTAACACTCTACTAGTCTCATGAACAGTTTTAAGTGTACCGTCCCCTATCCTCTATATCTTTAATCTTTGGCTTTATATCGATTGAAGATACTCTTTCATAGCCTTTAAGGATGCTTTTGAAACATTCTCTCCATATACTGTAGTGGGTGCTCTTAAGCGCCTTTTTAAGGACTAGAAGGTCAACTCCTCTATCCTCTGTCTCTTGTGAAAATTTTCCAAGGCCGAAATCAATGAAAACTAGACTTTCATCCTTCATGATAATATTGGATGTTGTGATGTCCCCATGGATGATCCCATGTTCATGGAGTTTCGCTATATCTTCTCCAATAGTTTCACAAATCTTTTTCCTTTTTTCAGGTTTTAAATCTCCTATAATCTCATTTAATGGCTTTCCTTCGATATTTTCCATTTTGATGGAGGCTTTTTCAAGGTTTATATCAAATAATAATGGTGTTAGCACACCACACTTTTTTGCTTCATTGAACAATTTAGCTTCATTTTTTGCACGGGATCTTCTCAAGTCTTCATCAATTTCTTTTATACGATACTCCTTTTTTATCCTTTCTTTCACTATTGCATCGTAGTGGAGCCAACTCCCAGGGTAAATGTTTGCCTCCGCACCTTTCGCTTTAAGGTAACTGGGCAACTCGAGCTTTTCTTCGCTTTCTTTCATCCATGGAATGTCAACTTGATCTGTCCTGTAACGTTGTATAATGGTCGTATCCTCTATCTTGTCGGATCCTTTATATTTGTATGTTAATTGTCCAAGCCATGCTATCATGGCACCATTGTCTCCGCAATATTCTGGTGGTGGCATGAAAAATTCGGCATAGTGTTCATTGCACATGGTCTCTAACATCTCCCTTAGTCTTTTATTCACAGCCACCCCACCACAAACCAGAACCTCCTTTTTCTTTGTATGGGCTAAGGCTCTTTCTGTAACTTCTACAAGCATTGAAAATGCCGTCTCTTGGAGGCTATAACAGAGATCTTCAAGGCTTGCACCAACTTCATACTTTCTAATGGCTGCTGTGAGCAATCCTGAAAATGCCAAGTCCATCCCTTTAACAGTATATGGCAATCTAACATAATTTGAGGATTTTCTAGCTAATTGTTCAATCTTGGGGCCTCCAGGATGTCCCATACCTACTTCGCGGCTGAACTGGTCTAGCATGTTGCCAATGGCAATGTCAAGAGTTTCGCCAAAAACCCGGTAACGATTTTCTTCAAATGCGATAACTTGGGTGTTCCCTCCACTGACATAAAGTGAAACAGGATCTTTAGCCCCGGTGGTAAGTTTACCAATTTCGATGTGTCCTATGCAATGGTTAACCCCTACTATAGGTATATTTAGTGTTAATGCTATTGTCCTTGCAGCTGTTGCAACGGTTCGGAGGGCTGGTCCAAGTCCAGGGCCGCGTGAAAAAGCTACAAGGTCGATTTCATTGGTTCTAAGTCCAGCGTCTTCAAGGGCCTTTGTGAGGAGTTCTGGTATGTGTTTGGAATGATGTTCAGCGGCTTCTCTTGGATGTATTCCACCGATACTTGGGATTAGTGTTTTTCCTATTGAGGATAAAATGTTGCCTTTATCATCCACTATACCTACACCCGTTTTTTCCGCTGTTCCTTCTATGCCTAGACATAACATTTTTGATCCCGTTTCCTTTTAAGAGTATAAGTGATTATATAGAATAAGATCGTTTAAAATTTATACTAGAAGGTGAATGTAATGTTCAGGGAATTGAAGGTTTATGGATCTGAAGATTTTCTTTATGAGGTGGAGGATAAGCAACCGTTATTTTTATGTGTCCTTGCAACTACGGACACTTCACAGATACCGGGTATAACAGGGGCTGGTGCTAGTCCGGATCTTACAGAATATACTCCGGCAGCGGATGTGGAATTGATAGTACATGGAGTTCCATTATGTCTGCCTGAAATACCCAAGACTGTGGTGGATGGAGGATCAACACCGACTCCGGCGGTTATAACAAAGGCGTGTATTGAATTGGCTGATATACCATTCTTAGTGGCTGATGCGGGTGCTAAAATAAAACCCAATTTGCCATATATCCATATTAATGAAAAACCGGGAAGGGACATACGCACGGGCAGGGCAGTGGATGATCCTAAGAAGATATTCGAAAATGGCCGGTTACTTGGGGGTATGTTATCTAATCTGACAGAGCATCTTATTATAGGTGAGAGCACGCCTGCTGGTACCACCACTGCACTTGGGGTTTTAACAGCCCTAGGATATGATGCGAATTTTAAGGTGAGCGCGAGCCTCCCAGAGAATCCTCATAACCTTAAAAGGGATGTTGTGATGGAAGGGTTGGAGAATGCGGGTATTAGACGTGTAGGAAAAGTTTCGGATCCGTTTAAGGCTGTTGAAGCTGTTGGGGATCCTATGATACCCGCGATAGCAGGTATATGTATGGGGAGTGATGTGCCCGTCACCTTAGCCGGGGGAACCCAGATGACAGCAATATGCGCTTTTATAAAATCCATTGACAAGGAATTCGATTTTTCGAGAATGCCTATTGCAACAACGATTTTCGTGGCCGAGGATGAAACATCGGATATCAATCAGATAGCAGAACAAATAGGTGATGTGACAGTCTATGCCGTAGACCCTGGATTTGAGAAAGCCAGTCATAAGGGATTGCATGGTTATATTACGGGGTCTGTTAAGGAAGGTGTTGGGGCTGGTGGCATGCTCCTTGCAGCTCTCTTGAAGGGTGTGAGCATGGACGCAATAAGAGATAGAATTGATGAATTATGTCACAAGTTGTTCTAGAATTTCTCAAGGGTTTGAAACCGTCGAATCCTGTGATATTAGCAGCTATAATATTTTACATTGGCGGTTTTATCACTTATTTTTTTATAGAACCTTTCAATTTTGGTTTTTTAGCAGGGGATTTTATTGTATATTTTAAATTTCATCCGATAACATGGGATTATCTGAGAATGCAATTTATAGATTATCTTGGAGGAGTGACCTTCAGTATATTTATTTCGAACATTCTGGTTGTATCTTCATGTATATTCCTAGGTTTTCCCATTATTAAGACAATATTAGTGAATCTTATAGGGTTTTCCGGGGCTTTATTGCATGTTTTAATTAACCGTTTCGGACTTAAGGGTTTGATAATATATCTCGGATTAATACATTTACATCTCGAAATTTTAGGAGCTCTACTTTCCATAGACGCTTTCATAATCTTTTATACATCCCTATATCATTATATAAAGGCTGGTTCAACCCAAATTTTTGCCAGGGAACTTAGGGATAAGTTTCTGCCATTGTTATTGAAGATAATTATCATATTTTTATTCGCAGCATTTATGGAGGTGTTCTGGAGTACATGGTGGGTTTACATTTGGACCCATCAGTATATTCCATGGCACCAATTTTACCTCGAAGTTTACAATGTTAAACTTCGGCTCTGTATAAATCATCTTTAACTCCTATGCGCATGGATTTCGTGTTAGCTTAATTTGGTTTCTTTGTAAGGTACTTCGACTTTAATTTCATCTTTAACGCTTGCCTGAGACACTCATCCAAGAGAGGGTAGAGCTGGAAAGCGAGCTTCCCACCTCCGTCAAGTATAACGGTACATATTAGGCCTCCGAGGATGAATAACATGCTCGAAGCCAATAACTCTCTCAGTGAAAAAACACCCCCCCATGACAAGAAGAAACAACTAACCAGAAAGAACACAAACCATATACACAAGCACCATTAGCAACTCTGAACCCACACCATCCATTACCCTTAGGATCAAACCCCCCAGGGCAGGCCGCCCCTCAAACAGGCCCATCTAAAAGTTAATGACACGCCTACAAGCCCCCCCAATGGGGTGGTTGACAGTGGGATGATCGCACAGTAAATTTGAGCATTCTGTCTGGGGGGCGGGATTTAAGAGCGTGGCGCGGAACATTCATTAAACTTGGGATTTCAAGCAATGTAGACATCAACCAACAGCTACTTAAACGCGTTTTTAAAACATTTCAAGGCCAATATTTGATTGGGTTAATAAGCCGCTGAGCTCTTATCAGCCCGTTTTAAACGCAAAGAATCCAAGTTTTATTCGTGATTAATACATGATGGTCCTTTCCATATTATGCTGGAATTTCTATAAAAAACTTATAACTAGTGTTATTCCTCCCACTATCCAACAATAACAGGAAAACAAAAACAGATTCTTCGTTTTTATAAACTTTAGGAAGTATTTAATAGCCAAGTAACCTGAAATTGCCGCCGCGATGAAACCTAAAATAAAATTCTGGGTTTCAAAATGGAATCCGCTTGTTATATCCCTAAATTGGACCAATGAAGCCCCCAGTATCGCAGGTATGGATAATAAGAAACTATACCTGGCTATGAATTCCCTTTCAAATCCAAGTGACAGGCCGGTTGCTATAGTAGCCCCTGAACGTGAAATGCCCGGCATTATGGCGCATCCTTGGGCAAAACCTATTAAGATAACATCAGCCCATCTCATATTTTCAAGAAGTTTTTTTCTTGGAAACCTCCTGTATATTATTTCAGACACCCAAAGCAGAAAACCCGTGATTATGAGTAATGATCCCACTGCGGGCAAATTATTGAAAAGGCCCTCAAAAAAATCCTTGAATAGAATCCCCATTAAACCGGCGGGTACTGTTCCGATTGCTATGAACCATGCTAATCTTTTGATGGGATCATTTTGGATTCCCTCTTTAAAAGTTCCCATGGGGATATCAAGTAAACTAGAGAAAAAACCTTTGATGAGGCTGATAATTTCTCTCCAGAAATAGCCGACAACACCAACAAGGGTGGCTATGTGCAGAAGAGTATCAAATGCAAGATCTGAATAATTTACACCAATAAGATGTGGTACGATTACAAGATGAGCAGAGCTACTTATAGGTAAAAATTCTGTAGCGCCTTGAACTACCCCTAATATTATCGCTTGGATAATATTCAACGAATCCACCTCGATTTAATCAATGCCATTGAATTATCCGCGCATCTTATTTAAACTTTTGTCTATCATAAATCACAAAACACTTCCGGTGTGGGATCTCAAAAAAAGTCAATACTTTGGGGTGGTTTTTAGTCGATATATCTTAGCCATTCAAATCTGTCTTCAATTTCTGCCCTTAAAATTTTGAAGAAACTTTCTTGCAATTTTTTCGTCAAAGGGCCTCTTTTCCCATCACCGACTTCTATACCGTCAACTGACCTTATAGGGGTTATTTCAGCTGCGGTTCCGGTGAAGAACGCTTCATCGGCTAAATATAACATTTCACGCGGTATTCGTTCTTCTCTCACGTTTATGTTCATTTCATTGGCTATTTTGATAATGGAGTCCCTTGTTATCCCAGGGAGTATCGAAGATGAGACGGGTGGCGTGTAAATCTCACCATTTTTTATGATGAAAATATTCTCACCACTACCTTCACTTACCATCCCATGATAATCGAGAATTATACCCTCATCATAACCATGTCTTATAGCTTCCATCTTCACTAATTGAGAGTTCAGATAATTTCCACCAGCTTTAGCCATGTTAGGAAGAGTATTCGGCGCCATACGCCTCCAAGTGGAGACTCCGACATCAACCCCCTCTTCTAATGCTTCTTGTCCAAGATAACTTCCCCATTCCCATGCTGCGATCACAACTTCCACAGGACAGTTAAGCGGGTTGACACCAAGCTCTTCATAACCACGAAAAACAACAGGCCTTATGTAACATTCCTCAAGTTTATTAGCTTTGATGGTTTCAACCACGGCTTCACATATTTCATCTTCAGTGTAGGGTATTTCCATCATATATATCTTCGCTGAATCGAATAATCTTTTGACATGGTCTTCCAAACGGAAAATAGCGGATCCTTTCTTGTTCTTGTAGCATCTAATCCCTTCAAAGACGCTGGATCCATAATGCACTACATGGGATAGTACATGTATCTTTGCTTCGTCCCAGTCTACCAATTCATTGTTAAACCATATTTTCCCTTCATTGAGTAACATGAAGATAACCTCCATTTTTTAAACACTATTCTATAGGATTATATAAGCCCACATATCATTGATGGTTATATTTTTTAGGGGGGAATCTTTATATACATTAAATATAGATTCTCTACTGGGGCCGGTGGTCTAGGGGTTAGGATACCTCGCTTACAACGAGGTGGTCGCGAGTTCGAATCTCGCCCGGCCCACTTTATTGATTTATAGAGTAGCGCTGAAAGTTAACGTATAAAAATATTTTCTTTGTGTGTGGACACTGCTAGTTTCCATGTGCTAAAATCTGCCTGTAGAGAATAGTGGTTTCTATAATTGGCTTTTGTGGGACAAGATTAGAGGAAAAATCGGGAAGTCAGAGGGAGTCTAGAAAAAGGAGAAGCCAATTGTAATAGATGTTACATTTGACAAGTTTTTAGGGATGATCATATTGAAAAGGTTCCTGGTGACGAGGTTAGGGCGTTTAGTAATGCAACATGCAAGCGCTCTAATAACCCTCACAATACTCCTAGCAATTATGACATTCTGCGGCTTTAGTACAATGAATTATATGAGTATTATGATTATAAGTATTAGGAGAGAGATGAAGAAGACTACAGTACCCCTCAGTAATATGAACATTCTTTCTTTTTCTCCGAGGGGTGTTATACCATAGGATAAGATGAATGAGAAGAATATTTTAAGTATCCCGACGATTCTCTCATCTAATCTGATGAACGTTTCTATGAGTCCTGTGAGTCCAATTGAAAGACCAACAACTAATAAAACTAGGAAGAGGATGTTTTGGAATAATCCTCTGAACTTATTGAAGATTGGGGTTTCAGGTTCCCTTCTTGATAATAATTTTCTTGAATTACTAAAAGCAGATTCTTTGGGCGTGTAATATTCTATTTCATCCTGGAATTCTTCTTCTGGCGCTTGTAGTCTCTTTGAAAATTTCTCTGCTAGTGATATTATTCCTTCTCTGTCTATGAGTTTGATATTTTTTCTCGCAGCATAATTTATGGCTTGTTTTGTGTAATCTGATGTGGTTACAATAACGATTTTAGAAGCTTTAAGGTTCTTTGCAACCATTTCCATTTCTTTTAGGACGTCCAATCCCACCTTCCATTTTTCATCATAATTTTTGCATGCTACAACTACACTTATATCTCCAATAGCGGTTGGGAGGATGCCATAAATGTCCACAAGATACTTTGAAGTCTTGAAGTCCTTATAAACCTTGAAACCTGACTCTTCCATGATTTTGGCCATGAAATTTACTAGTTTCTCTTTTTTCAAATATCCCACCCTAAAAAAGTAATTCCATGTCCATTTATATATAACTATAATAATTAAAAATGTTGTTATCGTTAATATGTTTTGAGTATGGTAACACAGTCATTGTTTGAGGATCTGAAATGAAAATTTTAATAACCAATGACGATGGAGTGAATTCATCGGGTATAATAGCTGCAAAGGATGCTGTAAAAGACCTTGGAGAATGTATAATAGTGGCCCCTGCCATGCAGCAAAGTGGAATAGGACATGCTCTAACATTATTTGAACCTATAAGAGTTAATGATGTTACATTGAGGGATGGTACCATGGCCTATTCTGTTTCTGGGACGCCAACTGATGCTGTGATCCTTGGCATTTTTGAATTGACGGATGAAAAACCAGATCTGGTGATATCTGGGATAAATATGGGCGAAAACCTTGGAAAGTCAGAGTTAACAACATCAGGGACTATTGGAGCGGCTATGGAGGCGGCGGTGCATGGAGTGCCCGCTCTTGCCGTTTCATTGCAAGTGAAAAGAGGCGATATTAAATTTCATGATGGGCATGTTGATATTGACTTTTCCACCGCAGAGAACATAACCCATCAGATAGCTAAGAACATCCTAGAGAATGGTTTGCCGGAAAGTGTTGATTTCCTCAACCTTAATATACCTTTACACATGGAAAAGGAGGAAGTCAAGCTCACGAGATTGGGTGATAGAATGTATAATGTGCATGTGCAAAAAAGGCTTGATCCTCGCGGCAGACCATATTATTGGATAGATGGTGAACCAGCAGGCCATGATCTCCCAGGTACTGATGTATATACACTTAAGGAGAAGAATGTTGCGACTTTAACACCTTTATCCCTCGATTGCACTTCAAATCTTGAATCTATGAGGGGCTGGTTAAAAAAAATTAAAAGATAATAAACTTTTTATCATGTTATTAACTCAGCTTTTCATCAGAATAGCTAATACAAGCAATCCTACTGGGAGGCTGGTTGGTTGCACACGCAATTTACCTTCCGGGTTGCGCCACATTCACTTCTTCACTTGGTTCTTCTGATGTCTTCGCAATAGATTCTTATTTTAACTTTTTGTTGCTGTTAAGTCCCCTTGCAAGAGTGAGGGAGATACAACAGGGGAAAGCGGGGAGGAAAACCTCTATATTAGCTTTCAGTGAGAGATATGGGTGTGGGAGGGCTGAGAGAGCTGCTCATATCATGGCCCTTGAACATCCTATATGTAGGGCTTGGGGAGGGCCCCCGAATGCTTGTGGAGAAAAGACCCCTTTCCTACACAAGGGTTGGGGGAGGTCTTCGATAAGGCAGGAAAGCCCACCCAGAAGGGTGGGGGTAGTTTACTTGTTGAACTGTCTTATATTTTTTGCTTAAATAACTTTGACTGTTTTATTGTGGTATTGATTTGCTTTTTAGTTGACACCTTTACAACTTTTATTAGGCGAATTATGTTTCTTTTTGGATTTCTATATAAAAGATATGGGCTGCTGATTATTTTAGGATTTTCTTGTTTTTTAGTAGGATTTTATAATCTTCCCAAGCTTTATAAGGTTGTGATAATAATTAGGTAATTGGGGGTGTTCGATTGGTGGATAATGTCAAAAAACAGTTTTTAGGGTTCAAGGGCATGGATGTGCTTATATGTCTTAAAAATAATGATGAGCAGGAAGGTAAGGTTATTTCGATTGATAATTATCTTAACACTGTCCTTGAGACCGAGGATGGTGTCCGGTTTATAAAGGGTACAAGAATAGCCTTTATATCATTAAAAGAGTAAATCATCCTCCACTTTTATGCCGAGTATTTCCTTTTCCCCGTTGTAGATGTCCCTGGCTATCTGAGCGCTCCCAACCGACCCTGATGTTGGGGGTAATCTACGCACCTCCATCGGACACTTCAGCTGTTCTTTTAAAATCTCATAGAAATTTACTGGTTTTTTCATGGCCCCCATCGAACCCGTGAGGATTATACCATCTATCTTATCAGCTATGCCTATAAGTCCCCAGATTTCCATTGCTATAGTCATTGCCATTGTATTAATGGCTAATTTGGCTTTATCATCACCTTTAAGATATTTTTTTATAAGTTCGTCCTTTGCCCTTGAAACCTTTGTATTTATACCAGCGATCTTCACAGCCCCTGCATGTGAGAAACATTCATTAGCAGTTTTGTAACCGTCATCTATTGCCCTGATCATTTCAAGGTCTAATGGGCCATGTATGACGCCCATCGCACCTATACACGCGTCTATAGCCCCTTTTATCTCCCCGTTTTGGATTAGGATCGTTACTGTGTTGGAGCTTATATCAGAGATTATCATGTTTTCCCAGCCAGTCTCAAGATAGGCATTATAGGATATGCTAACTTTTTCAGCGCTTCCATGATGGGAATATGCGGCCTTGAAGCGTTCATCAAGGCATGGTAGGTTCCGGTGCAAACCAGGGATCAGTACCGTTGGTATCTTTGATTTTTCTATTTCAGAGTATACTCTTGTCCCACCCCCTGTGACTTTACCGGCGCCTCCAATGGAGATTATACCCCTGTCTTTAACTTTGTGTATTGGTTTGATTGCTGTTATGGCGTCTCCCATGGCATAGGTTATTGCCATGAGTTTGATTTTATTAAGGTCTATTCTCTTGGAGAGTTCTTCTATCGCAGAGACTTTACCCTTTGATAGTTCTTCGCGTCCAAGTTTGAAGTGTTCGATCTCTTTTGAGAGTATGGTGAATGATACTCCGGTTGTGCCGTGGTCCATTCCGACGAATGCCAATATTTTTCACCTTTATTCTAGTCCGCAGAGTTTTCGCAGTTTGGATCCTACCTTCTCGATTTGTAATTCTGATTCAAGGTTTCGCATTCTGTTTAGCATTGGCCTGCCGGCCTTGTTTTCTAGTGTCCATTCCCTTGCGAATTCGCCCTTTTGGATTTCTTCTAGTATTTTTTCCATTTCTTTCTTCGTATCTTTGGTGATTATCCTTGAGCGTCTTGTCAGTCCGCCGAATTCTGCGGTGTTGCTGACGTTTTTCCACATTCCTGTGAAGCCTTTTTCGTAGATAAGGTCTACTATTAGTTTTAGTTCGTGGCATGTTTCGAAGTATGCTATCTCTGGTTGGTAGCCAGCTTCTACAAGGGTTTCGAATGCTGTTTTTATAAGTTCTGTGACACCACCACAGAGCACCGTCTGTTCGCCGAAAAGGTCTGTTTCTGTTTCTTCTTTGAATGTTGTCTCTAGTATACCTGCTTTTGCGAATCCACAAGCTTTGCCCATTGCAAGGGCTATTTCAAGCGCTTCTCCAGTCGCGTCAACTTCCACGGCTACTAGTCCTGGTATGCCGAATCCTTCAAGGTATGTTCTTCTTACCATGGCCCCAGGACCCTTTGGCGCTATCATTGTAACGTTAACCCCCTGCGGGGCTTTTATGTAGCCGTAGTGTATGTTGTAGCCGTGTGAGAATGATATTGTGTTTCCTTCGGTAAGGTATGGTTCTATGGATTGTTCATAGACTGTGGCTTGTATTTCATCGGGTATGAGGATATGTATTATGTCGGCTTCTCTTGAAGCATCTTCTATTGTCATAACTTCTAGGCCATCTTTTTTAGCCTTGTTCCATGAGCCCCCACCACTTCTGACACCTACTATCACATTTAATCCGCTATCGGCCATGTTTCTTGCCTGTGCTCTTCCTTGACTACCATATCCTATGACCGCTATCTTTTTGTCAGCTATTACATCCATTTTTATGTCATCTTCATAATAGATTTTCATATTCAAACCCTCCATCGTATTTTGTCTCTTTTTTAATATTTATATTGTTTTAGAGCCGCGGGACATGGCTGTGGGGCCTGTTCTTGCCAACTCTTTTATGCCGAAGCCTGTCATGAGTTCTATGAATGCATCTATTTTATTTGTGTCCCCTGTAATTTCTACTGTTAGGGTTTCTGTGCTCACGTCAACTATTCTTCCACGGAATATGTTTGCATATTGTATTATCTCTGATCTTGCCCTTTCCCCTGGTGCGTGGACTTTTATTAGGCAGAGTTCTCTTTGAACTATATTTGTGGGTTCAAGGTCCCTTACTTTGACGACATCAATCAACTTGTTTAATTGTTTTGTTAATTGTTCGAGTAGCTTGTCATCACCTTTTGCTATGATTGTCATGCGGGCAAGTCCTGGGGTCTCGGATTCTCCCACTGTTATGCTTTCAATGTTGAATCCTCTTCTTGTGAACAATCCTGATACTCTCTGTAATACGCCTGGTTTGTGTTCGACTATTGTGCTGATTATATGAGTTTTAAGTTCCATTATTTCCCCTCCACCTTTTTCACAGGTTCTACTTTGTATTCGCCTACTATCTCTGTAAGTCTACAGCCTGGGGGTACCATTGGGAGTATCTCCATTGGGTCTATCACAATATCGAGTATGGTGGGCTCACCAGATCTTATAGCCCTTTTAAGGGCCTCTTTAACTTCTCCTGGTTTTTCTATTCTCTCGGCGTCTATCTTGTAGGCTTCTGCTAATTTAACAAAGTTTGGTACTTCGCCGAGGTGTGTGTGTGATATTCTCTCATCATAGAATAGTCTTTGCCATTGTGCTACCATTCCAAGGTATCGGTTGTCCATGATACAAATCGTGATTGGGATGTCATATTCTCTGAGTGTGGCTAGGTCCTGGGATACCATGAGGAATCCGCCGTCTCCGCATACTGCGACCACGTCATCTTCTGGTAGAGCCATCTTCGCACCCATTGCAGCTGGGAGTCCGAAGCCCATTGTACCAAGGCCGCCTGATGATATGAATTTTCTGGGTTTCTTGGAGGTGTAGAAGTGGGCCATCCACATTTGGTTTTGTCCAACATCTGTGGTTACGGTTGTTTCGTTTCCGATGGTTTCCATTATCTCTTTTATGACCTGTTGGGGTTTTAGTGGGGTTTCTTTTTCAAATGACATTTTTGGCATGCATTTATCGCGGAATTCTATGGTTTTTTGGATCCATTTCTTTTTGTTGGAGTTTATATCATTTTTTAGTATTTTTAGGAGGTCTTGGAGGACTTTTTTAGCGTCTCCGACGATGGGTATGTCGACTTCCACGTTTTTACCTATTTCGGCGGGGTCTATGTCTATGTGTATTATTTTGGCGTTTGGGGCGAATTCTGCCACGTTACCTGTTGTCCGATCTGAGAATCTGCATCCTATTGCTATTAGACAATCACATTCGTTCACTGTTAGATTTGCAACTTTTCGACCGTGCATACCTAGCATGCCAAGTGAGTATGGATGGTCTTCTGGGAATGATCCTTTTCCTAGTAATGTTGTTGTTACCGGGGCTTTTATGGTTTTTGACAGTTCCATGAGTTCCTTTGAGGCGTCTGCTATTATGACGCCGCCGCCAGCTAGTATAACTGGTTTTTCAGCTTTTATGATGGCGTCAGCTGCCCTTTTTATCTGTAATGGATGACCTTTTAGTGTGGGTTTATAGCCTGGTAATTTGAATGTTTTGTCCACGTATTCATCTAGTTCTGCTTCTTGGATGTCTTTTGGCAAATCTATGACAACAGGTCCTGGTCTTCCTGTCCCAGCTATCTTGAAGCTTGATTTTATTATCCTGGGTATTTCGTTTGGGTTGTTCGGTCTGAAGCTGTGCTTTGTGATGGGCATTGTTATGCCGAGCATGTCAACTTCTTGGAATGCGTCGTTGCCGATTAGTTGGGTTGCAACTTGTCCCGCGATTGCTATTATTGGGGATGAGTCCATGTAAGCTGTTGCGATTCCTGTTACAAGGTTTGTTGCGCCCGGACCTGATGTTGCGATGCATACTCCTACTTTTCCTGAGGCCCTGGCATATCCGTCAGCTGCGTGGGCTGCGCATTGTTCGTGTCTTACCAGGATGTGTTTGAGGTCTGAGTCGTATAATACATCGTATAATGGGAGCACCGCCCCGCCTGGGTATCCGAATACTGTTTCAACTTCTTCATCTAGAAGTGCCTGGACTATTGCTTGTCCTCCATTCATAGGAACACCTTTCTTTGAGCACACCATTTTTTTATCATTAATAATAATGATATATCCTTATTTAATCTTCAAGTTTATATAAATAACTAAAAGATAAATTAATCTTATTTGTTTAAAGGGAGGATCAACCCATGAAGATCTTGGTAGTGGGTACCGGAGCGCGTGAACATGCCATATGCAAATCTTTAGAAGGCAAAGCCGAAGTTTATTCTTTCATGAGCAACAAAAATCCGGGCATAACACGTATAGTGAAAGATTTCAAAATAGGAGATGAAACAGATATTGAAAAGGTTAAAAATTTCGCACTCGAAAAAAACATTGACATAGCATTCATAGGACCAGAAGCCCCACTCGAAAAGGGGATAGTAGATAAGCTAACCTCCGCAGACATTGAAACAATAGGCCCTACAGCAGAAGCCGCAAGGATAGAAACCGACAAAGCCTTCATGAGAACACTATTCGAAAAATATAAAATTCCAGGCTCAGTCTATTACAGAGTATTCGAAGACTACCAGGAACTTAGCCAATTCCTAGATGAATTTGAAAGTGAAGCAGTTGTAAAACCAGTCGGACTCACCGGCGGAAAAGGCGTTAAAATTGTGGGAGAACACCTAAAGGACAACGAAGAAGCGAAAAAGTACGCCAAGAGGGTGATCGAAGAAAAAATCGGCGGCCATCCACGGGTAGTTATCGAGGAAAGGGTTACGGGAGAAGAATTCACCCTCCAAGCATTCTCTGATGGTAGAAAATTAGTCCCCATGCCAGCAGTACAAGACCATCCACACGCATTCGAAGGCGACCAAGGACCCATAACAGGAGGCATGGGATCCTACTCAGACAAAAACGGACTACTACCATTCCTAAACCAAAAAGAATACGAAAAGGCAGTTAAAATAATGGAAAAGACAATAGAAGCAATAGATAAAGAAGTAGGCCCCTACAAAGGCATACTATATGGACAGTTCATGTTAACCAGTCAAGGACCGCGCATTATAGAATACAACGCCAGATTCGGAGACCCGGAAGCCATGAACGTCCTACCATTACTCGAAACTAACATGGTCACAATATGCGAAGACATAGTCGACAACAGACTAAAAAAGGCCGAATTCAAAAAACTGGCAACAGTATGTAAATATATAGTACCCAGAGGATACCCAGACAAAGGCGAAGCCGGAAAACCACTAGAAATAGACGAGAAAAGGATAAAAGATGAAGGCTCCGATATCTACTATGCATCAGTGAACGAAAAAAACGGCAAAATCTACACAACAGCATCAAGGGCCGTGGCACTAGTTGCACTAGCAGAAGATATCTATACAGCCGAAAAAGTATGTGAAAATGCCACGAAATTCGTTAAAGGCGACGTATACCATCGAAGAGACATCGGAACAAAAGAACTCATCCAAAAAAGAATAGAACACATCAAACAAATAAAAGGGCAAAGTCTTGGAGAGGAAAAATGAGACACCTATTATCAGTATGTGACATGAAAGACAAAATAGAATACCTTCTAGACCTGGCGGATAAATTCAAAAAGGGTCAGATAAAAGAAAAGCCGCTCAAAGACAAATACATGGCAATGGTCTTCGAGAAAGCCTCGACAAGAACAAGAGTATCATTTGAAGTGGGAATGAGCCAACTCGGAGGAACACCACTCTACTTATCGGCACAAGACCTCCAACTAGGAAGAGGCGAACTCATCGCAGACACTGCACGAACCCTAAGCAGATACGTGGACGCCATAATGATAAGAGCACTCAGACACAAAGATGTTGTTGAATTGGCAGAAAACGCAACAATACCAGTAATTAACGGCTTAACAGACCTTGAACACCCATGCCAAGCTCTCGCAGACATGCAAACCATAAGAGAATATAAAGGAGGCTTCAATTGCAAGTTAGCATTTGTGGGTGATGGTAACAACGTTTGCAACTCCCTGATCCTGATATCAACTATGCTTGGAATGAAAATCTCTGTCGCATCACCCAAGGGTTATGAACCAAATAAAGATATAGTCAAAAAGGCCGAGAAAATAGCCCAGGACAAATACATGATAAAAATAACCCATGATCCATACGATGCTGTTGATGGAGCCGACATAGTCTATACTGATGTATGGGTTAGCATGGGAAATGAAAATGAAACAGAAAAAAGATTGAAAGCCTTCAAACCATACCAAGTGAACAAAGATTTGATGGATCATGCCAAAGAAGATGCCATATTCATGCATTGTTTACCCGCAAAAAGGGGCCAGGAGACAACATCTGAGGTGATTGACGGTCCACATTCAGTTGTATGGGATCAGGCAGAAAATAGACTCCATGCACAGAAAGCCATCATGTGCTGGCTGATAAAATGAGTAATCTACCCATACTACATCATGGTAGGTGCTTCGATTCCAAGGAGTTTAAGCCCGTTTTTAATGGTTTTCTTTGTTCTATCAACTATTAGGAGGCGTGCTCCTTCAAATTCTGATCCGATTACTGGTGTGAACTTGTAGAATTTGTTAAATGCATTTGCAAGCTCCTGCAGGTATTGGGCTGTTAAATGAGCCCTTCTGGTTTCTGCGGATTCCTCCACAACCTTGGGGAACTTGGCCAATAATCTTATAACATCCCTTTCAGCTTCGTTGGGCGACCATCCACCCTCTATTTTAACATCATCATTGAATAGGGCCTTTTTAAGCAATTTGCAGGCTCTTGCATGGGCATATTGGATTGATGCGCAGCCCATCTCAAAATTTAACGCTTCATCCCATTTAAAGACAAGGTGTTTTTCAGGGGATAATCTTGCAATATAATATCTTATAGCCCCAACACCTACTTTATCTGCGATATCATCAATTTCCACTTTTTCCAAGTCTTTTCTTCTCTTTTTTATTTCTTTGGTTGCTCTTGTTTTGGCTTCATTCAGCAGTTCATCTACTGATACGAAAACTCCCTTTCGTGTGGACATTGAACCTTCTGGGAGTGTTATGAATTCATAGAATATAACTTCTGGTTTTTTGCCGCCGAGTAATTCTAGGGCTACTTCCATTTGCTTAACAGCTAGTTTATGATCAGATCCGAGAATGTCGATGATAATGTCACAGTTATTTGACTTGTATAGATGATATGCGAGGTCCCGGGTAGAATAAAGTGACGTGCCATCTGAACGGGTTAATATAAGCTCTTTGTCAATGCCAAAATCTTCCAAGTCTAGGTAAAGAACATCATTTTCTCGGATGTGATTAGTATTTTTTAGTTTTTCTAATATATTGGCTACTGACCCGTCTTTTATAAATTTGCTTTCCCAGATGAACTTGTCATGTTTAATGTGAAGGTTTTCAAGTGTTTCTTTTATACCATCAAGGCATTTTTCAACAACATCCTGGAATAGGCTTTCTAGTTTACCATTCTCATAGGATCTTATGAGTTCATCAATTTCATTTTTTAATTTTGGATTTTTTTCAAGGTGCTGGTTAACATCGAAGTATAGTCTCCCGATTTTATGATCTTCTTTATCCCCTGGATAATCTTCTAGGTTTTTTTGTAGGTTTAGCAGCCCCCATACTACCATGGCTATTTGTCTGCCCATATCATTCACATAATAATGAGTTTCCACATTATAACCTGCAAATTTAAGTATTCTTGCAATGGAATCCCCTATAATAGCATTCCTTATATGTCCAATATGTAATGGCCCGTTTGGATTCGCAGAAGTATGTTCTAGTATAATCTTCTCACCTTTAGGGGGTGATCTGCCATAATCATCATCTATGGATTTTAACAATTCCCTTGAAAAACTGTGATAATCTATAAAAAAGTTTATATAAGGACCCTTTGCTTCCACCTTTTCAAAGAGTGAAGGTAACTCGATCATCTCTATTATATTCTCGCTGATTTCAACTGGATTCTTTTTTAGTTTACTTGCAAGTTCAAAGGATATTGTTGTTGCAAGATCGCCCAACTCGCGAGTGGGTGGCTCTTCAAATTTTATATCGACCATAGGATAATCGAGGATTTGAAGAGCATCCTTCACCGATTCCCTTGCCAATTCCTCCACTGTTTTTATCATCGATTCACCCTTCAGCTTCTATAATCCCTTTATCCAAATAGTTATGTATCCGATCTTGGGTATTACAAGGAGGTGATTGTCTATTTTGATCACTCGAGCCACTACCTGTGATGGTCTGACCTTTTCAGGATCCGGGATGGGATTATTATCTCCTTTTGTTATATAATAGACTCCATTTTCATCTTTTTGAATATCTATAATCCTGTGTATAACAGGCTCAGGGAACCAATTAGCATTATATATTATGATATCACCTTTTTTAACGTCCATGGGGTCGAATTCGTGGATTCCAAAAAAGTCGCTTTTTTGGACTACAACAATATCCCCACGATAGAATACAGGCTCCATGCTACCTGAAACAACCACATTCATATGCTGTGAAAGGATCACAGCCACTAATAGGATTACAATGTATGTTACAAGTTCTAGACGATCATTCAACTCCCAACACCTCATAATCTTAATATGGCTCCTTTATCAGCAGAGGTTGCAAGTTTCTGGTATCTTTTAAGCCATCCTTTAACTTCACGTATTGGGGTTTCAGCTTTAGCAAGCCTTTCCTTTATCTCATCAACTGAAAGTTTGACATCTAATCTTCTTTCTGGGATGCTTATTTCTATTATATCCCCATCTTTTAAGGCTGCGATTGGACCGCCCTCAGCCGCCTCTGGGGATACATGTCCTATACACGGTCCCCTGGTGCCTCCGGAAAATCTTCCATCTGTGATAAGAGCCACCTTTTCAAGACCCATCCCTGCAATGGCGGAGGTTGGATTTAGCATCTCCCTCATGCCTGGACCGCCCTTCGGCCCCTCATATCTTATAACCACAATTTCTCCTTCTTCTATTTCACCATCAAAGATTGCTCTAACACATTCTTCTTCGCTGTCAAATACCTTTGCAATTCCACTATAGGTTAACATATCCTCTTTAACGGCAGATTGTTTAACCACAGACCCTCTAGGCGCCAGATTACCCTTTAAAATGGCTATACCACCCTCTTTGTGTATTGGATTATCTACTGGCCTTATAATCTTCGAATCTTTAATCTTCGCATCCTTTATATTCTCTCCTAGGGTTTTGCCAGTGCATGTAATCACATCTAGGTTTATCCTGTCCTTGAGGCTCTTGAGAACAGCGGGTATGCCACCAGCCTTTTCCAAGTCTATCATGTGATTTTCACTCGCTGGGGATATGGATGTTATATGGGGAATCTTTCTACTTAAATCATCAAATAAATCCAGGTTCACATCAACATTATCAATTTCGGCTGCGATTGCAGGCAAGTGAAGTGTGGTGTTTGTCGAACCTCCAAGGGCAACATCTACTGCAATCGCATTTTCAAACGCTCCTTGACTCATTATCTGAGATGGTAGAAGGTTTTCTTTAACCATTTCAACAATCCTTTCACCTGAAAGATATGCGATATGCAATTTTTTAGAGTCTATCGCATGGGCTGTGGCGCACCCAGGAAGGCTCATGCCAAGAGCCTCGGTAAGACAAGCCATACTATTAGCTGTGAAAAGACCTGCGCATGAACCGGGCCCTGGACACGCGCACCTTTCCAATTCTTCAAGAGATTCGCGGCTTATCTTACCTTCAGCAAAAGCGCCCACACCCTCATATACGTTTATGAGGTCGACATTTTTTCCTTGGTATTCTCCTGGGAGCATGGGCCCTCCTGTAACGGCTATACTTGGAATGTTAAGCCTGGCCGCGGCCATGAGCATTCCAGGGACGATCTTGTCACAGGATGAGAGGAGCACTAAACCATCTAACTTGTGTGCTTGGATCATGCTTTCAACTGTGTCGGCTATTATTTCTCTTGAAGCAAGGGAGTAGTGCATTCCCTCATGGTTCATCGCTATACCATCACATATGGCCATGGTATGGAATTCGAATGGTATTCCGCCTGCTTGGTTTACACCTGCTTTTATGGCCTCTGATAATCTTTTAAGGTGCAGATGTCCCGGTACTATGTCAGTGTAGCTGTTCGCTATCCCAATGAATGGTTTTTTGAAATCTTCATCTGTTAAGCCGCAAGCCCTCAATAGTGAACGATGAGGGGCTCTTTCAAATCCTTTTTTAATTTCATCACTTCTCATATAGAAAACCCACCTGATAACAATTATAGGATAATATGTTAATACATTATTGGTTTTATAGATATATAATCTGGTGGTTATAATAAATAGTATGGAGTCCTTGATTTTAAGAATTCTCATATCCCTTGGGATTGGGGCGCTTATTGGTATTGAAAGGGAAAGGCGCAGAGAACATTCAGAATTTGCGGGTATACGGACTTTTATGTTAATGGCCCTTCTTGGGACATTATCAGTTTATGTCTCGGAAAATTTCCCATATTTTTTGCTTGTGGCTTTCATGGGACTTGTCACGCTCATTGTTGCAAGTTATATTATGAGCACGAAGGATGATGGCGATATTGGGCTTACAAGTGAAGTTGCAGCGCTTCTAACATTTGTACTTGGCGCCATCTGCGCAGCTGGTGAGGGTTATAAACTTGCACCGATAATAGCAATTATCGTAACAGCACTCCTCGCCCTTAAAAAGTATTTACACCTTTTCGCCCGCCGTATAAGTGAAAGGGAAATGATAGACACCCTTAAATTTCTGGTAATTGCATTTGTTATATTACCATTACTCCCCAATAGGTATATGGGTCCTTTTCAAGTTTTTAACCCATACCAGATATGGCTTATGGTTGTTTTCATTTCAGGTATAAGTTATGCTGGGTATATTGCCATGAAGATAATAGGCCCTGAGAGGGGTCTTAGTGTTACAGGGATTATTGGAGGTCTTGTATCGAGCACTGCTGTTATAACTGCAATGGCTGGGCGGGTGAAAGAATCCGGGAGCGTGTTAAGGGCTGCTGTGTTTGCATCTGTTGTTGCAAGTTCCATGATGTTTTTCAGGATATTATTCGAGGTTATGGTGATAAATCCTAGTCTATTAACATTCCTTTCATTGCCGCTTTTTACCATGGGGGTTCTTGGAATATCCTTGGGTTTGGGTTTACTTAGAAGTCCAAACGAAAACGTGAAATCAGAGGTGAAATTGAAGAACCCATTTTCCCTAAAACCTGCATTTATATTCGGAGCCCTCTTCATGGTGATACTCTTCCTTTCAAAGGCTGCGAATATCTATATAGGGAATATGGGAGTCTATGTGGCCGGTATAGTATCTGGGGTGGCTGATGTTGATGCGATCACGGTAAGCATGGCTCTTCTCTCCAAGAATAACGTGATATCACAATATACTGCGATAACTACTATAACCCTTGCAAGCATCTCAAATACCCTGGTGAAACTCGGGATAGCATTTTTATTTGGCACGAAAAATTTCGGGAAAAAAGTTGGTGCTGTATTCGGTATCGTGATACTCGCAGGACTGATAATAATCATTCTAACAGGTTTTCAGTATTTATGATTTTATCATTGTGAGTATCATCTTGTATGGTTCTCTGGCATATAATGCATGTGGTTCGTTGGCCGGCATTATGATCATTTCACCGGCTTCTAGTACATGTTTTTTTCCGCTTATCGTTATCTCGGCTTTGCCATCGATTATCTGGACCATGGCATCAAAAGGTGCTGTATGTTCACTTAAACCTTGTCCTTTATCAAATGCAAATATTGTAACCGTACCTGTATCGTGTCTTATGATTTCGCGGCTTACCACCGCACCCTCTTGATAGTCTATAAGTTCCTTCAAATTTAGAACCTTCCCTTTCAACTCTTCCATAATCATCACTTTACTTTTGGCTTTTTAGCATTTCTTTCATATCATCCTCAGGCGTGCCTATAAGCCTCAGATCATAGTTTTCAACTAAAACTTTTTTAATGTCATCATTTGCCCATCCTGGTAGTATTGGGCCAATGTAGATTCCTTTTATGTTTAATGATAGTAAACTCCAGAGTATGGCTGTTGCTTTTTGTTCCATCCAACTTAGGACTATGCTGAGTGGTATTTCATCTATTTTCATGTTGAATAATCTGCTAAGAGCCTCTACAATTTCTATTGCCACTATGGCATCGTTGCATTGTCCAAGGTCTATGAGGCGTGGTATGCCCTCGATGTCTCCAAGGTTCATGTCATTGAAACGATATTTTCCACATGCGAGTGTGAGTACAATAGTATCGGTTGGGAGTTTGCTTACGAATTCTCTGTAATATTTTGCCTTGGGGAGTGGAGAGTCGCATCCACCAACCAAGAAGAATCTGCTTATTTTACCATCTTCTACAAGCTCTTTTATCTTATCAGCCAATGATAGTACAGTTGAGGTGCCGAAACCTGTTGTAAGTGTTGTCTTTCCCTCCTCTTGGAGTGGTGGTAATTCAAGCGCTTTTTCAATTAATGGTGTGAAATCATAATCTTTGATATATTCTATTCTTGGGAGTTTTGCAACTCCACATGTGAACATTCTATCCTTGTATTCGTCCTTTGGGAGCAGGACACAATTTGATGTTCCAAGTATTGCCACCTGATATTTTGAAAATGTTTCTTTTTGATCAAACCATGGGCCTCCGAGCTGTCCTTTGAGATGTTCATATTTTCTCAGGAGAGGATAACCATGAGCTGGTAAAAGCTCAGAGTGAGTGTAAATGTTTATGTTTGTATCTTCTGTCTGTTTTAATAATTCTTCGAGTGCTTTTAGGCTGTGTCCAGTTGCTATGATCCCTGGTCCGGGTGATGCTCCGACTTCTACTTTTGTGGGTTCTGGTTCGCCATAAGTGTCTATGTGCGCTCTTTTGAGGAGTTTCATTGTTTTTATGTTCATCTGCCCTGCTTCGAGTGCAAGTTTTATGAATTCTTCTGGGTCGAAATTGACATTTGTTAGAGTAGAATAGAATCCCTTTTCAAGAAATGCATCCACTTCATCGTCACTATAACCTAGTTCTCGGGCATGATAAAGATAGGCGGAAATTCCTTTTATGGTGAATAAGAGGTTGTCTTGTAATCTTGCTACTGTTGGCTCTTTTCCACAAACGCCCCTTACTGTGCAGGCTTTTCCTCTTACTGTCTGGGAGCATTGGTAGCAGAACATTTGAATGTCCTCGGCCCTTATCCGAGGCCTTTCTTCTTTTAGGGGTTCGAATTGGTCCTTTCCCACTCTACAAATGGGACAGACCCAATCTTCGGGCAGATCCTCGAAAGGTGTTCCCGGTTCTATACCCTGGGTGGGATCGCCCTTTTCTGGATCATAGATGTAGTCACACACTTTGCAACGATATTTCATAACTTTTCACCAGTATTAATTAATGGCTTGTAAACCATAAATAATTTTTGTCACTAAACGAATATAAAATGGGACAAGTGATGTTATGGATGTTGTAGAAGAGGCTTTTGAAATAATTGGACTCACACAATACGAATCATCAGCTTACATGACATTAAATTCACTCATATCAGCCACAGCCACCGAAATAAGCCAAACAGCTAACATTCCAAGATCTCGAGTTTATGATATCCTCAAATCACTCGAAAAGAAAGGTTTTAAATCGAAATCGAGAAAGGCAAACCACTAAAATACAATGTTATACCACCACAAGAAATCATACCAAATTCAAAAGAATAAACGAAATACTCAACATAGCTGAAAAAGAACTCACAAAAATCTACGAAAACAACGTATCCAAGATCCCAGCCCTAATATGGCTTATACACGGCCAAAATAAAATAATCAAAGAATGAGATATTTTCCCGTGCAAAAAGAGAAATCAAGATAAGAGCCGGCTTTCTATTTAAAGGCGAAGCTGAAAGATTAATAGAAGCCTTTAAAAAGCTTGAAAGAAGAGGGAATTGATGTGAGATAATGACAAATTCTGATCTCATCAAGAAAAATATTTTTTGTGATAAAATCAAATTTACACGTGTTCCACCTATTAAGATGGATTGTCAGAGATTCCTAAGAGATGATGTATTTGCAAGATTTAAGGAAGATGGGTCCATCATACTAGAGAGTGCTATTGGTGTCTGGAACCAATACCAGGAAATCGCCGGAAATTACATTGAAATATTTTGATGGTATCTGGAAATCCCTAGAAGAGTTCCCAAGATAACTATCTCACAGGGGTCCAAAGAGCAACCCAAATTTATAATCTCCAAAAAATTCAACTAAATACTTAAAGCTAACCTCAACAATTTATAGTAAAGTAGGCTGATTCGAAGGTGATCTAGATGAGAATACTTTTAATCCACGCAAACTATCTAAAATACAAGGTACGGGATAAAACAAGGATAGCGGAGGATATACCAAAAGAAATGATGAAAGGATCATTTAAAGAATCCCTAGTAGTTTTCACAGCTATTGAAAAAGAGGATGAAACCAACCCAGAAGCCATAATCAAAAACGCCATAGAAGAAATAAAAAAAGTTTTTAACAAGGTTAACGCCGATAAAATCGTCATATACCCTTATGCTCACCTCAGTTCATCTTTAAGCTCCCCTGAAATGGCGAAGAAGATTTTAAAAGAGATGGAAGCCTCATTAAAAAGTGAAGGATTCAATGTTTCAAGAGCACCATTCGGATGGTACAAGGCATTTGAAATCTCATGTAAAGGCCATCCACTCTCAGAACTCTCAAGAACCATAAAAACAGAACCAAAAACAAAGGAACTAGCAGAAAAAGAACTTGAATCAAAATGGTTCATTATCGATAAAGGAAAACTCATAAATCCCAAGGATTTTGAATTCAAAAACAAGAACTTTAAATCCCTTGTAGATTATGAGTTAGGTTCCTTGGAAAGTAAAGGTGGTGAACCACCCCATGTTAAACTCATGAAGGAAAAAAAGTTAGCTGATTATGAACCTTCAGCTGATGTGGGACACCTCCGCTGGTACCCAAAAGGGCGCCTTATACGGGATCTTTTAGCAGATTATGTGTATATGCTTGTAACAGCAGAGGGTGCCATGCCAGTGGAAACCCCGATAATGTATGACCTTGGAGACGAGGCCATAAGGGTTCATGCCGAAAAATTCGGGGAAAGACAATACAGGATGAAAAACAAGAAAGAATTAATGCTAAGATATGCTTGCTGTTTCGGAGCCTTCAGAATATTATCAGATTCATTTCTAACATGGAAAAACCTCCCAGCACGCGTATATGAACTTTCAACCTACAGTTTCAGGTTAGAGAAGAAAGGCGAAGTAGTGGGTCTCAAACGGCTTAGAGGCTTCACCATGCCAGATCTCCACACAGTATGCAGGGACATTGGCCAAGCACTCGAAGAATTTGAAAAACAAGTCGAAATTTGCCTTAAAACTTCAGAAGATTTCGAAGTCGAGTATGAGGTGATATTCAGGGCTACAGAAGACTTTTACAGTAATTACAAGGATTGGATACACGCAATCGTGGATAAGATTGATAAACCCACATTATTAGAGCTCTTACCTGAAAGAAAACATTATTGGATAGCTAAAATGGACTTTGCGGCGATAGATTATCTTGGGAGGCCGATAGAAAATCCGACTGTGCAAATAGACGTTGAAAGCGGGGAAAGATTTAATATAACATTTCTTGAAGAGGATGGAACGGATAAAAATCCCATAATACTCCATTGCAGCCCCACTGGGAGTATAGAAAGGGTAATATGCAGTTTATTGGAAAAAACAGCTATTGAAATGGGTGAAAGACCCCCAATGTTACCTGTATGGCTTTCACCAACCCAAGTAAGGATAATACCAGTTGCAGAAAGGCATATAGATTATTCAATGGAAATCGCCGAAAAGATGAGGGATAATATCAGGGTTGATGTAGATGATAGAACAGAAAGTGTCGGTAAAAAAATCAGGGACGCGGCCAAGGAATGGATACCATATGTTATTGTTATAGGTGACAAGGAAGTTGAAGGTTCCAAGTTGAGTGTGAACATTAGGAAAACCAGTGAAAAAAAGACTCTAAACTTAGAAGATTTTATTTTAATGGTAAAAAATGAGATAGAAGGGATGCCATTCAGGCCGCTTACATTACCCATGAGGATTTCTGAAAGGATTAATTTTTAATTCTTAAAATTTGGTATCTTTTATTTTGGAAGATGTGAAAAGCTGGATAAAATTCCCTTCTTTTTAGTTTATGGGGATACTTTGGTGAGAATGGGGGGTTTCCCACGGTTTTTCGCAAATTGGGGTTAGTGAATTGCAAACTATGAAACAATCTTATAACTTATAAATTATTAGTTATAAGTTATAAGATATACTTTATAAATGATAATTTAGAACTTATTAGCATGATATTCTTGTTGGAGGTTTTCCATGGGCGAAATAATATCCATTATAAACCAAAAAGGAGGCTGTGGCAAAACAACCACAGCAGTAAATTTATCAAGTGCACTGGCAACCTTGGGTAAGAAAGTCCTAATAATTGATATAGATCCCCAAGCAAATGCAACAACAGGTTTTGGCGTTAACAAAACAGAATTAAATTCAACAACATACTCAATCATAACCGGAGAATCAACAATAGAAGATGCGATCCTGGAGACAAACATCCCCAACCTCTATATCATCCCAAGCAACCTCGCACTCAGTGGAGCTGAAGTAGAACTCACCAGTCAAATAGGATACCACACAATACTTAAAGAGGCCATAGACCCCATCAAAAAAGATTTTAATTACATATTTATCGACGCACCACCATCCCTTGGAATATTAACATTAAACGCCCTTGTTGCCGGTGACAGCATCATAATACCAATACAAGCAGAATACTACGCACTTGAAGGAATGGCCGACCTCCTCAAAACAATGAAATTAGTTGAAGAACGCTTAAAGAGTCCATGTCCAATAAAAGGCATACTATTAACACTCTATGATGGGAGAACACGTCTTGGGAGAGAAGTTTACCAGGAAATTAAAAACTTCTTCTCCCCACAAGAATACATCTTCAAAACAATAATACCCAGAAACATTCGACTTGCAGAAGCCCCAAGTCACGGAAAACCTTGTATAATCTATGATAGAACTTGTAAAGGTTCTAAGGCATACTTCAAATTAGCGAAGGAACTCATCGAAATGGAGGACGAAAAATGACAAGACAAAATAAAAGCCTTGGAAGGGGTCTTGACGCGCTAATAAAATCAAAATCAACAGCCACTCCACGGAAAAAACTCGCAGAGGATACGGTGACCTCCCCATCCACGATCCGTGGGGATAAAGTCAGAGAAGTTTTAAAGGAGGTTAAAAAGAACCCAAGGATAACATTATGGTCTCTAAGGTCAGCCGCAGTTTTAAGATACTTAAAAAAGACAAAACCAGAATTCAGTATAAGCAAAGAAGCTTCTCTCCTAATTGAAGAGGCTGTTAAAAGCAAATACCCAGATATATGGGATCTATTCTCAGAACTCGAATAAATTCATTGAAACTCGTCTAAACTGCTTTGATAACCGTCAATATACAAAAATTTTCCAGCTCTTTTAGTCCACACACCAACACCTCTAAGTTCATCTAAACTCTTTATCTTTCCTCTTCTCCTTTTTGAGATTATCCTCTTTGCTGATATGGGTCCGATACCAGGTACTCGTATAAGTTCATTGTAGGATGCATTATTGATATCCAGGGGGAAAATATCATTTTTGAGCGCCGCAACATATTTAGGGTCCATTTCCAAATCTAAAAATCCATTATCATGAAATTCAAAATCATCTAAACTGAAATTATAAGATTTTACCAACGCATCAGCTTGATATAAACGTATTGAACGGCGGGGATCAGGTTCTGGTTGATTCTCTAATGGTGTGCCCTCTAACGCCTGGAAACTGCTGAAATATGTTCTTTTAATATTTAGTTTATCATAAAGCCATGATACCCTTTTTAATATTTCTTGGTCGGTTTCTCCAACCGCGCCTACAATGAATTGGGTGGTTTGACCTGAAGGAGCGAATCCAATGTTCTTATCAAAAATTTTCTTGATCCATTTCATTCTCCTTATGATATCTATCTTATAGTCTTTTGTCGATGAAAGGGAAGAAAGACCATCTGCTGTTGCGGTTTCAATATTTATGCTCACCCTATTTGACAATTCCATGGCCCTTTTAATCAATTCCCTTGGAGTTCCTGGCAAAATTTTAAGATGTATATAACCATCGTATCCTTTATCGTGGCGTAAAATCCTTACTACTTCAATAAGTTTTTCCATCGTATTTTCAACATCATCTATCGTAGCTGAACTTAGAAATAGACCCTCAACATATCTTTTTTCATAATAATCCATGAAAATCTTGGATAATTCCATGGGTTTTAATTCTATGCGGGTGAATTGCCTCTTACTGCAATTTATACAATATTTACAATCATTTGCACACTTATTACTAAGCAAAACCTTAAATAAAGGTACTTTACAACCTTTGGCACTACTATAATATATCCCTGGGAGGTTGGGGTTACCTTGTTTTTCATCTGCATTATAGTCGCATAGGTCAAATTGGGCAGAATCACTTAGGATTCGCAACTTTCTTTTGTAATCCATGATCCTCATTTATTTATTTTTCTATTATCAGTATTACAACAACAAAATTTATATTTGTTGAAGTATATAAAATTTATGCGATTTTAAAGAAGGAGGGGTGGATATGATAAAATGGCTACTTTACATAATTGGAATATTGTTGATATTGATGGGTATTTTAGGTTTTGTTGGATTCCCATATCCAGCGCTTAAGGATCCTGCTTGGCATGCCGCGTTGAAAATAATTGTTGGTCTAATAGCATTATGGGGCGGCACAAAAGCACCAGAATAAAACAATCCAACTTTATTTATTTTTCTTTTTTATTACACAATTAATAAGTTTTTTCACATGAAAGTATTATATTTGATAAAATTTAAGCCTTGCAAAAACTCCCCAGTACTGTTATTTTTCTCCAAAAAGATATTCTAAGGTTTAATGTATTCCCTGGAAATCCTTGAATTCAGTGCCCCTCAATTAAAATTTCCCAATTGACTGGTGAATTTAAGATTATATGGCCATTATAGGGTATCATGGAGAACAATTTGAATGGATTGTCATGTCAACTTACCGTTGCTACTAAGCCCCCCGAAAGAGAGGGAGATAGAGCAGTTAATAACTTTAGGATAGTATCCATAATAGAATGTTATAGTTTTTGGGAACAGGCCCTGAAAGCCTCTGGAGAGAGCAGCCCACCCTCTATGAGCCTATTAGACGGTGAAGAGGAGTGTAGGCCCTCTCTAAGGATGGGGTAGTTCACCATCCAAGTAATTGGTTTCATAATTTACATTTCTATACACAGAGTATTTATTTATGGGGATGCGCATTTTATCGAAAGATTTATATATAGTTTTTTTTGTTGATATCTATGTATTAGATTGGACGGTGCCTCCTGGACGACCATATTATACCTCTACATGAGGAGATCGACAACTCTTGGGGTTTATTTGAATTCACTAATCTAGGAAGATATAGTGTGAACCCAGATAAATAAAAGAATTTTTTTTGTGATTGAATTTTGTGTTTGTCCATACCAGGTTATCACATAATTTTTTTCTGTTTAATCACTATCTTGGAGTGGGGGAACTTCCCCTCGAAGGAATTAAATAGGAGTTCTGTGGGATCTTATATTATGAGAGTTGTACTTGCTGGTAGTGGTAGTGCTGTTGGTAAAACCACCATTTCTACTGGTATAATGAAAGCGTTATCCGGTGAAGGTGTGCAACCATTCAAGGTCGGTCCAGATTATATAGATCCTTCATATCATACAATGGCCACTGGTAATCCTTCACGTAATCTTGACTCTTTTTTCATGTCAGAGGGGCAGATTAGAGAAGCATTTATAAGGGGTATGGAGAGTTCTAAAGCCCGTATGGGTATTATAGAGGGTGTTAGGGGTTTATATGAGGGTATAAGCTCCATTGAAGATGTTGGGAGCACTGCGTCAATAGCAAAGGCTTTAAACGCCCCAGTAGTGTTGATAGTTAATTCTAGGAGTCTTGTAAAGAGTGCAGCTGCAATAGTACTTGGTTTCAAAACATTAGATCCAAATGTCAAAATCGAGGGAGTGATCCTAAATCAAGTGAAAAATAGAAGACATTACCTTAAAGCAAAAAAAGCAATTGAAAAGCTATCATACACGAGGGTAATTGGTGGAATACCCAGAAGAGAAGATTTAAAGGTTGAACAGAGACATCTAGGCTTGGTGCCTACGGTAGAACGTGAGAATTTAAAATTTGCCATAGAAAAGTGGGGAAATGTAGTGGAAGAATATATTGACCTTGATGAACTCAAAAATATAATGAAAAACACTGGCAGAATAAAAGGTGGAAGAGAAACCCTCTGGCAAACAAAAAACCATAAAAGGGTTAAAATAGGGATAGCATATGATGAAGCATTCAACTTTTATTACATAGAGAATCTCGAGGCTCTGGAAGATAATAAGGCCAGATTATCCTATTTCAGCCCAATACACGATGAAGAGATCCCTGATGTCGACGGAATTTATATAGGTGGGGGGTACCCTGAAATCTTCGCAAAAAGACTCGAAAAAAATGTTTCAATGAAAGATTCCATCAGAAGATTTCACGAAGATGAAAAACCAATATTCGGCGAATGTGGGGGTCTATTATATCTTTCAAGATCTTTAGATGGACATGAAATGTGTAACATATTCCCATATAAGGCTTCCATGACAAAGAAAGTCCAAGGTTTAAGTTATGTCATAGCAAAATCAGAAAGAGATAATATAATCTCCCCAAGAGCCGAGATTTTCAAGGGACATGAGTTCCATTATTCAAACATACACGTTACAGGTAATCCACAATTCGCATTCAAAATACAGAGAGGAAAAGGTATAAAAGATGGAATGGATGGTCTCGTCTCTAAAAAAACCCTTGCAAGTTATATTCACATACATGCAGCTTCATGCCCCACATTTGCAGCGACACTAACATATAATGCACTAGAACAATAAGATGATATCCATGTCCAGGAGTAGGGATATTTTTTCACCTTATATCATGATTGTCGCTATCATAGGATATTTACTGATGGCATTTGTGGCCTTCCATTATAAAATTAGAGGATTGGATTTTCCATCATCAATTTCCATCATCTATGTGGGTGCAGGTTCGCTATTCTATATCCTGGGAGTCTTAACATCTTCAACTTTCAAATCTTCCCTAGATTCAAAGGTTAAAATGAAATTCAGCTACCGTTACGAAAAAATTTTACTGATCCTCGTAATTGTGGCCATAATATTAGCAGCATGGAATCTTTACAATATTGGGGGAATCCCATTATTTAGCGGATATTTGAAAGCCAGAGCTCTTACAAAAATTTGGTTCATATCATATCTTTTATTTTTGTTTTCCATAAATCTACTATTAGCTAGATTCAAAAGAACCCCATATTATGGCCTTTTCATCATTGGAGTGGTTTTGTTTGCCTTGACAGGATATAGAACCACCACAGTAGTCATATTACTCAGTGTACTTATAAACCTCTATTATACAAGGCGCATTTCACCGGGTCAACTTACCATCTTAGGGATCATCATAGTTTTTTCAGCCCTTTTCATAGGTTATGTGGCTGTTAAATCTATAGAATGGCAACATTGGAGCTTAAATCCGATAGAATTATTATTTTATCGTGCGGGGTATACCTTAACAGTTTTTGATCGTTTAATCCAATTTGAGGGCTCTACACATGGCAGATTAATATACTCTACATTGACTGGATTTTTAACCTCTACTGATCCTAGGATTATCGTGGGGACAACAGTCCTAGGATATAAGCATTCAAGCACATCAACGATTTTTGGACCTGCAACCCTCGATTTTGGCATTTTAGCCATGGTCATACAAATGTTCATCATAGGTTTAATCCTTGGCCTGCTCCATATAATCCAAAGGATTAAAAAGGACTTTTTCACGGCTTTATATGCGATAATACTCGCCCACACTCTCGTATGGATCGAGACCGGCCCAACAGATCTCGTAGTATGGATATTCTACTTGATGGCAGTGGTGGTGATAATAAAGGAGGCTATTTCATGAAAATAGCCATAGCAGCTGAACTAGCACCTGCAAAAACATTCATACCATTAATAGAAAAATTTAACGCTAAATTCGTAGTTTTAGCGCATGGAAGAGGAGTTGAAGAGCTTTTAAGACCATACTCTCAAGAGATATATTCCATTGGGGAGAGCAGACGATCCAATGGTAAAAGGATCAGTATAGCGACTAGGATATTATCTGATATTAGAAGGGCTGTTGGAGCTTTAAGAGAAAGCAAACCTGATATCCTTTTAACTTGTGGTAATGCGGGGGATGTGAGAAAGGGTATTGTGGCTGCTAGGCTACTTGGCATACCAGTGCTGCATATTGAACAAGACATTTATAATCCTATTGAAATGATAGCATTCGCAGACCTTATAACAGCACCCTCCAAAGAATACAAAGAATATCTTGAATCCAATTATCATTTAAAAAGGGTGGAGAACATTGGAGGTTATCCCCATGCCCTTTATGCGAAAAATCTAAAACTTGAAGATCCAGAGGATATTAGGAAGAGGTATAATCTTGATGAATTCATACTCACAGTACTTGGAGGCGATTTGAAGACCCAGGATATCCCACCTTTGATTAGAATGTTAGAAAAATTAGGGGAAAATATACTATTGGCACCATTCCGTTTTGATAAGAAACTTATTGTAAAACATATTCCAAAGAATATCCATGTTTTAGAGGGTTTTGTTGATCTTCCAAGTTTCATGAACGCATCAAAGGCCATGATCTATGCTGCAGGTATGGGTGTCACAATAGAAGCCGGTGTCTTAGGAGTTCCTTCAATTAAAATTGCAGGGTTCCATGGTCAACATGCAAGTGTTGATCTCTGTGAAAAAATAGGCATACCCATAGCCGAAATAGAGGATATACCATCAATCATACATGATTTAAACCCTCCGGATTCAAATTATCTTCTTTCAACCGCTGAGGGGTCTGTTAAAAAACTAATTAGTCTAATAGAAAACTTCCAACCTGAGGGTCCATGTGGCGGTTTTGAAAGTTTTAGGTTGATATGGAAGGCTAGATCAAAGTTTAAGTGACGTTTACTAGCATGCTCTTTTTCCAATATGCACTGAAATCAAAAGCAAATTATAATAATAAAAAATGTATATTATATATTATTAGCGGTGCTTCAACGAGAAAAAAATAAGCTTAATAAAAGGAAATAATCATAATAATCTACTGGTATAAAAATTTAACTATAAATGTTAGATGAAAAAATACTTAATAAATACCAGAATAATAAAAAGTGGTGATATAAATGGTTGCAAAGATCGGTGTACTGAAATGTGGAAACCTTGGGACATCCCCAGTGATTGACCTAGTACTTGATGAAAGAGCTGACAGACCAAACGTCGAAATACGTGTCATGGGATCAGGGACAAAAATGAACCCTGATGATATAGAATTCGTAGTCCCCAAAATGCTCGAACTAGACAGAGACTTTGTCATATTCATAAGCCCAAACCCAGGAGCACCAGGACCCGCAAGGGCAAGAGAACTGCTCTCTGAAGCCGACGTACCCGCAATGATAGTGGGAGATTCCCCAGGTCTCCGCGTGAAAGACGAAATCGAAGAACAAGGCCTAGGTTACATTATAGTCAAAGCAGACTCCATGATAGGTGCAAGAAGAGAATTCCTAGACCCAACTGAAATGGCAGCATTCAACTCAGATCTAATGAAAGTACTCGCACTAACAGGCGTATACAGAGTAGTCCACGACACAATCGACGCCATGATAGCCGACGTAGAAGCTGGAAAAGAACCCACACTACCACAACTCGTAGTCACAAGAGACGTTGCAGTCGAAGCCGCAGGCTTCCAAAACCCATATGCAAAAGCAAAGGCCATGGCAGCATATGAAATCGCGACAAAAGTCGCTGACATCGACGTTGAAGGATGCTTCATGGTACAAGACCCAGAAAAATACATACCAATAGTAGCATCCGCACACGAAATGATGTCAACAGCCGCAAGACTAGCAGAAGAAGCAAGAGAAATAGAAAAATCCAACGACACCGTGAAGAGAACACCTCACGGAAAAGAAGGAGAAACACTATCCAAGGCAAAATTGCTTGAAAAACCATCATAAACCCTATTTTTCCCTTATTTTCCTCTTTTTTTGGTGTTCTTGTGTTTGATGTGATAATAGTCGGGGCTGGTCCCGCAGGTCTAATCGCTGCAGATAAGCTAGCAGACCATCTGAAAGTTTTAATTGTTGATAAAGGAAGGGACATGGATAAACGATACTGTCCAGCCCTAAAAGATGGTATATGTAGAAGATGCTCCCCCTGTAATATAATGTGCGGACTTGGAGGAGCTGGCGGCCTATCAGATGGGAAATTAAACCTAAGACCAGACATCGGAGGCAATCTAGAAGAATTCGTAGATACAGAAAAGGCATGGGAGCTTGTGGAAGAAGTTGACAGGTTTTTTCTCGAGCATGGGGCTCCGGAAGAATTGTATGCACCTGAAAAAGAAGAAGTGGAAAAAATTTTGAAAAAATCTGCCGCGGCTGGTATAAATTTCATTCCCATCACTCAACGACATATAGGATCTGATAAGACGCCCGCGGTCATAAAATCTATAAAAGAAAGCCTTAAAAAAAGGGGTGTGGAATTTCTCCTCGAAACTGAAGCATCAGACATCAGAGCCGAAGGTAGGAAAGTAGAAGGGCTTATAGTCAAAGATAGAAGTGGGAAAGAGAATATCATAAAATGTAGGTTTTTAATCCTTGCACCTGGAAGATCCGGTTCCACATGGCTTGCAGAGCAAATGAAAAAACTTTCAATCCCCATAAAACACAATCCAGTTGATATTGGAGTAAGAGTCGAAGTGCCAAGCATAGTAATGGAAGACATTACCAGGATAAATTGGGATCCTAAATTCCATATTATAACAAAAAGCTACGACGACTTTGTAAGAACATTCTGCGTTTGCAATAAGGGATTCGTGGTTGAAGAAGCCTACGACGATTTCAAGGGGGTTAATGGGCATTCAATGCGCACAAAAGCATCCGATAATACAAATTTCGCATTTTTAGTCAAAGTTGAGCTCACAGAACCGGTTGAAAACACATCTGCATACGCCCTTTCAATCGCGAAAATATCCAACACCCTCGGAGGAGGCAAACCAATAATACAAAGACTAGGAGACCTTAGAAAGGGTAGGAGATCCACATGGAGAAGACTAAAAAGGAGCCCTGTGAAACCAACACTAAAAGGTGTGACACCAGGAGATATTGCGCTTGTCTTACCCTACAGAATAGTCCGTGACATAATAGAAGGTCTAGAAGCACTTGACAAGGTTATACCTGGAGTGGCCTCAGATTCCACGTTATTATATGCTCCTGAGATAAAACTTTATGCAATGAGAATAAAAGTGGATGAGCACATGAAAACCCCAATAGATGGACTATATGCTGTAGGAGACGGCGCGGGAGTCTCAAGAGGTATTGTAGGCGCCGCTGCCACGGCTTTAATAGCGGCAGAGCATATTAATCTAATGTGCCTTTAATACTGGGTATTCTCTTATGTTCAATTTTTGCAGCTTCCTTTAATGCAAGTCCAAGGGCTTTGAAAAGCGCCTCTATTTTGTGGTGATCATTTTCTCCACGGACTTTCACATGGATGTTCATCTGGGCATTTTTTGCAAATGAGTCAATAAAGTGTGGAACGTTCTCTGTTGAAATATCACCAATTCTATCCCTTTCAAATTCCATGTCAAGAACCGAATATGCTCTTCCTCCAAGGTCGACCGCTACTATTGCAATTGAATCGTCCATAGGGACTATTGCATGGGCCATTCTATTTATACCCTCCTTGTCTGATAGGGCTTTTTTGAAGACTTTTCCTAGTGTTATCCCAATATCTTCGATGGTGTGATGATCATCAACTTCTAGATCTCCTCTAACCTTGATTTCAAGGTCGAATGATCCGTGCATTGTAAATGATTCCAGCATATGATCAAGGAATTTGAGTCCGGTGTCGATGATATAATTTCCTTGACCATCAAGGTTCATATCCACTTTTATTGCGGTTTCATGGGTTTTCCTCGATTCCTGGGCTTTTCTCATAATTATCATCCCTTATTATCTTTATAGCTTCCTCGGGGCATTTGCTCGCGCAGATAATGCAAAGATGGCAATATTCAAGATTTGAGGGTGTGGCCTTTTTTCTTTTTTTATCTATTGTCCATATTTTACCGCCTTTGGGACATGCTTCTTTACATTTTCCGCAGCCTGTACATTTTTCCGTGTCTATTATTATTTGCATTGTATATTCCTTTATGGTTTCATGATTTCTATGGCTGTTGCCTTGAATCCTGCGAAGATTTTCTTACCAGTTTTTAATTTCATGTCTTCTTGGGCTTGTCTTGTTATATAACTTGTAAATTCTATAGTGTCCATTTTTAATTTAACTTTCACTATGTTCCTTGTGGGTTTAATAGATTTTATTGTGGTTTTTATGATGTTTCTTGCGCTTGTTTCATATTTTTTGTCCATGAGTAATATGTCATCAGGATGTATTAATAAGGTTACATTTTCTCCTTTTTCGAATTTTCTTTTTAATGGTGCTTTTATAATATTTTCCCCAATTTTGATTTCGATTATTTTATCTTTTAAGTTTATATTATTGATGGTTCCTTTGAATTCGTTGAAGGCGTTTTTCCTTTTAAGCAAGGTTTGTATTTTAAGATATTCCCTGATTATTTTTTTGCCGGTTTTTGTGAGGTGACTGCTCCCACCTCCTCCAAAACCTCCTCTTTTTGTTGAAACGATTTTTTCTCCGAGTGTATTCTCCATCTTTTTTATATGTAATAGTGCTGTTCTATAAGGGATTTTTGACTTCTCAGAAGCTTTTCTTATCGACTTATATTTGTCTATCAATTTGAGTAATCTAGATCTTTTATTGTCGATCCAAATGCTTTTTCCGTTTATTTTTAATTTGTAATTTTCATTTGGCATTTTACCTTCCAAAAGTGATTATTGGTGTGTGTGCTTATCAATAAAGTCAATCAACCTCGCGATTAGACCTTTTAATGGCCCCATTCTTGAACTGAAACGCCTCATCATCCTTATATCCCTTTTTTCAAAACCTTTCACGGCTAAAAGGGCGAGTATATATATTGGGGAGGCTAGTATAAGTGCTATTATAAGTCCTGTTATTGTATTAGGTATTATGATGAGTGGAACTGCGGTTATGATGGATGCTATGGTTATCTTCCAAAATGCGGTGTATGGTAATTTAACTCTGGTGACTTGGAATGTTTTCCATAATGACAGTAACATTATAATGAATGTTGCGATGGTTGTTGCAAAGGCGGCTCCCTCAATACCATAAACTGGCACCATGATGATGTTAAGCACAAGGTTTATAGGAGTTCCTATCAATAAAATGTACATTGGAAGGCGAGGATAGCCTATTCCCTGAGCGATGCTTGCAGATACTGCGAAGAGTGTGTAGAATGTCATGCCCACAACGAGGATACTAAGCGCACTAGCACCATAAATAAAAGCACTCCCAAAGAGAAGTTCAAGAATTGGTCTTGAAAATATGGCTATACCTATACATAATGGTAGTATAAATAACATGACTATTCTATAAGATTGTACAACATAATTTTCGAGGAGATTTTTATCCTTAAGGGCTGAAGCTTCCGAGGCAGCTGGCAAAACAGCAGTAGCAACTGAAAGTGAGATGATAAGAGGCAGTCTTGCAATGGGATCTGCGGCAGTATAATAGCCAACAGCCTTAGTCGCCAGGAAAATTCCTATAGCGAAAACACTTATATCATAAATGGCCATTTCAGACAATGCTGTTATAATCACTGGGATGGAAAAATTTAAAAGAACTTTCATTAATCCCAGCTCTTCCCTGAAATTCAATTTGTTTTCGGGTTCAATCGGTGGCAGATAACCTTTAAGCAGCCTCTCATAAATTACAAATGCAGAAATAGTAGATGCTATAAAACCAAAACCTGTACCTATAACAGCGCCAGCAGCATAAAAACCAGCCATTACAAATAAGACAGCGAATATTATCATGAATATTTGTTCAATCGCCCTTGTTACAACCACATATTCCATCCTATAAATGCCCTGGAATGCACCCCTAAATGCGCCTACAATAACACTAAATGGAGTGATAAGTGAAACAGCCTGTATAGGATAAAGTGAAAGAGGTTTATGAAAAACATCATTTGCAAGCCAAGGCGCCAGGAAGAATATTATAATAGAAAAACTAAGACCAAGGATGATCATCAACTTCAAGGAAGTATGAAGAACCTGAGTTGCCATCTGATCTTCATTAAGAGCTTTATGCTGTGCAATGTACTTTGCAATGGCCGGTGGTAAACCACCAGCCGATAATATCTGGAATATCCCCTGTAATGGGAGTGTTAAGCCAAGAAGACCATAACCTTCAGGTCCTAGTAGCCTAGTCATGAGTACTCTGTATATGTATCCTCCAACTCTGAAAATGAGGCTGCTAACCATTATAAGGAAACTGCCTTTCACTAGTTTCGATGTGCTACTCGTCAAGCTCATTAAATCACCCAAAAAAGTAGAGGATCATTGACTTTTATAAAATTTATTATAAATCAGTCTTTTTCCAGTAATTTCATGAACCTTTTAAATGTCTTCCTAAGGCTTCTGAAACCTTCTTCGTCTCCTTTAACCCCTTCTAATGTGTCCTTTGACCAGAAACACGCTCCAAGGTTTGCTCCGAATGATCCTCCACTTACTGGTATCATGCCACTGAGTATATAGAATGTGTGTATTTGTTGGATTGCAAGTTCTTGACCGCCAGATCTGTCACCACCAACTGCAATTGCCATTCCTATCTTTCCAAGTAGAATATTATAATCTTTCGCGTGGAGTGCGCGGCATCTGTCTATTATAATTTTTGTCTGGGCGCTGAGCCCACCATTGTAAACTGGTGTTGCTATTATTATACCCTTTGTCTTTGGAAGGAGATTGTATAGTATGTACATATCATCTTTTGTTATGCACTCTTTCTTTTTTAGGCAATAGTCGCAGTGTTTACAGGGACTCAAGCTCTTTCCTCTGACGGTGAAAAATTCCGTTTCGTATCCTGCGTCTTTTAACGTCTTAAGCGCCCTTTTCAACACGTATTCTGTGGCTTGTTTACGTGGGCTTCCACAAATACCAATTACATCCATTATCTCACCCAAAGTGTTGTTATAATTTCCTCTTAACATCACTTAAATATTAGTACATAGAACTCATATGTTTATCGAAAATATTTGCTCATCTTCCACTCTAAAGCAATGATAGCTGCTAGATAGCAAACTCGAATGTAACATATAAAAGTCTGGAAATTGCGTGTGGGTGCAAATTTTTTTTGTAAATTAGTGTTTTTTTCCACCCACATGGTATTTTTTTGGCCAATTGAATTGGAATTTTTCGAGATTTTATCACAGTTAGAATTTTCAGCATTTATGATCTAATTTACTTTTTTTTGGGGGGTCTTAGATCTGGTGCTGGTGTTTAGGGAGGTTAGCCACACCATAAAAATTATAACTTATAATTTTTAACTTATAATTTATAATACCTGGGGGTGCACCATTTTTATCCAAAGCTCGTATTGTATCATTTTTTTTTGGTGGTTTGGAAAATTCTATTAGAAAATAAATTTAGATTGATTCATCTTCCTCATGGGGTAGTCTCATTGTATCTGGATCTGGTGGTAATTCTTTTAAGAAATCTTCGGCCGCCCTTCTAGGATCTTTGGATCCTGTGATATACCTTCCAACAACTATTATGTCAGCACCACTTTCAAGGGCTTTTCTGGTCTTTGATGGCGTTATACCACCCGCAACTGCTACAAGTCCCCTTTTGCCAAGGATCTCCTTTATCTCGTGGATATTGCCCCATTCTGAAACTTCTGCAGTTCCAACATCAATATTTTTATGTAAAAGTACAATGTCTGGCTTGTATCTGAGTTCTTCAAGTTTTTCTGTGATATTTTCCACGTTCATCATGTCTAGGATAGAGTATATGCCTTGTTTTCGCGCTTCATGAACAGCTTTTTCAATTGTTTTTTTCGTTGCAAGTCCTGATATAGCAACTGCATCTGCTGTTTCATCTGCTGCCATTTTAACTTCCATCCTACCAACATCTAAAGTTTTAAGGTCTGCGATTATGAACGCGTCCTTTCTTAATTCTCTTATTTTGTTTACGATGCCCACACCGAATTTTTTGACAATTGGTGTTCCTGCTTCAAGTAATATTCTTTCACGGGGTGGGAGAACATCCACAACCCTCTCCATTTCCTCTATGCTTTCAAGATCGAGTGCAACTTGTAAATATGGGGGGTTCCATAATCTGATAGGTTTGAATCCCATCACTGGATGCACACCTCTATCCTTCTCAGAGAGAACCTTTTCAATTGATGGATATCCTTCCATCGCCCTTCTGATTGCAAGTTTTGTCGCGCCATAATTATAATGGTATATTTTCTGATAATCCTTTGCCTCTGGATGAATGAAAATACTTATAATTATAACTAGATCTTCAACTTTCTCCTTTGGTATTATCCCTTCTTCGACAGCATCTGCAACCGCCCTTGCAACAGCGGTCTGAGCCGGTCCGAATACTTTATTAGCATCTTTTAGGCAGCTTATGGTCACCTTCGGGATCATTAATGTTGCGGGTTTTGTCATTAAGTTTGGTCTTATAACTGAAATCAGTGGGGTGTGACCTATTGAAATATTTGTCAGTCCTGTTGCGAAAGCCGAGCCTACAATACCTTCCTTGTCTCCTATTATAAGGTCTATATGGGCGACTTCATTGCCTTTCCCAATTAGTGCTTCGCCAATCTTATACATTCAAATCCTCCATTTTTGAATTATTATTCAATGTGTTTTCATCTGTGATATTTTTTTCTGTTGATATAATAGTTTTTTGTGGTGACTTGTATCGTATTTTCTTCTTGCTTCATGGTGCTATTTGAAGAAAGCGTTTCGTTTTCATTCGATGGCACTGAATCTTATTATTAATGTATTCAAGTAGAATGCTAAAACTTGCTATATTATAAAATTATCATCGAATATTAAAATGTCTCTATGATCCATTTATCCCACTATCTTATTGAATTTATAAATGTTTTATTTGAGGAATAATGCTCCAAAAGGTAAGGAACTGAGGTGAAAAAATGCAAAGCCATTCAGATCCGGAAGCTTGAAGTTCATTGACAAAAAAATAATTAATGAGGGAATTATTTGCTGTTTTCTGGTAAAGTGCCTGTGAGATAATCTTCGTATCCTTGGAGGTCTAGTAGTCCATGCCCTGAAAAGTTGATGACTATTGTCTTCTCTTCACCGGTCTTTTTACATTTTTTGGCTTCATCTATCGCTACTTTTATGGCGTGGCATGTTTCCGGTGCTGGTATGACGCCTTCTGCTTTTGCAAATGTCACGCCACTTTCAAATATTGACTTTTGGTTAACGGATTGCGCTTTTACTATCTTTTCCTTTACTAGTAGCGCGACTTGTGGTGCCATGCCATGGTATCTTAGGCCGCCGGCATGAACTGCCGGGGGTATGAAGTCATGTCCTAGAGTGTACATTTTTAGTAGTGGTGTCAATCCTGCTGTGTCACCGTAGTCATAGCGATAGTCTCCTTGTGTGAGTGTTGGACAGGATACAGGTTCTGCTGCGATGAATTCGCAGTCGAGTTTTCCATCTGTTTTATCTTTGACGAATGGTAGTATTGTCCCGCCGAAATTGCTTCCCCCACCTACACATCCAATTATGATATCTGGTGCTTCTCCCGCGACTTCGAGTTGTTTTTTGAGTTCTAGTCCTATTACTGTCTGGTGGAGGAGCACATGGTTTAACACGCTTCCAAGGGAATAGTATGCTTTTTCATTTTGTAATGCTTCTTCTATCGCCTCTGATATTGCTATACCGAGTGATCCTGGGTGTTCTGGATTTTCTTTTAATATTTTGCGCCCGAATTCTGTATCTTTGCTTGGTGATGGCACGATTTCCGCTCCATAGGTTTGCATTATGGTTTTTCTGTAAGGTTTTTGGTTGTATGATATCCTTACCATGTATACTTTGCATTCTAGGCCCATTAGTGAGCATGCAAGTGATAGTGCGCTCCCCCATTGCCCTGCTCCTGTTTCTGTTGTGAGTCTTTCAGCACCGTCTTTTTTAGCATAATATGCTTGTGCTATTGCTGTGTTGAGCTTGTGGCTTCCTGTTGGTGAGTAGTCTTCTCTTTTATAGTATATCTTGGCCGGAGTATCTAACATCTCTTCGAGACCTTTTGCTCTGAATAGTGGTGTTGGCCTTCCTATTCTCTTGTAGATTTCCCTAATTTCTCTGGGGATTTTTATCCATTTCTCCATGGACATTTCTTGTTCTAGTACACCACTTGAAAACATTTGGGGTAATTTACTTATGTTGTCTTTTTCTTCGGGGTTTTTTGGGCCTGGTAATGGTACTGGCAGGTCTGGGTTGATATTATACCATTTTTTTGGTAGTTCTTTTTCATCTAGTATTATCTTGTTCATTTGATCACCTTTTATAACTTGACATGATAACAACCTATCTATAAGGAACTATTTAAAGCTTTGCTGTACAAAAATATACATAATATGTGTTATGCTATCCATTCATTTGCAACACATATCCTCCACCCTTTCATATACCAAATAATGGAATGGCATTCCCCACCCAAAATGAACCCACCACTTACACCCTCTCACCATAATCCCCATATAATTCCAACCTATTATAACACCTGAAGCACAAACACATCTAAACAACAACATTCTACAAGTTCTCCAAAGAAATTATTAGCAGCAACTCTCAAGAACCCATAGAATGAATAAGAACACCACAATTAATATAAAAACCCTCACTCAACTAAGCTTAATCCAAAAAAAGCCCAATCTTCATGTATCCAAACATCCCAAATAGCCAATCCTTTTTAGATAATGATATTCTAATATTATTCCAATGAAAATCCTAGCAATTGATGTGGGAGTTGGAACACAAGACCTAATGTTGCATGATTCAAACTATGAGATCGAAAACTCGATCAAAATGGTGCTACCATCCCCTACAAAAATCCTCGCCAATAAAATAAAAAAAATCAACCAAGACATATTCCTAACAGGTAACACAATGGGTGGCGGGCCAATAACATTCGCAATCAAAAAACATCTAAAAAAAGGATACAAAGTATTCATGACACCCGAAGCAGCGAGAACAATAAAAGACAACCTCCAAAAAGTTAAAAAGATAGGTATAAAAGTATCAAAAGAAAACCCAAACGACCTAAAAACAATCAAACTCGCAGATGTCAACATAGAAGCCCTAAAATCCGCACTATCAAAACTAGATATCAACTTAGAGTTTGATCATCTTGCAATCGCAGTCCAAGATCACGGATATTCAGAGAACATGGGGGATAGGGACTTCAGATTCCATAAAATAAAAGAAAAACTCAAAAAGCCCACACCACCAGAAGAATTCGCATACCCGAAAAAAATCCCAAAATACTTCACAAGGATGAATTCGATCAAAAAAAGCCTTAAAAAATATGATCCATTACTCATGGATTCTAAATTCGCGGCTATAACAGGAGCGCTTCAAGACCCTAACACCAAGAAAGATGACAAAATGGTAGTCCTAGATGTTGGCAATGGTCACACTCTAGCTGCCACCATCAAAGAAGGGAAGATCATGGGACTCATGGAGCACCACACAAAGATGTTAAACCATGATAAAATCGAAAAACTTATCAAAAAATTAGTGGACGGATCCCTCACACACTCCCAGGTACATGATGACGGCGGCCATGGTGCACATGTAATCGATGCCATTGGAACATTTAAAAAAGTAGTGGTCACGGGGCCCCAGCGCAGATTAGCTGACAAGACAAGCCTTCCAGTGTATCATGCTGCACCTGCAGGAGATGTGATGATGACGGGACCTGTTGGCCTTATAAAAAGTGTAATATATCATCGAGGAGAAAATCCATGATATTTGACCCGCACATTCATAGTATATATTCTGGTGACGCTACAGGAACTCCACGTCAGATAATCAAAAGAGCGATCCAGATAGGCCTTGATGCAATAGCAATCGCAGATCATGATACCTTACAAGGTTCTAAAGTCGCTGAAAAGGAAGCTAAGGATTTCAAGGACATTATAGTAGTGCCTGCAATGGAATTGAGCACATCAAAGGGACATATTGTAGCCATTGGCATTGAAGATGAAATAGGGGCGGGTATTTCACCCCAAGAGGCTGTTGACAGGATACATGAGCAATCAGCCATTGCAATCGTACCACACCCCTTTATAAGATACAGAGAAGGTCTTTTTGTGAACATTCAAGATCTGAGGGTTGATGCTATAGAAACTCTAAATTCTCGTTACATTTTCGGCTACTCAAATTGGAGGGCTAGAAGAATTGCCAAGGATAGGAATCTGCCAATGATTGGTGCCAGCGACGCCCATTTTGTAGCGGCCATTGGAAGCTGCTTCACAGTAGTAGATGCCGAGCCAAGTGTAGATGATATTCTTAATGCCATAATAAAAAGTAAAACTAGGCCTATGGGGAGTAGAACACCCTTATCTCTCATATTAAAAGAAGTAATCAACAAAAAAATTAAAAGAATCTAACATGTTACTCTATAAAAATCTCCTAGAATCTCTTATAAAATTTCTACAAGAAAATTTCTTCTATCTTCACCCCGGTTATACTTTATTTAATACTATAATATTTGGTTTGGTTTTGGGTCTTGTTGTATTAGTTATAATAAGAATGTTTAAGTGGATTAAAAGAGATCCTATAGATCTTTTCTTGCCAGTGCTGCCATTCATATTCGTGGGATCTGGTGCAAGGGCCTTGGTCGATAATGGGGTGTATCCGCTTACTCTTTTGCTTGTCACGCCCGGAATTTATATTATAGTTGGTTTAACTACAATAGCAACCTTGTTAGCATCTGTTAAACTTGAAGAGAAATTTGGATGGGATTATAAACGTGTCATGCTATTAGTTGGTCTCATACTTTCCATCCCGAATTTAATATATTTAAAACCATTTAATCCAGCGCCCTTCCTTGGGATCTTAGGCATCTGGGCGGCCTTCACGGGCATTTTCGCGATCTTAGGGTTGAAATGGGATCTTCTAAATGATAGGGTTAACTTAACTGTTTTATCAGCGCACTTATTTGATGCTTCAACTACCTTTGTTGCAGTCGACTTCTATGGTTACTGGGAACAGCATGTACTACCAACTTTTCTTACAAAGCTTACCAACACAGCCTTTGTAATGTTCCCATTAAAAATACTAATAATATTACTTGTATTGTATCTTATCGAAACTTTAGAAGATAAATATGTGAAAAATACCTTAAAACTTAGCATATTCATCTTGGGACTCGCCCCTGGGATGAGAAATTTCCTAAGTCTTTGCATGGCCACATGACCCCGTTATGGTTATCAACTATTTGTAAAATGTGAAACAATCGTAATGGATAACTTAACTTCATCCTAGTCTCATTGAAAAGCTTTCTGGGATGGGATCTCCTCCGGATTCAAGGCCACAATTTGAACACCCCAAAAGCCGCTATGATTATTCGGGCTCAGTTTACCCCCCCACATATCTTCAAATGAGCAATAGGGCAAAATTGATGTAAACAATAGTTAAAATGTTTATTTTTTTCGAATTTGTGAATAGCTTATCTAAACCTTTTGGAAATGAGTTTAATCGTCTCTTGGGACATTTCATTCCCACTAATTGAAATTAAACACCCAAAGATATCATATTTTGGGTGTAACTATGAACCCATTCTTTTTGGGAGAGCAGAAACTATTATAAATTGGTTAAATATAACCATATAATAATCCTATTATAGGATTCCCTTAGATACTATTTCCTCTGAGGAATTGCCATGTCCATAGATGATGTGAAATACATAGATGAAGTGAAAGATGAAATGAAACTCCCAAGTAAAGTTAGAATATTTGATACGACGTTAAGAGACGGTGAGCAAACACCAGGAGTAGCCCTCACAGTAGATGAAAAAATCAGGATAGCCACGAAATTGGATCAACTGGGAGTGAACACCATCGAAGCTGGTTTTCCAGCCGCTTCTCCGGGTGAAAAGAATGCTGTCAAAGAGATAGTATCACTCTCATTACACGCCAACATCTGTGGCTTGGCACGCGTACTGAAAAGGGATCTTGACGCTGCACTAGATTGTGGTGTAGATTATATCCACACGTTCATAGGCACATCACCCATACATAGAAAATACAAACTAAAAATGGATAAAGAAGAGATAATCCAAAAGGCGATATTTGCAGTTGAATATGCGAGAGACCATGGGGTTAAAGTAGAATTTTCAGCCGAAGACGCTACAAGAACAGAATTCGACTATCTACTCGAAATCTACAAGGCTGTGGAAGACGCTGGAGCCCATATCATAAATGTCCCAGATACTGTGGGAGTTATGATACCACGCGCCATGGGGCACCTCATAGAAAAACTAAATAAAAACCTCAAAATACCCCTAAGCGTCCACTGCCACGACGATTTCGGATTAGCAGTCGCGAATTCCCTAGCAGCGGTAGAATCCGGCGCAAGCCAAGTGCATGTAACAGTAAATGGCCTTGGAGAAAGAGCGGGTAACGCAGCCCTAGAAGAGGTTGTCATGGCGCTAATCATACACTATGGCATACCAGTAGATATAGAGACAACAAGACTCGTTGACATTTCAGAATTCGTCTCAAAAATCACAGGAGTTAAAATGCCACCAAACAAGGCCATCATAGGCGAAAACGCATTCGCACATGAAGCAGGAATCCACGTCCATGGCGTGACAGAAAAAGCCGAAACATACGAGCCCATAAAACCAGAAATGGTAGGACATAAAAGAAGGATAGTACTAGGTAAACATACAGGTGCAAGAGCAATAAAATCCAAACTAGAAGAATATGGAATAGAAATGGACGAGGAACAGTTCAAAGTACTCTACGAACAAGTGAAAGAACTCGGAGACAAAGGTAAACGAGTAACAGATTCAGATCTTAAGGCCATGGCCATCACAATCCTAGGACGCGCACCCGAAGAGATAGTTAAACTAGAAGGGATAACAGTAATGACAGGCGAAAGTGTAATGCCAACAGCAACAGTAAAACTCAGAATCAAAGACAAAATCAAAACAGCGGCCAAAACTGGGGTGGGACCAGTTGACGCTGCCATAAATGCCATTCACAGTCTAGTAAGTGAAACTGCTGATATAGAATTGGAGGAGTATAATATAGAGGCCATAACAGGGGGTACAAATGCACTTGCAGAGGTTTTTGTTGTGATGAGCGATAAAGAAGGTAACAAGGCAACAGGGAGATCAACAAGAGAAGATATTGTGATGGCAAGTGTAGAAGCCGTACTCGACGCAATAAACAAAATATTAACCTTGAAATGATAGGTGGCTCAGATGGAGCCAATGTCCACATGCAAACTTTTCGGGGCCATAAGAGCTGTTATAGGCATAAAAAATACCATACCAGTCATTCATGGTCCAAGGGGCTGCGCATACCACATAAGATACCTTCTCAGCGTGAGAAGCGGTTCAAGGATACGCATATGTTCAACCGAATTATCACAAGAAGATGTGGTCTTTGGTGCGGAAGATAAACTTAGAGAAACCATCATAGCCGTGGATGAAACATATAAACCAGATCTTATCCCTGTTTTATCCTCCTGTTCAACTAGTATAATCGGAGAAGATATCCAAAAAGTTGCAAGAGAATTAAAAGATGATATAAACGCCGAGATCATAACTATAAGCGCGGGAGGTTTTGAATCAGATCAAAGCGGAGGCTATGAAGAAGTTCTACAGACACTCATAGAAGATATCACCATCCCCAATCACCTCATAAAGGAGGCTGATAAACCCTCAATAAACCTCATAGGAGTCTTCAGGGGGGGTCCTGACCTTCTAGAACTTAAAAAAACCCTTAAAAGGATAGGTATAAATATAAACTGTGTGCTTACAAGTGGCAGCAGCCTCGAAGACATAAAAAATATTCCAACAGCCCACTTAAACTATTCATTCTGCGACGTTTCAGGTATAACACCATGTAAAATCCTCGAAAATGAATTTAAAATACCATTTACATATTATCCATTCCCTATTGGATTCTCAAATTCATTAAATTTTTTCAAAACACTCATAGACTATTTCGGCCTAGATTATCCCATCCAAAAAGAATATGATAAACTAAAACCATCCATTGACTATTTCCGCGAAAAACTCGGCGACTACAAAGCCGCTATAATCGCAGGGCCGACAAGAGCCATAGCATTAGCATCATTTGTCAGGGAACTCGGGATGACACCGGCACTTGTATCAATGGACCTGATCGGAGAATATACACTAAAAGAGCTTCAATGGGCTCTTGAAGGCGCCAAAACTAGGATACTCATCGAACCAGAACTCGGAGAGATTGAAAAATTAATAATGGAAGAACAACCCCACATCATCCTAGGAGGCTTGGGGGAATCATATTTCTCATATAATCTTAAAATTCCAGTCTTGGATATAATGCATGGAAGAGAATTAACATGGGGATTCCAAGGTGCGCTTTCCATTTCACAAAAAATACTTAACTTGATTAAAAGACGATTTAAAGCTTGAAAATCCACCAAAAGATAAGTTTTAGAAAGTATCTGATTTTTCACACCAATAACTTTTTTCCTAGACTGATGTCTTTTTTCCACTGCTATATATGTAAGAGCATCTATATGCAATGTGAGGAGGAGTGAAATTGAAATACGCTTATTTTTATATAGTTATTGTAGTATTTTTAGCAGCTCAAACAACCCATGCAACCGATTTCTCCATAACCAATGAAAATACCACCATAAAGCATTTATCATCCGGGGATAGAAATTCAAATTTGGAGTACAGGATGATAGAAAAATCGATTCCGGATGTTGTTCTGTGATTGTAAATGTGAATAATACAACTAGCATATTTGCCTTTAGAAGAGACTCGACGTATGCCGCCACTCAATACATCGGAAAAAATAACCTGGTATGGACACGAAACCATCAAAGAATACAAGACAACTAATGGCTATTTCTTCCATACAATAATATCAGATGGGGGGTTGGATGATTGGAACCGGCGGCCCTGATGTACCATCTGTCAATAAAGCCCTTGAAAGAATAGCTGGTGAAACAGTGGTGTGCCAGATTATGTGCCCGCTATCCCAGCTATAGCCCTTGAAAGAATAGCTGGTGAAACAGTCACGAAAGGAAAAATTACCAATACGGATATTAACAGGGCTTATGGTCTCTTGAAACAACTTGGACTAGGTCACTTTGTTATCAGAAGCCCTAGTGGGGATGTTGGGGTTGCAATATATCATGGAGGTTTTTTCAATAGTGAATGTATTCCACTTAAACGCTGGTAGCTATATATGTGTCCCTAATAGTCCAAGTTATTACAGGAAAAGGTTTATATTCAAAATGGGGGTCAAATCCGGTAATGGCAGCTGTATATATTGTAGGAAATGATCATTGGGGAGTCAACAGACGCAACGTACTCATATATGAAACAACTGCCGGAGAAAATTCAACTTCTGTAAAAATTCGTGCAACGTTTGATGGCGGGGGACTCATAGGCAGAAAATGGGGAAATCCTGAATTGTATTTATTGGAAAGTTTATAAGCGCATCATCATTACTAGGATACCTACAACAAAACTCATTGGTACTGTAAAACTTGCCAAAATTAGCAAAAAGCATTTCATATAATGAAATATGCGTTGCTTCTAGGATTATAGTGGACCAAGCATCAAAAACAGGTCAAATACCCTCGCAAATCACAGTGAACAGTAAGAACATCACACTAGACGACTACCTCTACGCAGCAACAAAAACCACAGTAAACCTAGCAAACAACAAAAAAATAGACATAACAACCAACA
>Ga0078972_1002532_pt1 | contig 59823 bp, 44 predicted proteins | sample YelNatPaOPGAMG01_FD_67568 | JGI IMG/M metagenome (GOLD analysis project Ga0078972, IMG submission 67568) | Hot spring thermophilic microbial communities from Obsidian Pool, Yellowstone National Park, USA - OP-RAMG-01 (SPADES assembly) (version 2) | ecosystem: Environmental > Aquatic > Thermal...
GATACATCCCTAATTGGATCGCACTGAAGGATCCGCGAGCACTCTATGGGTTTTACGTGGGCAATTCCTCGGTGCCGTGGGCAGCATGGCGCGATCCCATGATATCTTGGATCGGCTTCTTGGTTCTCTTCTCTCTGGCTGCGCTATGCATCACGGCAATCCTCCGGAGGCAATGGATAGATCGCGAACGATTGGCCTTTCCCACGGTAGTGGTTCCGGTGGAGATGATACGCCGGGGAAGTACCATTTTGACGAACCGTGTGCTTTGGATCGGCTTTGCGATTCCATTCTGCGTGGATGTGATGAATACGCTGCACCTCAACATCCCCACAGTTCCGTACCTTCCTACCCGCACCACGGATCAGCCCGATCTTGTTACGTTTTTCAACACTCCTCCCTATAATGCCATCGGACCCACGCCCATCTCGATCTATCCCTTTGTGATCGGCATCGCGTATCTGCTCTCTGTGGATATGACCTTCAGTTGCTGGTTCTTTTGGCTGATTGCCAAGGTAGAGGCCGTGCTGGGTTCTGCAATGGGGTTGATGGCGGGGCCTACGGCCGGCGGCCAGAGTGCATGGCCGTATCTGGGGCATCAGGGTGCGGGTGCCTTCTTGGCATTGACGTTGGTGGGGCTGTATCTTTCACGGGGTGCCTTGGCCGAAGTGGGCCGCATTGCTTTCGGTACGCGCAAGAGCACCGCCCGTTCGCCCGCCCGCGCGGATGCTCAAGAGCCTTTGCCCTATCGAGTTGCGGTGCTTGGTTTGGTGGTGTGTTTGGCGGGGCTCGTGGCATGGTGTTCCGCGGCGGGAATGAGGCCGGCGGTAGCGGCGATCTTACTGGTACTCGCGCTGCTATATATGATTGCCGCCGCTCGCATTCGCGCCGAAACGGGCGATGCCTGGCTCTTCGGTCCCGATGTGGATGCCTACCGTCTCATGACCACTACCATGGGAACGACCGTGTACACGGCGGCAGATCTTACCGTGCTGGCGTACGTGCGCAATGCTGTTGCGAGCTTCGATTTGCGGTGCCTTACCATGCCCAATCAATTCGATGCCTACAAAATGGCAGATGAGGTGGGGGTGAACAAGCGCCGCCTCACGTGGGCGATCGTATTGGCGATTGTGGCAGGCATCGCCATATCTTTCGCGATTGCGTTGATGATCTGGTATACGTACGGGGCAGGTGCCAAGACGGATGCATGGCGCACCAGCATGGGCAGGCAACCCTTTGACCAATTGGCAGATGCCCTCAAGACGCCGGTGCGCCCCGATCTATCGGGGTTGTTGGCGGTGGGCGCAGGTTTTCTCATCACAGCATCCCTCATGGGTTTAAGGACGGTATTCACGTGGTGGATCTTTCATCCGGTGGGATATGCGATCGCGTGCACTCCCACCATGAACCAGATTTGGCTGCCCTTTTTCCTTGCCTGGCTTACCAAGGTGTTGGTGTTGCGGTATGGCGGCATCCGCCTCTACCGCGCAACGCTTCCCTTCTTTTACGGAGTGATTATGGGAGATTTCATCGCGGGCGGGCTTACCACGCTCCTGGGTTGCCTCACCGGCATCACTCCCTATCCCATCAATTGGTAGGGCCACGAACCCACGTTATAGGGCTCTTCCTCGCGCTTTGTTTGGCGGCGCCCGGCGCAGCGGCCGCAACCCAACATCGGTTTGTGGCAACAATCCATGCCGAGGGGGAGCCTGCAAGGACATTCGTACCCAACCGGTTCTTCGGAGCATGTATAGACGGCCACGAGGCCGGGGACACGGCGCGTATCTTTACCCCCGGCAACGTGGCCAAGATGCGTTCTGCGGGCTTTGGATGCATTAGCTATCGCCTCCGCACGGAATTGGCCGGAGAAGCATGGCACTGGAACCCCCAGGGCGCGTGGTCCAATGGTGCTCGGCATGAGGGATACTTTGTGGGGAGTTCGCAGCCCAAAGCCCTCATCCGTAAGAGCTTCGGCTATCGGTTGCCCCGGCGTGGGAACACCTATGACCAGGCTGCCCGTGCCGATTACTCGCGGCTGGATGACGGCAACCTCAGCACATTCTGGAAAAGCAATCCCTACCTAGACAGCCGCTTCACCCACGAGAGTGACTTGCTCCACCCGCAATGGGCCGTTCTGGATTTCGGTAGGGCGACCCCGATTGATGCCGTCGCCATTGCCTGGGGTGAGCCCCATGCAAGGCGCTACAGGGTGGAGTATTGGCGGTACGCCAGCCCAAAGGACACGGACGAAAGCGATTGTGGTACGTGGATCCCTTTTCCCAAAGGAACCGTCGCTAACGGACGCTCGGGTACGGTTACGCTTCGCCTGGCAGCACGGCCCATTCGCACACGCTTTCTACGCATCTTGATGGAGGATTCCGCATACGCTGGTCCTCCCACTGCGGATGTACGGGACCGGGTAGGTTTCGCCATCCGCGAGATTAGGGCCGGGACCCTCTCTCCCACCGGTCGTTTGCGTGATGTAGTGCGTCACGCCGCATCACCCCGGCTTCAGACCGCGGCATTCGTATCCTCCACGGATCCCTGGTGCCGGGAAGGGGATCTGAATCGGAACTCCGAACAGCCGGGGCTAGACCTGGTGGCTCGCAGCGGCGTTACGTTGGGAGGGCCGCTCTTAGTACCCGTTTCCGTTCTGTACGGCAATCCCGAGGATGCCGCGGCAGAAGTTGCATATTTGAGGAGGCAGGGCTATTCCCTGAGTGGCGTGGAGCTGGGCGAAGAACCAGATCATCAGTACATCTCGCCCGAGGATTACGGAGCGCTCTATGTGCAGTTTGCTCGGGCGATCCATGCGGCCGCGCCGGAAGTGCCCGTGGGCGGTCCGTCGCTGGAAAGTGTTACGTGCGAGGTGCGCAAGTGGCCATCTCCCGACGGCCCACGAAGTTGGGTAGCGGGCTTAATGGCATACCTGAAGCGTCGTGGTTGCCTTGGGGAGTTGCAGTTCTTTAGTTTCGAATGGTACCCATTCGACGATATCTTTGGGAACGAGGCAGCGCAACTGCGGGAGGAGGGCAGGTTATTGCGGGACGTTTGGGAGCGGCTTCACGGGGATGGAGTGCCAGCAGGTATCCCGTGGTACGTTACGGAATACGGCTTTTCGGCTTTTGCCTGCCGCCAAGAAGTAGATATGGCAGGTGCTCTGTTCACCGCCGTGACCATGGCTGACCTCTTGCGGATGGGAGCCTCCGCCGCCTACTTCTTTGGCCTGGAGCCTAATACCCTCATCGCCGAGATGCCTCCCGGCACTGTGGGCGCGAGCTGGGGGAACAATCTACTATGGTTGCAGGACCAGGCCGGTAGGGCCACGCAATCCGTTGCCGCGTATTGGGCGTGCCGCCTGTTGACGCGGGCATGGGCTACTCCCGCAGATGCCGAACTTCGCTTCTACCCGGTTGACGTCACTGCGGAAGGGGCCCGGCACGGAAGTAAGGAGCTTTCTGACGCTGCGCTGATAGCCTGTGCGCTGAGGCAACCCGGCGGCGCGTGGTCCCTTCTCCTCATCAATCTGGATAACTCGCGCTCGATTACGGTGCGGCTACGGCTGTTGGATCCGTCCCAGGGCAATTCATCGCCGAGGATCTGGCACGTACTTGAGTATGGCCGGCGGCAGTACGCGTGGTTTGACTGCGGCAGGCGTTCCCACCCCACACGCAACAAACCGCCCGCGTGCGCCACGGTTCGGGGGAACCTCTTTACGGTGCCTGCCTATTCCCTATTGGTGGCGCGAGAGGTGCGCCTGGGGAATGACCCTTAAGGTACAATGGCGCCAAATAAGTTTGTTAAGGGGCTAGGGCTTATGTTGCCGGCTTCAACGCGTACGTATCTATTACACGGCCTGAGGGCCACGCCCATCGTGCTGGCGCATCTTACAGCGGGATTGGAGGACGTGGTGCTCGACCGGCGGCCTGACGCCGATCGCTTCACCATCCGCGAGGTTTTGGCGCACCTGGCCGACTTTGAGGGAGTATGGCTAGAGCGCATGCGCCGCATGGCATCGGAAGCGGAACCTTTCTTACCCAGCGTGGATGAGGGAGAACTGGCCGTACAGCATCAGTATGCCTTGGCGGACCCCGAGCTACAGAAGGAAGCATTCCGCCGCCGTAGGGCAGATCTCGTAAACTTTCTGGAAGCGCTCCCTCCTGAAGATTGGGACCGCACCGGCCGGCGGGATACAGGTATCATAACCATTGGCACGCTTGCAGTGATGGTATTGGGGCACGACGGGTACCACCTGCAGGAGATCGTGGAGTGGATGCACGCATGATAGGCTTGCCCGATGCACTTCCCCGATGGTATCGTCCGGCCCGTTTGGTTTGCTGCAGCTTCGCGGTGTGGAGGCTCACCTTGTGAGAGACGATGGCCTGAAGCGCGGTAGCGAGGCTGGCTTCGCCTCTCCTACTCCGCGCGAGCGTCAAGAGGCGTGGGAATTGGAGTCCCTTGCGGAGTGGGCCGCCAAATCGGCCCGATCGCGGGGACGAAGGCGGCCCGAAGAGCCAGATCCGGTCCGTACGGCTTTCCAACGCGATCGGGATCGCATCATCCATAGCAAGGCCTTTCGGCGCCTTAAGGCGAAGACGCAAGTGTTTCTTGACCCCGAGGAGGACCACTTCCGCACCCGCCTCACGCATACCTTGGAAGTGGCACAGATCGCACGCACCATCGCGCGGGCCCTCCGCCTCAACGAGGATCTAACGGAAGCGATTGCGTTGGCCCACGACCTTGGGCATCCGCCGTTTGGACACGCAGGTGAAGAAGCACTGGACGCGGTCTATCGCGAATTTGTGCCCAACCGCGGGTTCCGACATTATGAACAGAGCCTGCGGGTAGTGGAAGTGCTCGAGGTACATGCCGGCCGCCCGGGCCTCAACCTCACGTGGGAGGTTCGGGATGGTATCGCCCACCACAGCAAGGGGCGCCGAAACCTGGATGATGACGGCGCCGCTCGGCCTTCCACTTTGGAGGGCCGTGTAGTGCGCATCGCCGATCGCATCGCTTACGTAAACCACGACTTGGACGACGCCGTTCGCGCAGGTATCCTCGCCCCTTCCGATGTGCCTGCCGAGTGCGTTAAGCTCCTGGGCGATACGCAATCGGAACGCATTGCCACTATGGTGCTGGACGTAATCCGAGAGAGTGCCGGCAAAGGCGATGTGATGATGTCCGCCGAGATCGTTGGGGCAACGGACCGCTTGAAGGAGTTTCTTTTTGAGCGTGTTTATCATGCCCCTGCCCGAGGGATGAGCGAACTGGTTAAGGCTCGGAGAGTGGTACGGGATCTATTCCGATACTACATGGAGCATCCCCAAGAGATGCAAGGGGATGAATCTCTGTGCCATTCCTCCGTGGAGCATCGAGCCCAAGCAGTATGCGACTTCGTGGCCGGCATGACGGATCACTATGCGCTGGGTCGGTTTGTTCAGCACTTCCTGCCCAAAGGGATGACCGCTTCCGGATAAAGCCCGGGTTGCACGGCGTTGTGGATGGAACACGTGAAGGTGTTGAGGCACTTAAACAACTTTCATTTTGGTTTAATGTGTCTTTAAGTATGCTCTGCTATACTCTCCGCGCCGGATGCATGTAGGCCCAAGGTCCTACTGCAAGGCATCCCAGATCTATTCTTGGAAAGGAGCCTGGAATGCGGAGAGGATCCCTCGGTTTCACCCTCATCGAACTGCTTGTGGTAATCGCGATTATCGCGATACTCGCGGCAATCCTGTTCCCGGTCTTTGCGCGCGCTCGGGAGAGCGCTCGGCGCACTCTATGCACTTCCAACGTAAAACAGCTCGGCATGGCCTGGATGATGTACGTTCAGGACAACAACGAGACGTTCCCGCCCAACAATTCCCCCAACGCACCATCTGGAGAATGGGTGTTGCGGCCGGGAAGCTTTCCCTGCCGCCCGTGCCGCCCGGTGAACAAGAACACGGGCCTTGCCTACGATCCGCGGCCGTTTGCCATGCCGTACATCAAGAACACGCAGATCTTTGCGTGCCCCAGTGATTACGGCATCCCTGTGGCGCTTGTTCCCGACGATCCCTCCCAAGGTCGCCCCGTGTGGAAGGTTGAGGGCACGAGTTATTGCCTCAATACCGTTATGACGCGGCTGGGAACCCTTGCGGCGATCCCGCTTCCTGCGGAGACGTACATGGGTGCGGAGATCTATTCCTGGCATAGCGACAATCCATTTGAGTACTGGTTCCACAGATCTGGGGGGCCGGTTCGTGTTGCGTACTTTTGCGATGGCCACGCAAAGCTTGCCACAGAGGCAATGATCGCGGCCCAGTGTTCCCCGCCGGCAGCACCGGGGGTGGGGCCTGTTCCGTAGCGAAGGAGGCGTGTGGATGATGGCGCGGAGGCTTGTTCTTCCGGCCGCACTAGTCCTCCTATGTGGATGCGGCCTTGGCAGAGCAAAGGTGTTGGGTCATTTTGCATCGGGGCCTCTAGTTTCGGTGGCGCGCTTGAAACCTTCTCCGAGGGCGGTGATCGTACGCGGGGCGATGATCGAGAAGTGCCCTATCGCCGGATGTTGGTTCGTTTTACGAGATGCTACGGGCACCGTCAAGGTGGATACGAAGGCGGCCGGTTTCACGGTGACGGATGTGCCTCTTAACACTGTGGTCACGGTGAGCGGCAAGGTTTCAGGATCCCAGCCGCCGGTATTAGCGGCGTCGGGGGTTCGGTACTGACCTATGCGGATATACCTTTGGCTAGGTGGGGGCGTTCTCGCGGCTGCGGCGGTCCTGTTGAAGTTGGGCTGGGGACCAGGGTCCATCCCGCATGTTGCCACATGGCACAACAGCGCTGCCGAGGCTCCCTCTATCTGTCCGTGGCGAGATCCGCGAAACGATCTGGCTAGGTTTTTTGGCCCGAGCGTGTCGTACTCCACGGAGATCTTGGTTTTGAGCCGCGCGCGGGCGTGGATAGTGAAAGCTGTGGGGCCTACGCCCGAACCCTTAGCCAATGTGCTGTACGTGCGCAGGGTGTTTCGGAGTGGTCGAGTTGTTGGAAGCATCCTAACCGGACGAGCGCCGGGGCAGTTCGGGGTGATCGAAGTGGTGGTTGCGGTGGACCCCGGTAGGCGCATCATTGGCGTGCGCATCCAGCGCAGCCGGGAAATCGGAGCCGCTGGCCGATTAATAGCTTCCGAGCGGTGGCTTAGGGCTTTCCGGGGCAAGAGTGCTCGAGACGCATTTCGTCCGGGCGAGGACCTTCCCGCGGTGGCGCCAGATGTGCGTCCTACGGCGCAGGCTGTGGCGCAAGAAGTTCGCGCCCTCGTGATAGAGTTAGAGGCTGCAAGTCGTTTCCATACGGGGCAATTGCGAGGAGGTGTCTAGATGCTGCATCTAGCCATACGCAATGTGGCACGTAGACCCTGGCGCAGCTTGCTCACCATCGGCGGGCTTGTGGCAGCATCGGCAATGCTCTTTGTGGTGCAGATGTGTGACGCCGTTTTTCGCCAGAGCTTACAGAAGGACATGCGGAACACCGGCGCAGAGTTGATGCTCGTGCCCATGGGCTGCCCCTACGATGCGGCAGCGCAGATCGCCAGGGGTAGAGGACTGAAGGTTACCCTGCCCGCAGAGAGCCTCACCGCGGTACGCAACGATCCGGCGGTTGCGGTAGCCGCGCCGATCTTGTCGGTGGTTGTCCCTCGGCCGTCGGAGCGGCGCACCGACCTGTGGGTTGGGATTGATGATGCCTACCTGCGATTGAAGCCGTGGCTGCGGTTACAACGGGGCTCTACGTGGTTCCGCAACCAGCAGAGCGTGATCCTCGGAGCCGATGCTGCCCAGGCTGAGATGCGTCGCCCAGGAGATCTTTTCGCAAACCCTCGCACCGGCGCGGCGCTTACAGTATGCGGCGTGTTCGAACGGACAGGTGGGAGCGATGATAGCCTCTTCTTTGTGCCCCTCCGCACGGCTCAGAGGATTTTCGGACAGGAGGGAAAGCTCACTGCCGTGTCCATTCGACTTAAGGATCCTTCTGAGATCACCGGAGCTGCCCAGCGGCTGCAGCGGATCCGCGGCGCCCAGGTTGTAACTCTCACGGAGGTGATAGGGACTTTCCTCAATGTTCTGAACCTGGCGCGTACCTTCGCAAATGCTGCCACTCTAGTTGCTCTGGCGATTGCCGGCCTCACGGTGTTCAACACCATGATGGCCTCGGTGATGGAACGCACTGCGGAGTTGTCGGTGATGCGAGCTATGGGGGCATCGCGCGTGCGAATCCTGCTTCTTACCGGCACGGAAGCATTGTTCATGTGCGTTTTTGCCGGCTGTATTGGACTGGCACTGGCCGTGGTATGCGGTGCGCTCGTGAAGGATGCAGTGGGCTCATTCCTTGGTATCGCCGTGTCGGGCCGGTTCGGGTTCCACGTTCTCACGCCAATCGTGGACGCTTGGTGTTATTTGACGGGGGCCGCGTGCGTTGCAGCGGTCTACCCTGCCGTGAGGGCAGCAGCGGCAGATCCCGCTGTAGCTATGCGGGGCTAATCTCGGGCGCATTTGCTGGGTGAAGCAATGAGCGTGGCTCGTTATATCGTGGCCTGTATAGCCTGGTCTCGCCTCAGAAGTGGGGTGACTGTACTGTCTGTGGCCTTGGCCGCGGGCGCATCGCTGATCCTGGTGGCCTTTACACAGGGATACGAGGACGGTGTTCGGCGTGAGGTGAACAGGCTGGGCGCACAGCTTGTGGTGACACCCAAGGGCTGTCCGTACGATGCAGCCTCGATGGCGCTTCATGGCGCAAACTGGCCCTGTTATCTGAAAGGGGCATATCTGACCACAGTTCGCAAGGCGAAGCACGTAGCGGTAGCGGCGCCTGTGCTCATGGCTGCTTTCTACCAATCCGGGCGACAGGTGGTGTACTGTGGCGTGGACAAAGACATCCTGCGCGTGAAGTGCCGGTGGCGCATCCATGGGACCTTTCCCATCCGGGAAGGCGACGTGCTTGCGGGAGCACAAGCAGCCGAGGACCATGGCTGGCAGGCCGGCTCTAGGATCCTGTTGCCCGGCATCTCGCGCGCCCGAGGACGGGTTACAGGCATCCTGGAGCGAACGGGAGGTGCGGACGACTTATTCCTATATGTGCGTTTGGAAGATGCACGCCGGTGGTTCCACAGACCCGGGCGCCTTACGCACATCCTGGTGCTTTTGGACCGGCCGGAGAACGCCGACGCGGTCGCGTCCCAGCTAAGGGGCTGCGATGCCGGATTGGATATGAACGTAATCCCCGTGAGCCGTCTATACGAAAGCGTGTCCGGCGTCGTTGCTGGCACAAGGCTCTTTCTTGGAGCTCTGGCACTGTTGGCCGTCGCCGGGGCAGCCACGGGAGTTGCCAACGCGATGCTCATAACGGTAGCACAGCGCACACGTGAGATCGGCATCCTTCGCGCCGTAGGAGCAATGGCGGTGCAGGTCTTTAGTCTGGTGGTGGGCGAGGCATCGCTGCTGACCGGCATGGGTTGCCTGCTGGGTGTGGCCGGAGCATGGGGCACTGCTTCCGTTACGGAGGCGTGGCTCCGGTCCCAGCTACCGTTCGCGCCCTACGACCGCCTGGTGCGTTTGGATACTTGGCAGGGGTTTGAAGCTGTAGGTGCAGTGTACCTTCTGTGCTCTTTCGCCGCACTCGTCCCCGCCTGGAGGGCAGCGCGGCTTTCGCCTGTGTGCGCCATGCAAAACGTGGCTTAGGTCCTCGCAAAGCGGAAGGGGGTTCTGTTAGATGGCGAAACAGCAAGCAGATACCTGTGCGCCTGGTCTGCCTGGTGAGAGAGATCGCCGGGCGCCCAAGTGCTATGTTGAGGAGAAGCCTGCGATGGCGGAGGGCCGCCTGCGCGATCCTATTGTTGTAGCCGAGGACGTGAGCAAATGGTACCGACGCGGTGGCGAGGACGTACGCGCGTTGGACTGCGTGTCGTTGCGGGTGGAGGAAGGCGCGTTCGTTGTGGTGATGGGGCCCTCGGGTTCCGGGAAGACAACTCTGCTTCAGATCATCGGCGCCATGGACCGACCCACTTCCGGCCGGGTATCTCTCTGCGGCATGGACCTAAGCAGTGCGAGGGAGCGGGAGCTTACGCGCATCCGCCGGGATACGGTAGGCTTCGTCTTCCAGCATTTCGGACTGCTGCCCACACTTACCGTGGCGGAGAATATCGCTCTTCCCCTAATGCTGGCGCGGAGGCGCAACCCGCAGCGCATAGAGCACCTGTTGCATCTCACCGGGCTATGGGAGAGGCGTAGCCATCGCCCAAGTGAGCTCTCTGGGGGTGAAATGCAGCGCGTGGCCATTGCCCGAGCGTTGGCGAATTCTCCCCGGCTGCTGTTGGCGGATGAACCCACCGGCAATCTGGATAGCACTACAGGAGAACGCGTCGTCGCTTTGCTGCGTGAGGTGAACGCCTCCGGCGTTACCGTGGTAGTGGTGACGCACAATCCGAGGCTGGCCGCTTATGCGCATTCCGTGATGCATCTGAGGGACGGTCGCCTGGAAGATAGTGCCGCTAGCGCAAGGCAGGGCGATTGAAGTCACGCAGTGCGCAGGAGCACCTAGACCTCCCAGCCCGATCTAGGTCTGCCCGATCTGCGCGCTCCCAGGTTCGCATCCACTACCGCATACACATAGACCGCTGCCGCCAATGCGATTGCTGCGGCGGTAAGGTAGGGATGCCCTTCCGGACTTCGCAATGGGGTCCACAACCACACATAAACGGAGACCAGTTGCGCCAGGGCTATGGCCAGACCCTTGGCGCTCTCCCCGTTATATATCTGGCCGGCGCCCGGGAGGGTGGCGGAGAGCAAAACGGCCAGGAAGGCATTGCGATGGATGGGCGCTGAGGTGGTCAGTAGGAGGTCTGTTTCTTGGGCTAGGGTAAGTTCGGCATATTTGCGTTCGGCGGATGCGCGCTTCGGGTCGGCGGTACGGGCGCGATCGTACGAATAGAGGGCATCATCAACGCGGCCCACGGCTTGAAGGATATCGCCATAGAGTTCCAGAGCCGCTGCGTCGGCAGGGGTATGTTCAATGGCCTCCCGACAAAGGCGCTCCGCCTCTTGGTAATTTCCACGGCGCCTGGCGATATTTGCTTGGATTAAAAGGCGGTCCGCTTGAGCCTTTTGGGCGTCGGATGCGGGCCGGAACTCCGGCAGAGTAATAGAGGGCCGGGGTTGGAAACCTTTGTGCTGAGGGACTTGAGGTGCGGGTTGGGCGGGCGCAGGGGTATTCTGGGGCGTGGCGCCCAGGGAAAGAAGGCGGTTAATTTCTTCGGGTGGCACGCCCCGGCGCGCCAATTCCCTGGCCAGACGTTGATTTTCCTCTTCGGGGCTCAAGCTCCCTGCAGACTGTATCCCGGCGTTGGGAGGCACCTCCGGCGGCGCTGGAAAGGATTGCGTGCGATCGGGTTCATCGGGGGGATTTGGCACCATCTTGGAGCGATCGTCTGCGGTCATGGCCGGCTACTCCAGCGGTACGCGGCGGGCATCCTTCCAAAAGGCTTCCAAATTGTAGTACGCTCTCTGTTCCGGCGCCATTACATGCACCACCACGTCGCCGTAATCCAACAGCGCCCACACGGCGGCATCGTACCCTTCCACGCGGATGCCGCCCGCACCGGCGTGCTTCATGGCTTCCAAGATGCTGTCTACGATGGTGCGAATGTGGATGTTGGACGTTCCTGAGCAGATTAAGAAGTAGTCGGTCATCAGCGTGAGGCCGCGCAGGTCCAGAAGAACCATGTCTCGTGCTTGCTTGGCGTCGGCAGCACGCGAGATGATGCGCGCCTTTTCTTCAGAGGTCATAGATGTTCAGGTTCCCTCCATTAAGGCCATAGCGGCGAACGCACAATGGTTGCTAGAGCACTGCACAGTATGCCCGCGGGCGGCGGGTTTGTCAAGCGGCGGAGCGGGTGCGGCTTGGAGGCTCAGGGTGAGTTGGTCGGTGGCCCCGTTTACTGCGCCGCCCCCTGGCCAAGATGAGGAGAGATGGAGAGGCGATAGATAGGAGTTTGCAGCATTTGAGCCGGGTACCGGCCGGAATGGCGGAGGTGGGTATTTGGGACTGCGCTTTAGAGACCAAGGAGGTCCCAACGCGGGCCATTGACATCCCCCTATAGAGGGCGCTATAATACGCCGAACTAATGGATATGTAGATCCAATTATCTTTCGCGTCCGCCAGTACTGCCTAATGTACGGGGAGCGGACGTGCCCTATTCTTTTGTGGTGCCCGTGTTCGCTACTCACTGGAGGAATTGGAAATGAAGCAGAACGGTTCCATGCGCGCACTTGCCCTTTCCACCACGGCCTTTGCCATCAGCTTCGCCGTATGGGGCATCATCTCACCCATGGCCCAAACCTTTAAGAAGCAGTTCGGTTTCACGGACCAGCAAACGTGGATGCTCATTTCGGTTCCTGTTCTGTTGGGGTCCGTTATGCGGCTTCCCCTGGGTATGCTGGCCGATCGGTATGGGGGGCGCATCGTATTTGGATTGTTGCTTTTGTTCATCTCCATCCCGGCGTACATGCTCAGCCACGCCCATGCATTCGGCGAATTCCTCATCTGGGGACTGCTGCTGGGCATGGCAGGCACATCCTTCTCCATCGGAATTGCGTTCACGTCCAAGTGGTTTCCGCCAGAGAAGCAGGGCTTAGCCTTAGGCGTTTATGGCGCAGGGAATATCGGGCAGAGCTTGGCGCTATGGGGAATACCTGCCCTGGCCTTGAGGCTGGGTGATTGGAGGGCCGCGTACCAGGTATTCGCGGGGGTGGCGCTGATCTATGGTGTGTGCTTCCTCATGATGGCGCGTAATGCCCCGCTCACGGTGAAGCCCAAGAGCTTCACCGCAATGTTACGGGTGCTAGCCCAAGAACCCCGTTCGTGGCTGCTTTCCCTTTTCTATTTCGTTACGTTTGGGGGATTTGTGGCTCTCAGCATCGGATTACCGAAGTTGCTGCAAGAGATCTTCCGATTGACCCCTGCCGATGCCGGATTACGTGTGGCGGGCTTCGTTGTGCTGGCCACGGCCATGCGGCCGTTAGGCGGTTGGCTGAGCGATCGGGTTGGAGGCGCTCGCGTGCTAATGGTGGTGTTTGCGGGTGCAGGCATGCTCGCCTTGGGGCTTACGTCCGAGAACATCGTGCCTTTCTCTATCGGTGCCCTCGGCGTGGCGGCCTTCATCGGACTAGGGAATGGCGCAGTGTTTAAGCTTGTGCCCCAGTACTTCCCCAAGGACACCGGTACGGTGACCGGGCTTGTAGGAGCCATGGGAGGCTTGGGCGGTTTCTTTCCACCGCTGGTGCTGGGCATCATCAAGAAGCAGACAGGGGCGTACGATCTTGGGTTCATTCTGCTGAGCGTGTTCTGTGCGGTGTGCCTGGCGACGAACTATGCATTCTTCTTGAAATCCGCGAACCGGAGCCAGGTTTTAGATGCCGTGATGCAAACTCCACCCAGGGCGTAGTACCGCAGTACTGGCCATGGTTACATATTTCCCGATGAGCGATTGATTAGAGGCACGGCATAATAACGGCCGAAATCGGATAACTAGATGCAGATACACAATAAGTACATACCGTCCCACTCGTAGGAACCCGCTGGAAGGAAAACAAACGATGGCAACGCGATATGCAGTTCCCGGAAGACATCCTTCACCGCCGCCCAGCGGCGAGGCGCGCATCGTGCGGACTACGGACAGTCCGAACTGCACCGGGGCGTGTGGGTGGAACGCCACAGTAGTAAACGACGTGATTGTGGACTTGAAGCCGGCGGCCGACTACCCGTGTGAGGAGTACAACCCGCGTGGCTGCCTGCGCGGTATGTCCATGACCCACATGATCTATGGGCCCGACCGCATCAAGACCCCTCTGATCCGTCAAGGAGCGCGTGGGGAAGGCAAATGGAGGGAAGCCTCGTGGGACGAGGCGCTGGATTACATTGCGCAAAACATGAAGCGCATCATGGCTTCCTACGGCCCCGAAAGCATGCTCCTCTTCAACCAGGTGGTGGGCACCAGTTATGTTCAGAAGGGCGCCCAAATCCGTATGGCAGCGCTCTTGGGCATGTCTTTCGCTACGGCTTACGATTACAATGGCGATATCTCCATGGGCTTCACGCAGACCGTGGGGATAGACAGCATCGAATGTGAGAGCAAGAGCTGGGGGTATGCCAAATATGCCATTCTTTGGTCCGCGAACATCTTCCAGACGCGCATTCCCGATGCTCACTTTTTGACGAAAGAGGCCAAACAGCAGAACGGCTGTCGCATTGTATGCATTGATCCTAGGTGCAGTCAGACGGCAAAGGGATCGGATCTATGGCTGCCCATCAATCCTGGAACGGATGGCGCCCTGGCTCTGGGGATGTGCCGCGTTCTTCTGGACGAGGGGTTGATAGACTGGGAGTTTCTGCGCACCTACACGGATTGTGCCACGCTCATCCGCGAGGACACGGGTCGGAGGCTGCGCGCATCGGATTTAGGGTTGGGTGGCGATAATGAATTCCCCGTGTGGGATGAGGCTTCCGGCGGATGGTTTGTGCTGCCTACGGATACCCTTGAGCTGCCCGAGGATGTGCGCCCTCGCTTCCGGGGCAGCCTTCAGGCCCAGATAGACGGCCGCACCGTAAAGGTTCGTCCGGTGTTCGATTTGCTGGAAGAATTGATCCGTCGGGATGAGTACTCCGTGGAGAATGTAGCCCAAGTGACGGATATCCCGGCCGACACGATACGCCAAGTAGCTCGGGAGTACGCAACCACCAAGCCCGCCATCATTCTGATAGGCATGGGCATCAACCATCGCCTTCATGGGGACCTCACGATTCGGGCCGTGCTCTTGTTAAGCGCCTTGGCCGGCAATTACGGCGTCCCCGGTTCTGGAGTGTCCATCTACTCCGGGCAGCACCACTTCCGCATAGACATCAGCGGCTTCTGGTTTCCGGAAGGAAAGCGGCCCAACAATGTGCCCATGCACTACTTTGTATTGGGGCAGCCTACTCAAACCATCAACCCAAAGATCAAGTTCCCAAAGAACGGCTTCAAGGCCCTTTTCGTGTCCCACGCCAATCCCTTGGTGACGGAGTTTTCCGATCCGATGCGGCGAGCCATAGACGCATTGGAACTCTTTGTGGTGACGGATTTCTCCATGACGCCTACATGCGAGTATGCGGATGTGGTGCTGCCCGCCCCTACGTTCTGGGAAAAGTACGACCTCGTGGCCACGGGGTGCCATCCCTATTTGCAGATGCAACAGCCCGTGATTCCGCCGCAATTCGAGAGCCGCACCGAACTATGGATCGTGCGGGAGTTGGTAAAGCGGGTGGCGCCGGAGCTGGCCCATTACTTCGACCTCACCGAGCTGGATGCTATTCAGATTCTTCTGGATACGGCGGGTAAGGAAACGGAGGGCATCACCCTCGATCAGCTTCTTCAGGGGCCGGTTCGGCTGAATGTGCCCGACCCGGAGATCGGCCTCGATGAGCAATTGCTTGAGAAGAAGCCGTTTCCGCCCCGCGCTTTGCCTTTCAAGGTGGAGCAGCAAAGGGAGTTCCTCAAAACAGGGCGCATGGAGTTCTACAAAGAGGAGGACGCCTATCTAAAGCTGGGCGAGGCCCTGCCTCAGTATAAACCTAGCTTCAGCCACTTGCCCGAGGCGGATCAGCAACTGCCCCTGGCTATCGTTACGCCCCATTCCAAGTGGCGGGTGCACTCAACGCACAGCAACAATCCCATCCTCCTCAACCTGAACCGCAAGCCTGTGGTGGAGATGAACCCCCGGGATGCAGCCGCTCGGGGCATCCGCGATGGGGATGCCGTAGAGATCTTCAATAACAACGGCAGCTATCGCCTGTGGGCGCTGGTAACCGAGGCAATCAAGCCGGGTGTGGTGTGCGTGGATCACGGATGGTGGGACCGGTATTTGGGTGGCGGCAAATACCACTCCGTTCATACCCATCAGAAGATTAAGCCGACGCATGAAGTGTACTACTTACCCGCCGTCTACGCACCTGGACAGCATTGGAAGGACACCCGCGTGGACATACGAAAGGTGGGCTGACGATGGCAAGACTGGCCATGCTTATTGACCTGACCCGCTGCATCGGATGCGATGCGTGCACCGTGGCGTGCAAGCAGGAGAACGGCACTCCCGCCGACGTTTTCTTCGCGCGGGTGCTGAACGTAGAAGCCGGGACGTTCCCTAATGTGAAAAGGGTCTACATACCGGTTCTATGCAACCATTGCGACAATCCGGCGTGCCTCAAAGCGTGCCCCAACAAAGCCATTTTCCGTCGGCCAGACGGCATCGTGCTGATTGATCAAGACCGTTGCCGCGGTACCGGAGCCTGTGTGTCCGCTTGCCCCTATGGCAACATCGTGCTCAAGCCTACGGACGAGTGGTACCTGCCGGAAGATCGCGCCTATGAACGTGACTTCGTTCGGCCTCGCCTCAAGCAGAACGTTGCGCGCAAGTGCACGTTTTGCGCTCAGCGCGTGGATCAAGGCCTGGAGCCTGCCTGTGTCGTAGCGTGCCCTACAACGGCCCGCATCTTTGGCGATCTGGAGGATGCTTCAAGCAAGATCAGCCGCTACGTTGCAGAGCAGCGGCAAATGACGGGCCGCGATCCCTTCAAACTCCTGCCGGAATGCGGCACCGAGCCGGCGAACTTGTACCTTGGCACGATGGCTGCTCAAGACACTGCGGGGCAACCGTCGTCGCCCTTTACGGCGTCGCGGGAGGACGCCGAGTCTTCGGCCGCAATGGGCAGAGGTGCCCCCCAGACGTCGGGGCGCAATCCTGCAGGGGCGCTGCGCCTGTTGGCTCTGGCGTTGGGCCTTGTAGCCGCGGTCCTTCTGCTTGTGTTAGCCGGCCGGGCGTCTGCCCAGGGGCGACCACAGGCCCAGCCTCTTCCCCAGGCAACGCCCGCGGAAGTGTGGGCCGATTCTTCCTGCGCCGGGTGCCATGGTCCCACGGGTATGGGCGCATTCGGGCCTCCCCTTGCCGGAACCCATCTATCTTTGGAGCAAGTGAAGCTTATCGTGCGGCGTGGCAAGGGGATGATGCCCGCGTTGCCGCCCTCAGACACCTCCGACGCGGAGATCGCTCAGATTTATGAGTATCTGCGCCACACCAAGCTAGACCGTTCCCAGATTCCGGCTTCCTATCGGGTGGCTACGTTGCTCTCTGTGCGCAATGTGGGGATCGGCTTCTCTTTGGTTACTCTGGTGGCGCTGATCCTGGCGCTGAAGGTGCTTTGGTATTGGCTGGATTGCGCGGGTGTACGGCGGCTAGGTCCGTACATGGCCCGGCTAGGATACGGGCGCGTAATTGGCATTGTGCTTAAGGCGCTGGTTGTAGATGGCCTATTCGTGGCTTCCCTGTACAAGAAGGACAAATTCCGATGGGCGATGCATGGGCTCCTCATCTACGGCTTCGGCGGGCTGATGCTGGCCGATATGCTCATGCAAATTGCCAACCCCTTGCGCAATCCTCTCCCCTTAACGCACCCGCTCAAGTTACTGCCCAACATCGCGGGGCTTGCGGTGCTTGCCGGCATCGTTTATGTGCGCTATCGCTACGCCAGGGATGAGTACATAGACAACGGTCTAACGTTGGGTAGGGATTACCTGTTCCTCAACCAATTGACGCTGGTCATCCTCACGGGCTTCTTAGTGGAGACCCTGAGGTACTCCGGCGCGAACCTGTGGGTGATGCCGTTGTACGTGGTGCACCTGCTATTGGTGGCGATCCTCTTGGTATCTGCCCCGTTCACGCGCTTCCAGCACGTGTTTGTAGTCCCCGCGCTTGTTGCGATGACGCGCATCACGGAAGCGATCGTGGCGCGGGGGGTGGACCTCCAATTCGTTTGGGAGCCGTCCCCAGGCAGGCATCACAAGTCCGAGCGCATCGCCGCAGGCGTGCTGAAGGTAATAGATCCCCAATTCCAAGGCAAGATGCGCATTCGGTACTACCCATAACGTGAACCACATGCGACCATAGAGTTCAAGACGCCATCACGGGAAGGGAGGTCTGGCGATGGACACCAACAAGCATGAACGAGAGATGTGCCCAGCCTGTCACCGCGTTCCACGAAGGACGGTGCTGGGGATGCTCGTTGGGTTGATTAACGGGACTGTGGCGCTGGCCATTATCGGTCCCACCCTGGGCTTCATTGCATCGCCCCTTAAGCGGAGGCAAAACCGCGGCACATGGGTAGACGTTCTGGGCGTGGACGATCTTAAGGATGGGGAAACGCGCTCGGTGGAATACAGTTTGCAGGTGCAGGACGGGTACATGAAGGCATCGCGCACGTATAGTGCGTTCTTACACCGCAAGGGCGATACCGTAGTAGCCTTCGACCCCACATGCCCGCATCTGGGTTGCCACGTGCAATTCAAAGATCGCAAGCGGCGGTATGTTTGCCCCTGCCACGGCGGCGTGTTCGATGAGGACGGCAAGCATCTATCGGGACCCCCGCCGCGCGGTCTTACGCAACTTCCCACCAAGATTGAGAACGGGCGGGTTTGGCTCTACAAGGTGTAACGGCTATGGCGAAACTCATCCAGGAACCTACTGAAGCGCCGGCGAGGCGTCTGGGACACAACGGAGGCAACGGCTCGGGGCCGCCGGAGCCCTGGGAAACCAGGGAATTGGAGGAACTCAAGCGTGCGCGTCCCTCTCTGGCGGATTGGCTAGAGCTTCGGCTGGGGTGGTGGGGCTTCGTGCGCAAGAACCTAGATGAGCCCATGCCGCCCGGCGTAGGATGGTGGCAGACATTAGGGAACCTCCTTCTTACCCTCCTTGCCTTTCAGTTCATTACGGGTGTGGCGCTGGCGATGTTCTATGTGCCTAGCCCGGATCATGCCTACGAGAGCGTAAAGTGGATTTCCGATCGAGTGTGGCTGGGCTCGTTCATTCGGGGGATCCATCACTGGGGCGCCACCGCCATCGTGATCGTGGTGGTACTGCACATTCTGCGCGTGTTCTTTTGGGGATCCTACAAGAAGCCTCGAGAGCTCACTTGGATTGTGGGTGTGATCATTTTCCAGGTGATCCTGGGCTTCTCGTTCACCGGTTATTTGCTTCCATGGGACCAGAAGGCCTATTGGGCTACGGTGGTGGGAACGCGCATTGCCGCTACCGCTCCGTTGATCGGCCGGCAGATCATGATCCTCATTCGCGGCGGAACCGAAGTAGGAGCTCTTACGCTCACGCGCTTCTATGCGGCTCACATTATGCTTCTGCCGCTGGCCCTAACCGTGTTCACGGCCTTCCACCTCTATTTAGTTCGGCGGCACCACATTGCCGGCCCTGTGGTGCCGCAAAAGGGCGAGCCCGTTCCTTTTTGGCCTACGCAACTTTTTAAGGACGCGGTGGTGGTGTTGGTGGGCATCGGCATCGTCTTCTTGTTGGCGCTCTTTGTGAAGCCCGAGCTGATGGATGTGGCAGATCCTGCCAGGGCCGATTTCACGCCGCGGCCGGAGTGGTACTTTCTTGGGCTCTACGAATTGCTGAAGTTAATGCCCTCTAGCCTGGAAGTAGTCGGGACCATTCTCATCCCCGGGCTGGTGACCGTGGGCATGCTGGCGCTGCCTTGGCTGGATCGTTCACCTTCACGCCACCCGGCACAACGCAGATGGGTGATAGACCTGGGGCTCTTTCTTGTTCTGTTCATCGGGACCTTGACGCTCAAGGGCATCCTGACGGAGCCGCCACCTCAGCCCAAGCACGTGCTTTCTCCAAAGCCGGCCGCTCAGGTCCCTGCACATCACACCCGGTCTCAGGAGGCGTCGCATCCATGAAGTATGCTGCATGGGTTGTCGTGGCGATGCTGGTAGTTGCGTCTGCCGGCGGAGGATGGGCGCAGGAGAATCAGGGCGTACTATTGGCGAAGGGCCTACGGCTGCTAGGTGAGTATCGGTTGCGATATGAAGCGCGTAACGCGGCCAGTTTCTTTGCCGGCGATGGAGATAGCCCGAAGGACGAGTCAAGCCGGCTCCGGTTGGGGTTGTTGTGGGAGGGGCCCGACAAATCTCGCATCTTTATCGAGCCACAATGGGCCTACCAGAACACGCATGGGGGACCGGGACCTACATCCATGATGTTACGCGACGTGGATGTATTGGAGGGATACGCCTCCATGGTGGATCACGGGCGTGTTTGGAAGATAGGGCGCCAAACGATGAAATTCGGTGACAGCCGCTTGGTGGGCAACCTGGAATGGGGCAATACCGGCCGATCCTTCGACGGCATCCGCGTTACCCTAGCGGATCGTCACACGACCACGGACCTCTTCGTAACGCGTTTAGGATTAGCTCCTGCCAAATCGAACGAGCCGATGCTGGCCGGTTTGTACTCGGCGGTCCGTACGGGTTCTGCCGGTGGTTTCGACGTGTACGCCCTGAACAAAAGCGTTCCCCTTACGTCGAGCACGGAGCAAAATATCTGGACGATTGGCACTCGACCTCATTATGCGTTCGCTCGCCGGTGGGATGCGACAGTCGAGGCGGCCTACCAGTTGGGCGCCTTTGCCGATCGTGCCGTGTCGGCGTATGCCTATGCTGCCGTGGTGGGATACACGCTCCCAGGGCGTAATCACGTGCGGCTTTCCGTAGAACGGGATTATGCCACCGGGGGCGATCCCGGCGGCACGGGCATCTATCGTACCTTTGATCAGCTCTTTCCCACGAACCACGCTTATTACGGATTAGCGGACTACGTGGGCTGGCGCAATATGGAGGATTGGCGTATCGGAGCAAAGGGAGAGCCACTTGCCGGGCTAACATTGCAGGTGGACGGGCACTTTTTTAGGCTTCCGAACCCACGGGACTATTGGTACAACGCTGCGGGCAAACCCCAGACGGGTGCGGCCGGCACTCCTCTTTGGGATCCCACGGGTGCCGCCGGCCACGATCTAGGGAAAGAAGTGGATGTGGCCATGCAATACGCCATCGGCCGCCATTGTATTGTGTCGGGCGGATGGGCGCGGTTTGTACCCGGTGCCTTTGTGACCAAGACGAACGGAGGCCACGCAGATCCCTCGGATTGGTTCTATCTTCAGACCTCGGTAAGTTTCTAGCACAATAATTGCAGGACACTTCCGGACCTCACACGATACCTTCGGTCCGCCCCTTCTCCACGATCCCACGCTCACCGACGTGCCACACAACGGCAATACCTGTTTGCACCCTTCCACATCGGTAGGTATCCTTTGGCCATCGCCCGGTGAACGAAATACCCGGTGTGGTTCCGTTTGTTTTGTTAATGAGAAGCTCCGAGCGAACGGTTTGCCGTGTAGCCTTGCGTGGGACAGAAAAAATCCCGGGCGGCGGATGGAGAAACGATCGCAGCAAGGATCGCCGCCCGGGGCTGCAGAAAAGAAACGGTGCTATCATAGCGCATCGGCTATCAATGAAACGTCAAGAGCCTCATGTCCGTCGCGCGCACTCGGCGGGGCCCAGGGATCCCGGCCGTTGTGCCTAACCTGGTGGAGGGAAGGTACTTGGCTGTGGCGTATCCGGCGGATATTGGGGAGGAGGGTTTGTTTTGCGGCAACGGCACCATTGGCGCCAACGCGCGTTGTCGTCCGTCGAACGAATGGATCATCTTCACCCGCGAGAAGCTTTTTCTGCCGGTGGGCGTGCCTGCGTTACCGCCTGATCGGCACGCATTGGATTAAGGTTGTAATCTATAATGCAACTCGGTCCGCTCTTTTAGGATTGCCCTAAAATGGCTGCCGGTTCACACGTTCGAAGGAGGCAATGGGATGCAGTACATCGCACGCATTGAAAGGCTCGTTCTCTCATTCGCCGTATCTGTCATGATGGCGGGGTTCCACAATGTGGCGGAAGCCAAGCCACTCCTGGTGTTCATCCTGGCGGGACAATCGAACATGCAGGGGCATGTGAACGTAGCGACCTTCGCTTCCATGGCAAATGACCCGAAGACGGCGCCGATCCTAAAGGAGATGCTCGATGCGCATGGCAAACCGCGCGTGCTAAAGAATGTCTGGATATCCTCCATCGGGTGCGCCGGTGACGACACGACCGAGCAGAAAGGCAACTTGACTGTAGGCTACGGCGCCTCGAGGGACGAGATCGGCCCGGAATACACGTTTGGGATTTACATGGAGAAGCGGCTCAATCAGCCCATCCTGATCATCAAGACCTCTTGGGGCGGCAAAAGTCTGAACACGGATTTCCGGCCCCCCAGCGCCGGGCCATACGTGTGGAGCGACTACGCGTTGAATTGGAAAAAGACGTACGGCAAGGAGACCCCAGAGCAGATTGAAAAGGACAAGGCGGATAAGATCAAAGCTACAGGGGTGTATTACCGCCTGATGATTGCCCATGTGCGGAAGGTGCTGTCGGATATCAAGCGGGTGGACCCAGAATATGATCCGAAGCAGGGTTATAAGCTGGCGGGTTTCGTATGGTTCCAAGGGTGGAACGATCTAGTAGACTGGTTAACATATCCCAAACGCGACGAGCCCGGGGGATATGACGTGTACAGCCAACTGCTGGCGGATTTCATCCGCGATGTGCGCAAGGACCTGTCGGCGCCGAATCTGCCTTTTGTGATAGGGGTCATGGGGGTTGGCGGTGTGAAGGAGGACAACAAGCACTCCAACATGATGTATTTCCGGCAGGCTATGGCGGAACCGGCATCGCTTCCCGAGTTCAAGGGGAACGTGGCGGCGGTGCAGACGGCGCCATTTTGGGACGATAGGCTGGAGGAGCTGGTAAATCGAGAGCAGACCTACTGGCCCAAGGTAGACGCGAAAGTCAAAGCAGACCATGACGAATCGTGGTCGCACAAGATGCAGGTTATGGCGGCGAACTTCACGCCGGAAGAGTGGAAATACCTTCAGCAGGGCGCCTCAAACTTCGGATATCATTATCTCGGTGCCGCCAAGATCATGGCGCCGATCGGCAAGGCTTTCGCGGAGGCCATGTTGAAGCTAATGCGCAAGTGATTTTGAGGGGGCATGCGGCGGGTTATCGCGGTACCGCGGAACCGTTGCGCCGCTTCGCCGTCAACGTCATGCACGCATATCCACATCACTTGCCCGCATGCATGCCGGCTTATCGAAGTTAGCTCAAGCGGATCGTCCCTCAGTGCAAAGGAAGATAGGCCATAGCTATGCCAGCTAGGATCTCACGCCGATCGTCATCATCTTGCAGCAGGAGGGAGCGTCATGAACGCCGTTGACGCGCACCCTTGGGGTGATTCCCTGCCGTTAACCGTTCCCGAGCGCGGCTTCGTCAGCTCGCAACCGGCGAATATTTGGGAGGAGGGTTTGCTTTGTGGCAACGGCATCATCGGCGCCAACGCGCTTTGTCGCCCCTCGAACGAACGAATCATCTTCACCCATGAGAGGCTTTTTCTGCCGATGGGCCCGCCATTGATGCCGCGTGATCAGTCTGCACGACTGTTCGAGATTCGACGATTGATAGAGCGCGGGCTGTATCGCCAAGCCACCGAACTGCAATTTAACCTCTCCGGGCAGAGCAGTTTTATGTATCCGGATTTCTTCGTGCCGGCCTTCGACCTTGCCATCCGCAGCGAGAGTCAAGGCGAGGTGCGGGGCTATGGCCGTTCCGTAAATTTTCAAACAGGCGAGGCGACCGTTCGCTGGATGGACGATCGTGGGACCTTCCAACGCCGATTGTTTGTCTCTCGGGCGGACGGGGTGGCGGTGCTGGAGATCATCGGATCGAAAAAGGGCAGTATTGACTGCCAGCTCGCGCTGGAACCGCGGGAGCCGAGTGACCAACTGAATACGGACAGCGACATCGCCAAACGCTCCGATCAGATGTTCAAAGAGCACGTTGGCGACATCCGCACTACGGCGACCCGTTCGTTGCTGACGTACTCGAACCGCTACCTGAAAGCCTACCCGGGGAGCATTCACGCACTGGAGGGGGTTGCGCGAGTTATTGCTGCCGGCGGTGAAACCGAGGCGGGGGCGAACGGCACGTTGACGGTCAAAGGCGCCGACCGCATCCTGGTTTTGGTTGACCTAATGCCGATCTATGATCCGGACAACTCGCAAATAAGGCATATGGAGGAGGTTCTTGCAAAGCTTCCGGACGACTACGCATGTTTGCTTCAACGCCATGCGCGGCTTCATGGTGAAATTTTTAACCGGATGCGGCTTGATCTTGGCGGCGGCGCGGATCATCAGCGCTCTGTGGAGGATTTGCTCGCGGAATCCACATGCGAACATCCCAACGTTGCATTGATAGAGAAAGAGTTCGATGCGGGGCGATATAACATCATCTCCAGCACCGGTGAACTGCCGCCGAATCTGCAGGGGGTCTGGGGTGGAACCTATGTGCCCGACTGGGCGAGCGACTATACCCATAACGGCAACCTGCCTTCCGCCGTGGCGGCCAATCTGATGGGCAACATGCCTGAGCTCATGTTGGCATACACCAATTACATGGAATCACTCGTCCCGTGGATGGAGATCAACGCGAAACATCTGTTTGGCGCGCGCGGTATCGTGCTACCCTCTCGCACCTCCACGCACGGCTTCAACAACGCGCTTGCGCCGGATTTCGCCGGGGGGTTCTGGGTTGCCGGGGCCGGGTGGGCGGCGCATTTCTTCTATGATTACTATCTGTACACAGGAGATCGTAAGTTCCTGAAGGAACATGCATTGCCGTTCATGCAGAGGGCGGTGCTGTTTTTTGAGGATTATCTGTATGAGGGGCCTGATGGGAAATGGATATTCTCACCGACCCAATCACCGGAGAACACCCCGGGCAACTCCAATTCCCAGGGAACCTTTAACGCCACCATGGACGTGGCGGTGGCGAAAGAACTCCTGCGCAACACCATCGCCGCCTCGATGGAACTCGGGTGCAACCAGGCCGAGATTCCGCGCTGGCAGCGAATGCTGGATAAAATGCCCGATTACATGGTGGACGATCGGGGCATCATTAAGGAGTGGCTGACGCCATTATTGGAGAACAACGATAGCCACCGACACTCTTCGCAACTTTATCCACTTTTCTATGGGATGCCGGAGGAGATAAAGCGCAGTCCGGAACTGCGCGCGGCATTCCGGAAAAGCATCGAATTCAAACTGGATAACTACTGGCGAAACAATCAGCGTGGTTTCATGTCCTTCGGTTTGGTGCAACTCGGTCAAGCCGCCGCCAGTCTTGGGGAGGGCGATCTAGCTTATCGGTGCCTCACGCAGTTGATCAACAGGTATTGGCTGAATAACCTCGCATCAACGCACAATCACCGTTCGCTGTTCAATATGGACATTAGCGGCGGCATGCCTGCGGTGATCCTCCAAATGCTGGTGGCTTCGGAGCCGGGAGAGCTTCATCTTTTGCCTGCGCTTCCGAAGGCATGGCCAACCGGAACCATTGAAGGCGTGTTGTGCCGGGGACAAATCGAAGTGCGTCGGTTGCATTGGACGCCTGCGAGCATTGAATGTGATTTGCGTTCGCACGTGGCGCAAACAGTGTTGTTGGAAATCCCATCCGAGATTCTCGAGATTACGGCGCACGGCTTTGGAGTTTCGCTTGCCCCGTCCGGATCGCCGAAACAGCGTTGGCTAGCCCTGCCCGCGAAACACGTGGTCACTATCGGTATAACCTGCGGATCAAGATCATAAGAGCGGAAAAAGCGACTGGATGAGCGGAGGCCTGGGCTCCGTGCGAAGCTCCTAGCGACCGGTTTGCCGGGTAGCCTTGCGCGGGATAGAAAAAGCCCGGGCGGCGGATGGGAAAGGAGCGAAGCAAGGATCGTCGCCCGGGGCTGCAGAAAAGAAACGCTGCTATCATAGCGCATCGGCTATCAATGAAACGTCAAGAGCCTCATGTCCGTTGCACGCGCAATAATTGGGACCCAGGGATCCCGGCCATCCTGCCGAACCCAATGGAGGGAAAGATCTCCCGCCGTGGGGCTGTCCGGCGGCGATCAAGGGGCGTCCCGCACGTGGGTGTCGGGGGCAGGTTCCAGGTGCACGTTGCTCTTGGAAACGTGCGCGCCGCCGGTCCACGGATGGTACGTAAGGGCAAAGCGCAACCGGTCCCGCACGGGCGGATGCGTATAGAACCACAGCACCACAATGCGCGGCGGATCGGGATCGGCGTAATCTCGGCGTACAAAATCGGCAAAAAGCCGAGCTGCAGCGCAATTGTCATGGGTTAGGTCCAGGCCATAGCGATCGGCTTGGTGTTCTAGAAAGCGGCTGTAGGCGCCGGCCGCGGGCAATTGGGCGAAGAAAAGCACCTGCAGCACCAACAGCGCGACGGGCAGCGCGGCAAGATCTGTGGTACTTTCGATGTGCCAGCGGGGGCCCCAGCGTCGCACGGCCCACGGGTAGGCTTGGGACAGTACGGCCAACAGGACGAAGGAGCCGGCCACGTTGCCCGCGAGGAGCCACCAGATATGCCCAAGAACGTAATGCCCAATCTCGTGGGCCACCACGAAGAGGACCTCGTCTGCAGGAAGAGCTCGGATGGTGGTGTTCCACAGAACGATGCGTCGTGTGGGACCGATACCCGTGACGTATGCGTTGGAGCGTGTGGTTCGGCGGGATGCGTCGGCAACGAGTATCTGTGCACCACCTACCCCCGCACGTGCTGCAAGCTGGGCGATCTGGGACCTTAGCTTCCCCTGGGGCAACTGCGTGAAGCGGTTATACGCAGGGTCCACCACCACGGGTTGCAGCACGGTAGTAAACACAGACCACGGAATGGTTGCAAGCCAGAGCCAAATCCACCACCGGCGCGGGGAGCGCAGCAAAAGGACCCAAGCGATCCATACCATCGGTATGGCGGCCAACCCAAAGAGCCACCCCCGCAGACGATCTCCGAGCCAGAGGAACAGGCCGAGGGTGGCAAATCCATATTTCCGGTCCAGCACGTATTCCGCGAAGGCGGGCGGCAATCGCCAGAGTGCCATGAGCCCGGACACCACGCACCAGAGCAGAGCGATGCGCCAGAAGAGGCGGTGGGCTCGAGCGTGCACCCACGTGCGGATATTCGACGCAAAGCCCAAGTGGAGCAAGAGCCACAAGCCCACCGCCTCCCACAGGAAGCCAAGAAAGGCGAGGGTATAGAGTGCGTCGTTGTAGGCGCGGATGCGCGGCGTGGCGGGCGGGATGGCGGGAATGGCACCCGAACAACCGTTCGCCTGATGGATTGTGGCAGCGGGAGCGGCGTGTCCCTGGGGATGGGCAGTTGGGCGGATCATGCGGGGCGCCTGGGCCGATGCAGGGGATATCCCCAGGAGGAGTAGCCATAGAAGGCATGCCACGCGTGCCAAAGGTTTATAGCCTCCGGACATTCGGTGTCCCAGTTCCTACGTGGCTACAGCCAGCGCTTGAGATCGCAAGATGTGGCGCAACAGTTTGGCCCAATGCGCCGAGATTTCGCAGAGCGGGTCTGAGAGGCGGGCTGTGAGCGGCGTTCTGCGCACGATTGTCTTGGAAATAGGAGCCATTGGCGGCAGGCACTGGCCTAAGGCCAAGCGGATAGCCAGCGAGGGGAAGCAAACTCCGGCGGCATGTGCGGCCGGAGTAGTAGCCCAAAAGCGAGGGTTGCATTCCAACAGGAGGGGAGCGTGTTTCCCAGGCGCGTCTATGAAATCGAAGTGCGCCACGCCGGAATATCCTGTTGCGGCAATCAGCTTGCGTACTGCTTCCAATGCAGGAGGGTACGCGTCAAAAAGGAGCCTTTTCCTTGGAAGATGGCGCTGAACGGTCCAGGCGAGGATGGATCCGCCATCGGCCAGAACACTCACGCCTACATCGTCGCCCACAACCAGCTCTTGAACAAGGCTTGGAGCATGTGGCCGGGGTTGGGCGTTGTTCAGAATGGCCGAGAGTTCTTCCATCGTGGCGGCGCATGGGTAGTGCACTCCGCCTTCGCCGTGAACAGGCTTGACGATGACGGGAAAGTTCAGGGAACGGCATGGAGCGGAACATGTGCTCCGGAGCACTTTGGTGCCGGGGACTGCAATTCCAAGGCGGGCGGCGTACCGAGTAAGCCATTCTTTGTTTGCCATGCGCCGGATAAGCTTCTCGGTGGCCGTGGGGAAGACGCGCAGTGACGGAAGAAGATGCCGAACACGCGCAATGGCCAGATGGGCGGCTACATCCACGGGCAGGATTACCCAAGGGTTGCTGTCGTTACATTGGCGCTCCAGCAGGGTGAGCAGCTCTTTGCAATCGCCTTCGAGGGCCGCGTGCGATAACCGGTGAACTGCGCGCACGGCCCTACTCTTCGCTAAAGAGCCGAGGGATCCGGCTATGGCAGCATGGATCGAGTATCCGCGGCCCGCGCAGCGAGCAACGTTCAAGGCTAAGTCGGCATTCGCCGATACCAACATCACGCGGCAGGACGTGTTCTTCGGCATGACGCACTCCTTGCGAAATCCGTGGATACATTACGAGATCATCCGGAAATGCCCGGCATGGGGACGTTGGGAATGGTACCCTGTTTACTTCAGAAAAAGAGCTGTGGCACCCGGCAGCGGTTTCGTGCGATATATATGACTAGGGTGCATTCCGTTTGGAACCACAAACGCCTATGATGGACGAAGGGAGGGTGCCATGCCACGATACCTTCAGATAGGAACGGTTCCCGGCAGGCGCCACGCGGAGTTGTGCGCGCCCAACGGCGTACCTTGTGCGGAAGAGGTCTTTCGCGCTCATGGACCAGACAGCGCGGCGTCTTATCTATACCATGCCCATCCCTTTACGGATCCTATTGCCTTCGAGCCGGCTGAGGATGCGCGCCCAGAACTCGCGCCCCACGGCCCCCTGCGCTATCGGCATCTGTGTACATGGGATATGCCCGCCCGCGGGGATCCCATCACCGGGCGCGTGCCGCTCCTCGTGAATGAGGACGTGTCTCTGAGCCTGTGCCGACCTTTAGATCCCATGGACGGCTTCTTCTACAAGAACGGAGATGCCGATGAGGTGCTCTATATTCACGAAGGCGCCGGGCACATCGAAACGGTATTCGGAACCCTGAGCTTTGGTCCAGGCGATTACGTGGTGATCCCCAGGGGCACCATCCACCGCATCGTAGGGGAACAGGGCGTTCCGCGCATGCTTGTTTTAGAGAGCGCTACACCCGTGCAAGCGCCTCGCGCGTACCTTAACGATGTTGGGCAGCTTCTAGATTTTGCCCCCTATAGCGAGCGCAACATTCGGGTGCCCCAGAACCTCCAGGTTCACGAGGAGGAAGGGCGCTTCGAGGTGCGCATCAAGGCTCGCGGTGTAATCACGCGGTACTATTACAAACACCATCCGTTAGACGTAGTAGGGTGGGACGGGTATGTATACCCGTGGGCCATCAATACCCGGGACCTGGACGCTTCATCTGTGCGGGTGGTGAGCCCGTCGGCAACAATCCAAACGTTGGAAGGCCGTGGCTTTGTTGTGGGATCCCTGGTTCCGCAATCGCAGGACATCCTGGCATGCGCAGGCACGATCCCCTATAACTACACCAATCTGGAGACGGATGAGGTGTTCTATTATTGCAATAGCCAGTTCGGAAGCCGCATGGGGATTGCCGAGGGATCCATCACGTTTCACCCGGCGGGGTTGCCCCACGGAGTACCACACGGGAGCGTGGAACCGGTGGAACCGGGCGGTCGTACGGAATTGCTCGCAGTGGTATTAACTACCGAGCGGCCGCTGCACTTCACTCGGGCCGCAGCAGCCATGGAGGATGAGGCGTTCGCGCAGAAATTAGCTCGTCGCCAGGCCGCAGAATAGGGATGCACCGGTGAACATTACCGTAATGGAGTATCTGGTCCGGCGTGCGAAAGGGATTACGCGGAACGCTGCCAGGTGGGTTGCGGATGTGGAGGACGTGGGCGCAGCCATACAAGCCCGTCGCCAGGAATTCCTGGATTCACTAGGCTTGGCGGAGTATCTTGGGGGCAACGGCCGCTCCGCACCTCATTGCGTAGTTACCGGCGAGCTGGAAAGATCCCAGTACCGCATTCAGAAGCTGTGGTATCAGAGCATCCCGGGCCTTTACGTCACCGCGAACCTCTATCTGCCCCATCGGTCTGCAACAGGGCCGGCCGCGCCGGCGATCCTCTATCTGTGTGGTCATGCGCCAGAGCAGAAGGTTCATTACCAGGCAATTCCTCGCAGGTTTGCCCAATTGGGCTTCGTGGTGCTCATCGTGGAGACGGTGCAGCTTGGCGAGGTGGAAGGTTATCATCACGGCTGTTACCGCGAGGGATGGTTTCACTGGTATAGCCGAGGGTATTCGCCGGCAGCAGTAGAACTGCTGAACGCCATTCGGGGAGTGGATCTATTGGTGCACCACCCGAATGTGGATCCCAACCGCATAGGCGCAACGGGCATTTCCGGCGGTGGCGCCACTACTTGGTGGGTAGCCGCTGCCGACGAGCGCGTGCGCGCGGCAGCTCCCGTATGTGCCACGGGCACGCTTGCATCCCATATCGCCCAGCGCACGATTGACGGCCATTGCGATTGCATGTGGTGGCCCAATTACATGGCGTGGGATCTGGCCGATATGGGCGCCTTGATCGCTCCTAGGCCGCTCCTCATTGCCTCCGCGGATCGGGATGCTCTTTTTGATGTAAAGGGTATCCGCGACGTGCATCGCCGGCTTGTGGACGTGTATCGGAAGCTAGGCGTGCCCGAGCATCTCCGCTTGGTACTCACGCCGGGGGGCCATGGGTATCATCCGCGTTCCCGCACGGCAGTCTTCGCCTGGATGATGCTCCATTTGGCAGGCGCGAAGATCCTTGCAGCGAGGGTGGGGGATGTGGACGACGCCCCGCAGCACGACGAGCCGCCCGACGCCTTGCGCGTTTATGTGCACGGCGAGCCTCCTGGCAATCGCGTTCGGACTATTCATGACGAACTGGTGCCCATGGCGGAGCTGCCGGTGATATCAAATGCCGAGGCGCTGGCCAAGGAGCGGGAGCGCGTGAGGGAGAGGTTGAGGGGATACGCATTTCGCTGGTTTCCGAACCCGCCGGGGCGACTGGCCGCACGATGGGAACTTCGCCACTCGGAAGATGCGGGCGGCGGCCGTTTCTCGTTCCGATCCGAGGAGGGAGTGCGGCTACAGTGCGTGTATGGAAGGGCTGCTGCCTCAACAGGGCTTGTGGTGGGGCTGCGTAGCCCTGGCGAGGCACCTGCCGCCTCAGAAGCGTTTGTGCGGCGCATTAGCGGCCAACAGGCGGATTGGCTTGTTGTAGAACCTCGGGGCACCGGAGACACCGCATGGGGCCAGGAGCTCAATTGGAGGGTTCGGCGCGCTGCCGCTTGGACGGGCGTGACCATCGCATCCTGGCAGGTGTGGGATGTCCTGCGGTCTCTGGAGGCAGTGTCTGCGTTGGGATTGTGGCGCGAGGGCGGTACAACGCTTGCTGCCTGGGGCCCCATGGCAGTGCCCGCGCTCTACGCTGCGTTGCTACATGGCGGACTAGACCGCCTCGTTCTGGTGACGCCTCCCTCCACGCTGAACGCTCCTTCGGAGCCGGATGGCCGAGGCCCGGCGATGGAATTGCTGGGCGCCCTGCGCGTTGCCGATTTGGATCATATCGCTGCTTTGCTGGCACCCGCCGAATTGGTTCTTGTAGGGGCGGATACGCGCGCCTATTCGTTCGCCGAGACAGTCTATCGCACGTTAGGGGCAGGCAACAAATTCGTGCGGCGGGCCTCCCTCGATGATTGGCAGTAATGCTGAACATTTAGGTTCGCCGAACGTCTGAATCCACCGAAGCCCGGTGCTTGGATGCCGGGCCACCATCTCAAAGGACCGGGTCGCCCGCGAAGGTACCACTCGGGGCTGGTTGTTTCCATGGATGCCCGATCGGTCGCCTGCTGTGTGGGTTTTCTGCTTGCGTGGGGTGGGGTTACCATTGCAAGCGCTCCATCACCCCAAAAGCCACCCGGAAGCGCGCCTCACCCGAAGGTACACCCCGTAAGTTCCGTACCTTCCTATGCGTTGGACGTTGCGCCGTTGGTGGCTCGCATGGGCTGCGCCAAGGCCGCGTGCCATGGGGGAACGAACGGTGCCGGGCGGCTGAAGCTTTCGCTGTTCGGCGGGGATGTGAAGGGTGATCGGGATGCCCTCGCTCAAGCAGAAACTGCTCTCGGCCAAGGTGCATTTCTTCAAAAGGTGTTTGATACTCCCGCCCACGCAGGATTGGCGATCACTCGGCCGAGGTCGCGCGAATATCGCATCTTTGAGGCATGGGTAAATGCCGGGATGCCCTTCGCGGGTCCAGGAGCGCCTGTGGTCGAGCGGCTCGGTGTGTCGCCCGCATCGAAGGTGGTGGCGCCGGGTAGTCGGTTGCGATTGGTAGTAACCGCGGTCCTATCCAACCGAATGCGCCGGGAGGTCACCAAGGACGCAGTATTTACCTCTACGGACCCTGCAGTAGCATCCGTGGATGAGAATGGGGTCGTGACGGCGCACCGGCCCGGCGACGCTTGGATCGTGGCGCGATGCTTTCGGCTCTATAGCTTGGCCCACGTCGTCGCGCGGCAAAAGCTTCCGTTTCCCTACCCCACGGTGCACCCATTCAATCGCGTGGACGAGTTGTGCTTCGCCCAGCTCAGGAGCATGGGCATCCCGCCGGCACCGTTGGCGAACGATGCCGCGTTCCTTCGCCGGGCCTACCTGGTGGTGGCCGGGCGCTTGCCTCGGGTGGACGAAGTGCGCGCCTTTCTGGCAGACCGAACTCCGTCCAAGCGCATACGGCTTATTGATCGGCTTCTTGCGAGCGACGACTTCGCAGACTTTTGGGCTCTTAAGTGGGCGGATATCCTGCGCATCAAGAGCGAATATCCGGTTCGTCTGTGGCCTAAAGCCACTCAAACGTACTACCGGTGGGTACGGCAATGTATCGCCGATAATGTCCCGTTCGATCGTTTTGCTACAGACCTCATTACTTCTCGCGGGAGCAATTTCCGCAGCGGGCCTGCGAACTTCTACCGTGCGGTGGTGAGCCGTGATCCGCAGACACTGGCAGAAACGGCGTCCGTGGTCTTTATGGGGGTGCGGGTGGGCTGTGCTCGGTGCCATGTGCATCCCTATGAAAACTGGTCGCGGGCGGACGATTTGGGCATGGCCGCCTTCTTCGCCGGTGTGCGCTACAAGAGCACTCAGGAGTGGAAGGAGGAGGTCGTGTACAACCTCCCTGGCGCGGTTCTGCGAGATCCGGACACGAAAACTGTTGTGTCGCCAAAGTTTTTGGGCTCGCCGGAATCCAATCTGCGCGTGGAGGGCGATCCACGCGAGGCCTTTGCTCGGTGGCTAACTTCTCCGCAGAACCCGTGGTTCGCCCGAGAGGTGTGCAACCGCATTTGGGCATGGGTGATGGGGCGGGGATTGGTAGACGAGCCTGATGACCTGCGCCCAACAAACCCGCCTTCCAACCCCCAGCTACTGGACTATCTTGCACGGGAGCTGGTGAGCCACCACTTCGACACGAGGCATGTGTTTCGGCTGATTCTCACCTCTAGGGTTTTCCAGCTCTCCAGCGCTACGAACCGGTGGAACGCCTTCGACACGAAGCATTGCAGCCACTGGGTGCCTCGCCGGATGATCGCCGAGGAGGCGCTCGACGCCATCTGTACGGTTACCGGCGCCCACGAATCCTTCAGCAGCATCATCCCGGAGCCTTTCACCCATTTGCCTAAGGACACCCGGGCAGTGCAAGTAGCGGACGGCAGTATCAGCACGCCCTTCTTGGACGCATTTGGAAGGCCGGCCCGGAACAGCCCCTTCGATAGCGAGCGGTGTACTCGTACCTCTATGAGGCAGGCCTCCCTTTTGGTGAACTCCTCCGAAGTGGAAGGCAAGATCACGCAGGGCACGCGCGCTGCAGAACTTGCATCGTCCGGCAAGAGCGACGCAGCGATTATTGATGAACTCTATCTTTCTGCACTGGCTCGCTATCCTACGGCGCAAGAGCGACGAGTGGCGAGCGCCTATCTGCGCAAACAAGATCGGCCCAAGTTAGCGCTTGTGCAAGACTTGATCTGGGCGCTTATGAACACGCAAAGCTTTATGACCATCGAGTGATGCGGGCGGTCGTGCATTGCATGGGCAGTGTGGGCACCGCGATGGGAGGTGGCTTGGATGGTACCGATTCTTGAACCCATGCTTACTCGGCGTGAGTTCCTAACCGCCGGGGCGGTGGTGATTGGCGCCTTAAGCCTAGAGGAGAGGGCACCGGCCGGCCTCGCAGAAGGCGGTGGCAAGGCGAAATCGGTGATCCAGTTGTGGATGGGCGGAGGGCCCTCGCACTTGGATACATTCGATCCGAAACCTGAAGCGGGCCCGGCGTACACCGGGCCACTCAACAGCCCAATCCCTACAACGATCCCCGGAGTTCGCATTAGTCAACTTTTGCCGCGCTTGGCCAAGCAGGCAGATAAGTACGCTATCCTGCGCGGGATGACGCATCCCTCCAACGCCCATGAAACGGCAACCTACATCATGCAAACGGGAACACTCCCTACCGGGGACCTGGTGTATCCGGCAATAGGCGCCGTAGTAGCGTTGAAGAAGGGCTATGCCGCCGGTTACAAGAGCGCTATACCTCCCTACATCACGCTAACCACACCGATAGGGCGCTTCTCTGAAGCAGGCTTTCTAGGCCCGGATTACCAGACGTTCGTCACAGGAGGAGATCCGAGCTCGCCATCCTTTGCTGTGGATGGGATGGCGCCGCCTCCATCCTTAACGGCGGATCGCATCCATGATCGGCAGAGGCTCCTTCAGGCGGTGGATGCATCCTCATCGTCCCACGTGCCGCAATTGGCAGACCTGGAAAAGTACCGTGAACAGGCGATGGCGTTACTGCTGGGTCCCACGCGCAAGGCCTTTGAACTCACCGAAGAGCCGGAGGATTTGCGCCGAAGATACGGGATGCATCGCTTTGGGCAGTCGTGCTTGTTGGCGCGTAGGCTGGTGGAACATGGCGTGCCCTTCATCACCGTGAACTTTCCTGGGTGGGACACGCACCGCAACAACTTTCCCGCTATGGACCGGCTCCTACCGATGCTGGACAGCGGGTTTGCCACACTCTTAGAGGATCTGCATCAGCGCGGCCTCCTTGCCACCACCATTGTTACGTGGTATGGCGAATTCGGCCGCACTCCGCGCGTGGCGTATGAGGAGCCTTGGGAAGGCGGGAGGCACCACTATTCCGCAGCGTTCTCGGCCGTAGTAGCAGGTGGCGGTTTCCGGGGCGGCGCCGTGGTGGGCGAAACGGATGCTCACGGCGAGCGGGTAGTGCGCCGACCCATCTATCCTTGGGACCTATCGGCGAGCATTTATTGGCTCTTGGGAATTGATCCTCACGGCAGACTCCCTCACCCACAGGGGTGTGTGGCATATGTGACCCCGCCCCAGAACGGCGCCGCATCAGGCGGGGGAATGCTGAAGGAGATTATGTGATGGTTGGCGGGCCGGGGTTCACCGTGTCTATGCGCTGTTTGAAGCTGCTCCCGTGTCGTGAAGCCGTGCTCGCGGCGATGGTCTTGGCATTCCTCGCGCCGACTCCGGCATTGGGCCAACGACCCGTGATTCGATACGTATTCCCGGCCGGCGGCATGCGTGGGAGCACCTTCCAAGCAACGGTCGCCGGCACCAACCTTGTAGGTGTTACCCAGGTACGCGTGGTCCCCCCGGATGTGTCAGCTTCGGTGGTGGAACGGGTTAGCTCCACTCAAGTGCGCATATCGGTGAGCGTGTCTAAGGATGCCCAGCTAGGTGAGCACGATTTGCGCGTGGTGGGCACGGCCGGAGCATCCAATATGTTTCGCTTCTTTGTAGGGCAGTTTCCGGAAACAAACCGGGACCCGTCCAACGTAGATCGGTACCATCCCCAGACGCTCCCGACCTTACCCATCGTCGTCAACGGGCAGATTCTTGAAGGCACGCGCAATTACTACCGTTTCATGGCCCGCAAAGGTGAAACGGTAGTATGCAGAGGGCAAGCACGGGAGATCATTCCCTTCATCGCAGATGCCGTCCCAGGTTGGGCCGATCTGTGCCTAACGCTCTTCGACCCCGAAGGGCGACAGATCGCCAGTAACGACGACTACCATCTGGGCCCGGATCCTGTGCTTATCCAGCGCATCCCTCAAGACGGCATTTATACGCTGGAGGTGAAGGATATCCTGGATCGAGGCCGTGACGACTTTGTGTACCGCCTTACGGTGGGAGCAATTCCTTTCATCACGCGCATCTATCCCATGGGCGCCCGTAGGGGCACCGATTGTACTGTGCAGCTCGTCGGCGTGAATCTGCCGCAGAACACGTTCACTGTTCACAGCACGGCGGGCGATCCGGCAGTCTTGGCGATCCGTGTGCCGAACGGGCCAACCCTTTCCAATTCGGTGCCCTTCGGCCTAAGCGACACCCCAGAAGTGGAGGAAGTGGAGCCCAACGACACACCATCCACTGCGCGCTTGATCGTACCGCCCGTGACGATCAACGGACGTATAGACCGCCCAGGGGACGAAGATTGGTTTGTATTCCGAGCCAGGGCCAGAGAGATGCTTGTGATGGAGGTCCACGCACGGAGACTTGGGAGCCCGATGGACGGCATCCTTACGCTGTTCGCTGCCGGTGGGCGGCAGCTTGCGGAGAATGATGATAATCCAGATCCCGATGAGCCACTCCTTACCTATCAGGCAGACCCGCGCATTGTATATCTGTTCCGCACTTCGGGCACCTACTATTTGCGTTTGCGAGATGTTACGGGCAATGGCGGGGAGGAGTACGAATACCGGCTTACTATTGCACCTCCCAGCCCGGACTTTCGGCTTACGGTGAACCCAGACACGATCGTGGTGCCTCGCGGGGATTCCACCGTGCTTGTAGTGACGGCTCAGCGGCGGGATGGCTTTACGGGCGATATCGCGGTGGATGTGCGCAATCTGCCCAAAGGCTTTGAGGGCTCTCGCGCCGTGATTCGAGCCCCACAAACTACGGCCGTCCTCACTCTCACCGCTCCAGAGCAAACACCGGTGACGCTCTTTTCTCCCCAGATCGTGGGCACGGCCACGGTGGAGGGGCGGACTGCTGAGCGTGTCGCCACCGGCACAGAGCGTGTGATGCAGGCATTCAGTTACACGCACTATCCCACCACCCGTGAAGTTCTGGGTTCCTTGGGACCGGGCGGAGGCTTCCGACTTGTGGCGGAGGCTATGCCTTCGGGCCCTCTGAACCTTCCCAAGGGCGGGAGTGCAACGTTTAAGGTGCGCGTCATCCGAAGCCTACGAATGCGGCAGCCCATAACGCTTCGACTGGCCGTGCCCGTGCAATGGATCCAGATGGAGCCGGTTACGATACCGGCGGATGCCGAGGAGGCAACCGTGACGCTCACCGCTTCGGCCTTTGCTCCCGAAGATTACCAGGCGAACGTGGTAGTGGCGGGGACCATGAGGGCCTTTCGCACCACGATGGTGCGCATCCTGCCCGCCGTGCCCATCCGCGTTAGCAACCAAGCGCAGGCAGTGTCCCGCTAGGTTCGGCTGCGCCCCACCAACCGATCCAGCGCTGCTTTTTCCTCAGGATTAAGGGCACGCACGCCCTCCAACTGGCGGGTGATGAGGGTGAGGCGCGCAGCTTCTTCCAGTAACTCCAGGCGGCGAAAGGCCTCCAGGAGATCGGCGCCGACTGTGAGGACGGCGTGGTTCTGCAGGAGTACGCAACACGACTTACCTGCCGCGTCGGCGACAATGCGGGCAAGCTCATCTGTGCCTGAGAGTGCGTAGGGCGCCAGGACGGGCGGATCCAGAAGGGCGTACGTCTCGCACGTTAAGTCTACGCGGATGGGTGTGGTGGAGCAGGCGAATGCCGAAGCGGTGACCGGGTGGGCGTGGATCACAGCGCCAACGCTCGGGTATCGCCGGTAGATGGCTAGGTGCATAACGCTTTCGGAGCTTGCCTGAACGCCCGGGGTGAGCAGCGTTCCGGAAAGGTCCATTACCGCCACGTCTGGCGGACGGATGCGGGCCTTATCTATTCCTGCCGGTGTGATGGCAATACGGCCGCCCGATGCCCGGCAAGACACATTCCCTCCGGTGGAGCTGGTGAGCCCGGTGCGGTAGATGCGACGCATGAATGCAGCTACTGCCGCGCGCTCGGGGAATGCATCTTCGTCTGTGTCGGAGGGGGCAGGCCATCGGGACGCGCTCATTGCTCTTTTTGCTCTTCCTGCAGAACGTCGCGGATTACGGCAGGGTCATCCAGCCGCGGACCGGGCTCTTGGCGCGCGTGGCGGTAATCGGGATCATCCGGGATGCGGGCTTTCGCCGGATCGAAGATGCGGGGGTCCACCGCCGTGTGCACGTATGGGGTGAAGTCGGGATGATCCGTAAAGCAGTCGCTGAAGTCGTTGGCGAGGGCATCGAACATATTGAGGGGCGGAAGCCCCAGGATCTCGTAGAGCGTGCGGTGCATGCTGAGGATGGTCGTGTGCCGGTGAGACACGTACCCGTGGCGCGCCCAAGGGCTAATGATCAGAAGGACACTGCGTTGGGCATCTATATGGTCGGGCTCGCCACCGGAATCGTCCTCCGTAACGAAGATGGCCATATTTTTCCAGTATGGGGTATGGGAGAGGAACTCAACCATCCTGCCCAAGGCTAGGTCGTTATCGGCCATCCAGGATGCCACGTAGGGGTATCCGCGCTCGGGTCGAGGGCGCCTCCCATGATCGTTGCAGATGGCGATATTGATGAACGGTGGCATGGAGCGATGGCCTTTAAGGTAGAGGGCCGTAAAGTCCTTGATGAACCAATCGGCGCGGTACTGATCCGGGATATTCATGTTGAAGATGGGGAATTCCCGGCACGTGTTCTCGTAAAGGACACGGGGCATGGGAATGTTCACCACCTCTCGGGCGCCGGTCTTCGCTTCGTTTTCATCCTCTAGCACTCCCGCGAATTCGAAGCCCTCACCGTAATTTCGGAAAGGTACCCCGTAGCGGGCGAGGTGCTCCCACATGGACCCGGCCTCGGGGTAGTCTTCCGGCGCAAGGGAACCATTGGAACCGAACGAGGCTCGGCGTCCTGGAGCGGTGCTTTCCGCTTTGAAGTCCCAGCCTAACGTGTAGGTCATTTGGCAGAAATTGTTGGGCTGCACACCCACCAACCAGCGGTGCCCAACGCCCGAGAACTCCGGCTCCATGTAGAAGTTATCACTCACAGTGAATTGTCGGGCCAGGGCGTTGTGGTTGGTCATGACGGGGGCATCTTCCAAGGTAGGCTGGCCTGGAGCCTGGATTTTCTGATGGTAACCCCACCTCAAGAGCGAGGGATCATCGTTGGCGCCTGGAACGTGATCGAAGATCGTGTCATACGTGTGGTTCTCTTTGGTGATGAACACCACATATTTGATTTGGGGCGATCGCTTTCCCGTTTCGTGGGGAATTACCGGCGAATGGAGTGCTGCGCGTTCGTTGCTGCGATCTACCATCCCGTTGCACTCCAGCACCGTGTGCGTAAGGCGATCCAGGTCCTGCGGCGCCGGAGTTGGGATCTCAGAAAGCACACCCTTCATGTCCATGAACGGGTCCTTGGGCCGATGTGCGCCCGCACTGGGCCCGTTCCCGAAGCCTTTGAAGCAAATGGTATAGAGCGTTTGGCCGTTTGGAGACACTGCTACACGGTAGGGGTACCAGGCGGTTGGGATATATCCCAAAACCTGCAGGGTGCGCCCATCCATGACGACGATGGCGTTAATGCCTGATGCTGCTACGTAGAGGCGAGAGGCGTCGGGCGAAACCGCCATTCCGGCCGGGCCTACGCCGCGCAGTTTGGCCGTGAGGGGAGAAGGCCGGATGCGTTTGCGAAGGACAATGCGCTGCGAAGGCAAATCCACCACGTCAATCTCGTCGTTATTGCCGTTGGAAACGTATAGGCGGGTACCGGCTATGACTAGGAAGTTCGGAGCGCTTCCCCCGATGGTCTTTCCGTTCTCTGCAGGTGCCCCTATCAGGAGGCCCGTTTTGATGCGGGCGGTGACACGGGGATGAAGGGGATTCGCCACATCCAGCGCCCAGACGGAGAAAGCTTCCGGCGCGTTGGGATCGCCTAAGCCGGGTACCCATCTGCCCTCGGCCTCCACGCCATGGACGGCCTGGGGGCTGGGTACGGCGAAGGCGGGAAAAGTAAGACCGCGCGGATCGTATCCTGGCTTAGTTGGTTTGGGGATCGGGCGGTACTCGTAGTTGCCGATGTTGGCAACGTACACCGTGTTGCCCGACACGGCCAGGGCGTAGGGGTATCGTCCTACCTGGATGGACGACACCACGCGGCGAAGGGCTGTGTCCACAACGGCCACACGGAAATTGGTAACATCCGCAGCGTAGAGGTATTTGCCGTCGGGGCTTAGCTTCAAATCCATGGCGAAGCTATCGGCGAACGCGCGGCCATCCACCGTAGTATTCAACGAAATCTCTGCAAGCTTCTGGAGGCTGTTTGTGTCGTACACGTAAACGGCCCCGTTTTCGCCGCCACTCCAATAAAGGAGGGCGGAATCCGGGGAGAAGGCTGCTCCACCGGCGTTGGACACCGCCCCGCTAGATGAACGCGGCACAAGGGTGCGCATCTCCTCTTGGGATGTGCCTGGGTTGCGCATGAGTTGCCCGGTGCCTTCGCTGGCCACGAAGAGGAGCGTTCCGTCTCCATTCAGCACCAATCCATGGGGCCATTGGGCTACCGGAATGTGCCGGCCTACCGGACGAAGGAAGCGGCCGTTGGGGAGAATGGTGGTGCCCGAAGGATCGTGGATTGCGTACTCATCGAGCGCCGGTGCGCGCAAGAAGGGATGCACGGGTTCAATTGGTAGCAGCATGGCAGCCACAAGGAACGCAAGCATCGGGAACCTCCCTCATGGGCGGGTGTACCGCCGGGTACGATTGTACAAAGGATACCCCGGCGAATTCCAAGTCTGTGTGATCGTTGTGTTAAGGGAGTGCTAAGGTGCGGGAACGGAAGGACACACTTTGGAGCCCTCATCGCGCGGGGCTATTGCATGCCACACAATTGCCGATACAGCCGAATGATGCGCCGCACATAGGCCTGGGTTTCACGATAGGGTGGAACCCCGCCGTAGCGCCGCACCGCGCCTGCGCCGGCGTTATACGCAGCGAGGGCCAGCATAATCTGATCCCAAGTGTATTGACCCTCCGGCAAAGGCTGACGCCGGAAAAGGTCTAGTTTTCCGCGAAGAAGATCCACCGCGCCTTTTACGTTCTGAATGGGATCGTAGGGATTTGTAAGATGGAGTGCCCGCACTTCCTCAGGCATAAGCTGGCCCAAGCCCATGGCTCCCTTGCGCGAAGTGGATCTGGGGTTGAAGTCCGATTCCGCAATGATCATCGCCACCACAAGTCGCGGATCCACCTTATACCGCTGAGAAAAATAGAGCACACTCACGGTGATGGCATCCAGCTCTTCCGGCGAAAGGCGTCGGTTGCATTGATAAATGAATTGCTTATAGGCGGGGTAGATCGCCTGGGCTTCCGGGGTGAGGCTCCTGGCGGCAAGCGGGGAAAGTCCCCAGGGAGCCTGCACCTGGCGAACGTAACCTCCCCGAGCAGAAAGCCCGGGTTCCGGCCGCCTGCCGGCACGATTGGTGGCGGCACGGCCTTGAGCTGTAGATTGCGCGGCCATCTCCTTCTCTTTGAGAGACACGAGCGCGTCATTAGCTACAGCCAGCACTTCGAGAGGTGCCGCGTTCCCGGCAGAGGCAGCGCCCACATGCACCAGCACGCGCAGTCGTTGACGATCTGCATCCGCTACGAGGTCGGCATCTGTGGGTGGGCAGATGAGGCACACGCTCTCATGGTCAGCCATGGTAAGGAGGAAGCTTACGCGCCCATCCCGTACGACCGTGCCTTCTACAATACCGGTCCATTCGATGACTGCACCCGCGTAGGATTGGGGGCTAGACTGAATGGTGGAATAGGATACCTGCGCGTCACAGCGGTATTTGTGCTTTAGGGCCAGGTATTTTTCCGGCGGGAGAGCATGAGCGGCAGGGGCAAGCGTCAGTTGAAGCATCACTGCCGCTAGGGCTAGCTTCAGCAGTCTAGACAACGCATGCCTCCTAATGGATAGTACCATGGGCAGGCTCTGGAACCTGTGGCGCCATCGGAGGGCGTCCGAACGATTGTCGAGGACTGGCGGAGAGACCGGGATTCGAACCCGGGGTACGGTTATAACACCGTACAACCGCTTAGCAGGCGGCCGCTTTCGTCCACTCAGCCATCTCTCCGCAGCGTGCAACATGTTACCATAAGTGTCGGCTTCACGCAAGTGGACCTTCACCCCAACCGCGTATTCCAGCCTTGCGGCAGGGTTCCATAATGCTCTTGGCGTAATGCAGATCCAAGAGGCATATCGGATGGCCGTGCAACGGATGGGTAGCGTCCGAGGGGCAGGGCATGGAAATGGCCACGCGCACGGATCATCGCCTTCACGCGGGGAGGGCACGGTTTCCTTAAGCACCGAGGACGTTTGCCGGTGAGGATGCCCGGGAGGGAGATGCTCATGAATCGATGGATCCTGGCCGTTATGGGATTGAGCATGCTGGTTCGCAGCACTTGGGGGCAGGTGGAGCCCGATGGGAATCGCCTGACGGTGACTACGGCCAACGCCATCGTCGTGTTTGAAGGAGGCGATTTGGTACGCGTCACGAACCGGCTTACCGGAGAGGTGTACGGCCATCCCGCGCTCTCCATGCCTTCGCTGCTTCAGATGCCTACCCTATCCGGCGGGGATGTGCCCCTTCGATGTACTGCGTGGAGGCGGGGTCGCGAGAAGGAAGATGGCCGCGTGATCGCAGCCCAAACCACATTTACGGATCTCACGCGCACCGTATGGATGAACGTGGTAATTGATGAGCAGACGCAAGACATCACGGTAACGCTTTGGGGCGAAACGCGTAAGGACGGAGTGACGGGCCTTCAGTGGGGGATGCGCGGGCTGGACCTCACTTCGGGAAGCCTGATCCTTCCCGCTCAAGGGGGTGTCTGGGCGGACAGGGCGAGTCTTCCTTCGGCAGTGCATCTGGAATATCCCACGGAATGGGAAGCTCAGATGCTCCTCTGGCAGACGCGATCGGGGGGAATGGTGATCTACTCCCGCGATGAGGAGGACCACTTTAAGAAGCTCCACATCACGCGAAGGGGCGATTATGCGGATTTAGCGCTAGAGACGGAAGCCCTGGCACCGTGGCAAAAGGCCGGCGACGTGCCTCAGCTCGAATGGCGCATCAACACCTATCGCGGGGATTGGCGTGTCCCGGCAACAGGGTATCGCAATCTGATGCATTTCCTGCGCAAGCAACCTGCCGGGGCTGCTGCGCCGAGCTGGCCGGCCCAAATTCGCACAGTGGTTACGGTGCAGTCGGCCAATCCCGATGCTGCATTGCTCGACGAACTCTCGAAGCGCCTCATCCCCTCCAAGACGCTCCTTTACCTTCCTGTGTGGCGCAAGGCCGGGTACGACGTAAACTATCCCGATTACACGCCGTCGCCAGGCGTCGCGGCCTTCATCGAGCATGCGCATGCGCTCGGGTTTCGCGTTATGCTTCATACGGATCTACCTGGCGTGTCACCCGGCAATCCTGCGTTCCCCTCGGTGGAGCGCTACCAAGTTCGGGATGCGCGAACTCAGGCCCCCATCGGCTGGTATTGGGACCACCCACCCGGCGATCCTCAGCGTTTCGCGTTCATCAATCCTGCAGCCGAGGCATACCGACAGTTATTCGTCCGCAGCGTGCGCCCGGCGGTGGAAGAGCTTAAGCCCGATGCCTTGCATCTGGATGTGTCCGGGCCCATGTGGAACGATGGCAACGGCCTTATCGAGGGAAAGAACTACGCTCAAGGCTCCGAAGCTCTGCACCTGGCGCTCTTGAGTGCGTTCCCCGGCATCGTGTTGGGAGGTGAGAGCCTCAATGAAATTACTGCGCCCTACAATCGCTTCGCGCAGCGGTGGATCACAAGCCCGCTGCCGCCCCACCCAATCTGCGCATTCCTCTTTGGGGACCGGGTAGCCTCCTATGGCTACCTCGGAGAGCCAAACCCCGACAGTTCCCCCGAGGGCTTCCTTAGGTACTTTAGGCGCTACGAACGGCAGGGGGTGCTCCCTACCCTGGTAGTTTTCTCGCCTGGAGATGTAGGGAAGGACAAGCCGCAGATGCAGCGGCTTCTTCGGTTGGCCCGCGCGTTTGAGGATCACGATCTGGTGGCGGATTGGTCCGGCGATTGGACCCATGCCCTCTTCCGCTACACCGGCCCCGACGGGTGTCGTGCCGTGTTGGAGGACACCGGCTTTGGCGTAGTATTCCGGGTGGATGAAAAGATCCTGTACCAGCGGGTTCGCGGAGCCAATCAAGTAAGCACATCGGCATTCATCCCCGATTGGCCTGCCTTTGATGCCACCACACTGTTTGGTTTGAACCCTCTGCGCGAATATTGGCTGGACCCACAACCGCGCCCGGAAGGAACGCTGCATTTTGAGCGGATATCCCCGGGTGTAGTACTGGATCGGGCCCAGGTAACCGCTCGGTTTGCGCACTTTCGGCTGGCGCCAGAAGAGAAGATCGTTGCGGACCTGCTGCGCCTTTTACCCCAGGCGCGCGTGGGCGTGCGATGGGGTGGAGCAGATCATCCGCTGGCGGACGGGGCCACTGCCGAGGTAACGGAAATGGCTTCGGGGAGTGACGCGGAAACGGCCATTCTTGAGCATCCACCGTGGCAGGCACATGTGGAGGGTGAGACCTTCATCGAGTACAACCTCCTCCTCCCCGCCAACAAGAAATGTGTCCTCCGTTTTACATATGGATTAGCGGACACGGCCACGAAGTCCGATGGGGTTACCTTCCATATCCAAGCCAATGGACGCGAGGTGTGGAGTGCGAACACTGCGGAACGGCGGAGGATACCGGCGGAGGTGGATTTGACTGCCTATGCCGGTAGCCAATTGCGGCTTAGGCTCAGTACGGACGCCGGCCCCAAGCACGACCCGTCCTTCGACCATGCCCTATGGGGGAACCCGCGGATCCTAGCACGCGCAGACGGCGTTCTTGGGAGCGTGCGCGTGGTTATGCCTCAGGACGTGCACGTGTACGGAACGGCAGGATTCCCGGCTGGCGTTGAGGAGAAATCCTCTGCCCTTGAGGCGAATTCCGTGATACTGCCGGCGGATTTGGTCCTGTTTCTGGATCCGGGTATCGCTTTGCACGGCGGCGAGGATCTGCTGGACTTGCCCCATGATACTGCGGTAGTGTCCGCCGGGTTGGCTTCCGGTGGCAGCGTGTGGGGAAGCGGTTCCATCGGCGCAGTGTCCTGCGGCGGGGTAACGAAGCCCCGCACGCTCAACGCTCATCCTCCAGATCACGGCGAAACCGTGTTCTCCTGGGTGCTCAAGCTGCCGGCAACTCCTGCGCGATTGGCGTTCACGGCAGGGCTGGCGGACGGATCGCACAGTTCAGGGGTGATCCTAGAGGTGCGCGTCAATGGAAAGACGCAATGGAGCTGGGCTACCCATACTCCGGGCTGGCAGTCCGGCACTGTGGATCTGGCGGCTTTCGCCGGGCAAACGGTGCTGGTGCAGCTTGTATCCGATGCCGCCGGCGACAACTTGTTCGATTGGGCGCGCTGGGCCGATATCACAATTCGGTAGAGGAAGCTCGGCCGGGCCCCTCTGCTCCTGGGCATGGCGCAGGAAGCCTTAACGCGTTTGGCGAAGGAAAAACGGCCGGTGTTATCGGCGCTATCTTCACTACTCGTATGATGGGCCTGGGGCGACGTAGCGTTAAGTTTGGGGCTGCTGGACGAAGCTTTGGCAACGTACCGCAACCTGGAGGCGCTGGCGCCGGCCGAGGCCGTAGGATACATTGGGGAGAGCAGGACACTTTTGGCGATGGGGAAAGACGCCCAGGGCCGAGACGCTCTCAGGCGCGGGGCGCGGCATCTGGCGCCGGCCAATGCGCCGGGCCACTTAGGCCTATCGGTGCTGTTTGATGGTGAGCTTGAGTTCGCCGATGCCTTTCGGGAAGCCGAGGCCGCTCGCGCGGCCGCTCCCCATGACGCCAACGTGCTCCTCTCGCTTGCGAATTTGTACCGGGAACATCACGATCTTGCGAAAGCTCGACGGCTCGCCGAGGAAGTGGTTCAGATGCTGCCCGACGCTCCCGAAGCCCATCGAATACTGGGAGAGATTCTGGATGATCCCTCTGATCCCCATCGCGACCGCGCGCAGGCGGAGAACCAATACCTTGAGGCGCTGGATCGCGATCCACACGACCAGAAGGCGCTTGAGGAACTTGGCAAGCTCTATCTTGAGGAGGATCGGCTTCGGCCGGCACTCTATATGTACACGCTGTTGCTGGCCGAGCGCCCCAACGATGGCAAGGCCCGATTGGTGATTGCGCAGGGTTATGACCGGCTTGGAGATCACCGGACGGCGGCCACGCAGCGCGCTCTAGGATATCCTTTGGCGGCCGGCGCCAACCAGGAGACGGCTCTGATTGCCGCGCGCGAGCAGTATCCGCGGGACGCTCAGCGCCGCATTCGCCTAGCGAATCTCCTTATGCAGGAAGGTCGGTACCGTGAGGCGCTGGTGGAACTTCAGGCGGCCCATTGCCTTCGTCCGTCGTGGCGTGAGCCTCTCAGCTTGCTGGAGAAAGCGTTCCATCGGCTGCGCATTCCGTTGCCGCCGTGGCTTGCGCATTCCGGTTGATGGGCAGGCGCTACCGACAATTGTTACGCCCCAAAGAGGATATTTGCAGGGTACCCTGTTGCCATGCGCACGCAAAGCCGTCTATCCATGCAGATGAGCGAGCCCGCTTGCAACCGGGCGGGCGGAATATGGATCCGGTGGCACAGGGGAGCGCAGTTGCAATGGAAGGATCAATGCCGGTGCGCTGCTGGGGAGCGCCGGTGAGTGCGCGAGGCGGAGCAGCAACGTTGGAGAGCCGCGTGGAGACCCTCGCCGACGACGATCTTCTGCGCCGGTGCGCCGTGGGCGACGAGCGCGCCCTGGAAGAACTCGTCCGACGGTACCAGGCTTCCCTGTACCGCTTTCTATTGCGGATGATGAACTCGCCGGAGGACGCCGAGGATGCCACCATGGAGGTGTTTGTGCGGGCGTGGAAGAATGCCGCATCATTCCAACATCGCTCTAAGGTGGCTACCTGGCTTTACCGGATCGCGGTGAATATCGCCCGGGATGCCCACAGTCGCAAGCAAGCGCGACCTAAGGAGCTGCCTCTAGAGAGTGGTGAGCCCCAGCGTCTCTCGGTGGAGAGCGCGGAAACAGACGCTCTTGGACGGGTGGAGAGGGACGCGCAAGTAGCAGCGTTGCGGCGCGCACTGGAAGAGTTGAATCCTTCCGACCGCGCCCTGCTCCTGCTTTACTATATGGAACAAAAGGATTACGCGGATATCCAACAAATTACCGGGTTGAGCTACCCGGTACTTAAGACACGGCTGGCGCGTGCGCGGATGAGGCTCCGCAAACGGATGGAAGCCGAGATGGTTGAGGCAGAACAATGAGATGCAGCCGGTTTAGCCAGCAAGTTTCCGATTGGGTGGCGCAGCGTCTTCCTAGGGACGTGGCGGCGTCCATGGAGGAACATGCCATGCGATGTCCCACTTGCGCCCGCACCGCCGAGTTCGAGCGAAGTCTGTGGCGCTCCATGGGGGCTTTGGCGCCACGGAACGCGGACGTGGATGTTTGGGCCGGGGTGCAGGCACGCGTGGCTGAACTGGAGCCGGCACCCAGCCCACGCCGCGTCCCTTTGCGTTGGGCATTTAGCGGGGCGCTGGCCGCGGGGGCCGCAGCGGCTTTGCTATGGTTCATCGCAACATCTGGGCGGCCTCCGGTTCCTCGTACGGATACAGCCGGCCTGGATGAGGCAAAGGCGGTTCAGATGGCAGCGGCCATCCAACAGCTTCCGGACCCCGACGTGGAGTTCACCGGCGAAAGCTCGCGGCACATTCCGTTCCTCCAGCGCGCCGTTCTTTTGGGAGGTGACAAGTAATACGATGCGTGTCGGATGGCGCCTCTGGATCCTCCTCGTGCTGATGCTCGTCGCCTTTGCCGGCCGCGGGTACGCACAACGGCCTCCCACGGAAGAAGAGCGGGAACGCGTTCGCGTGCGCATCGGCATGACGCGGGAACAGCAAGAACAGATCGAGAAGCTCTGGATGGAGACGGACCGCAAGCTCAAAGAGATTGCCCAGAAGATGAGCGATCTTCGCCGTCAACTGTTTGAGCTTTACGACACCTACGATTACGACCGCGCTAAAGCCGCGGCCATTCGTAAGCAGATCGCTGCCCTCTATGCCCAGCGCATGGCTGCCTTTGCAGATAACCAGGAGAAGCTGCGCCGCATCCTTAATCGGGATCAATTCGAGCGCCTTCGCGCCCTCATCCATGAGGACTTCGAGAAGCGGCGCCAGGCGTGGCAGGGCAAACGCGGCTTTCCTCCACATGGGCCTGGCGCCGGCGCTCCGCCACATGGCCCCGGAGAGCACCCGTAAGTGCCTTTCGCCAACAGGAAACCCGCCGCCCATCGGTGAACCTTTCCCTACCACACGTTTAAAGCACCAAGGAGGTTCACCGTGCGGGAGCTTCGCCGACTGGGCAGAACGGGCCCGGAGATTACTACTGTAGGCTTGGGAGCATGGGCCATAGGAGGTCCGTGGAAGGTGGGGTGGGGGCCCCAGGATGACGACCTTTCCATCGCCGCCATCCGAAGGTCCGTGGAACTGGGCATCAATTGGGTGGACACTGCTGCCATCTACGGCCTAGGGCACTCTGAGGAGGTGGTAGGCCGTGCGTTGAAGCCCTTTGCCCGTGAAAGCATCCTCATCTTTACCAAATGTGGCCGCGTACCCGACGAGACGGGCACTCCCAGGGGTGACCTGAGGCCCGCAAGCATTCGACGCGAGATGGAGCAGAGCCTCCGGCGCCTGCAGACAGATTACATGGATCTGTACCAGATTCATTGGCCGGACACGGACACCGGCACCCCAATCGAGGAAAGCTGGCAGACACTGGCTGCGCTGCAGGATGAAGGCAAAACCCGGTGGATCGGAGTGAGTAATTTTGACGTGCCCCTGTTGGAGCGATGCGAGGCCATTCGCCATGTGGACTCGCTACAGCCCCCCTACAGCCTTTTGCGCCGAGAAGCGGAACGGGATGTGCTGCCCTGGTGTCGAGAGCACGGCACAGGGGTCATCGTGTATAGCCCTATGCAATCGGGCCTTCTTACCGGAAAGTTCGACCTTTCGCGCCTCGCTCCGGACGATTGGCGGCGCCGATCATCCTTCTTTCAGGAGCCCCAACTTTCGCGGGCGCTGGCGTTGGTGGAGCGATTGCGCCCGATCGCCCGGCGCGAAGGACTTACGGTGGGGCAACTGGCGGTGGCTTGGACACTCATGAACCCAGCGGTAACCGGTGCCATCGTGGGCGCTCGCAGCCCCGAGCAAGTTGACGAGAATGTGGGTTCCATGGGCCACCCCCTCAGTCGAGACACGATGGACGCCGTGGAAAACGCCCTTAAGGCCACATTCCCTGCGGAGTAGGCTTCCGGCGGCATGCCCGAGGCACCAGCGCCGGTTGTTATCGCGTTCGAACGGTGGCCACCACGGACATGCCGGCCCGGAGGCGATCCATGCCGGGTTGCCCGGGATCTAGGACGATCTTCACCGGGATCCTTTGGACCACCTTCGTGAAGTTCCCGGTAGCGTTATCGGGTGGGATGAGGGCAAATGTAGCTCCCGTAGCGGCCGAGATGCTGTCTACATGGCCGTGGAAGACTTTGCCCGGGAACGCGTCCACCGTTACTGTTGCGGCAGAGCCGGCGTGCATATGGGTAAGTTGGGTCTCCTTAAAGTTGGCCCACACCCAAACGTCATTCTGCGGCACGATGGCCATGAGGGGAGTGCCGGGTTGAACTAGGTTGCCTACCTCAACCGTCTTTTTGCTCACTCGGCCCGCCACGGGCGCATAGATGCGGGTGTAGCCCAGTTGCAGTTCTGCGGCATTGAGGGCAGCCCGGGCCTGCTCGATGCGGGCTTGAGCTTGAGCAGCAGCCGTGCGGGATACGGCCACTTGTTTTGGTGCGGTTCGGGCGGCCATGAGCAACCCTTGTGCTTGACTGGTGCGTGCGCGGGCCACTTCTACCGCTTGGTCGGCAGCAGATTTGGCGGCCTTCGCCTGCTTTACGGCTGCTTGGGCTGAAGCCACCTGCTCTTGGGCGGCTTTGAGCACGGCGCGCGCCTGCACGATGCCGGCTTCCGCGATGCGCAGTTGCTGCTTGGCCGCGCTAACGTCCGCTTGGCGTTGCGCTGCCACCGCCTGCGCCTGGGCCAGTTGCTGCCGTGCGGCTTCTAATTGTGCCGTGGCAGTGTCGGCTGCGGCCGTTGCTGCATCTGCGGCCTGGGCGCTAATAGCTCCCTGCTGCGCCAATTGGGAATAGCGCTGCTCATCTTTAAGGGCTTTTGTGGCGGCAGCCTGTGCTGCCTGGACGTTTGCCTGGGCGGCTTTGACGGCTGCTTGGGCGGTGTCCCATGCGGCTTGGGCGGAGGTTAGGGCATCTGCCGCTCGCTGGCGAGATGCAGATGCGGTATCCAGCCCGGCTCTGGCGTTCGCCTCTGCTGCTCGGGCAGCCCCAAGGGCGGCAATGCTCCCCGTAACGGAAGCCGCGGCCCGTGCTGCATCGGCTTGGGCGCTTGCCACGCTCCCTACTGCTTGTTGAACTCCGGCTTCCGCTTGCAGCACCTGGGCTCCTCCGGTCTGCTGCGTCACGGCAACGGTTACTCCAGCACCCTTGGCTTGGGCAATGGCCGCATCAAGGTTCGCGCGTGCTTGTTCCACATTGGCGCGGTAGGTTGCGTCATCCAGAACTACCAGCAAATCACCCTTGCGAACTACTTGGTTATCTGTAACGGCTACCTTCACCACAGTGCCGCTCACCTGCGGAGAAATCTGGATTACATCCGAAGCGAGCTGGGCGTCATCCGTGGCTTCGTGCGTAGACGAGAATTGATAGTAGCGCAGCCCCAGGATGCCCGCGATGGCCAGCACTATGGCCGCCGCCACAAGCGCAAACGGGTTAATGCGCCGCCGCGTGCGCGCGGGGGGTTCTTCTATGGGAGGGACGCCGGTCCCGTCGCCCGGGCCGGCGTTCTTACGTGTTTCTTCTTGGTCGGTCTGAGTAGCGATCGGTGCCTCAGCCATTGGGTGATTCTCCTATTGCTCCGCCGCTATATGGTCTGTAGTCGTTGGGGCAGTTTGCTTCACGAGCCCATGGAGCAGGAGGTCTGCCAGAATGTGCGCTCGCTGCTCTACATCCGGACGATCCTCGAGTTCTGCGGGAGCAAGGTTCATGGGGAGCAGGCTATTGGTGGCCGTAACGAGAGCCTGAGCAGTTGGTTGAGGGCATTCGGCGCGAAATTCATTTGATTGGATCCCTTCGGCCAAAACGCGCTCGAAGATGCGCCCCTCCTCTTCTAAGTAGCACTTTCGACGCTCCAGGAAGGCGGGGCGTAGTTCGGACCAGAGTTCGTCCAACATATGCGCTACGTGCTGCACCGCATCGAAGCGGATGAGGACGCGGGCAATGAGCATGGCGCGCAGCCTCTCGACCGGCGACCCGTGGGAGCATGCGATCTCCTCCAATTGCCGGAAGACACGGGCGTTGGCCCGATCCGCACAAGCGAGGGCCACCTCTTCTTTGCTGGGGAAGTATAGGTAGATGGTCCCTTTTCCGATGCCGGCCTCCCGGGCGAGATCTTCCATGGTGGTTTTGCGGTATCCGTACCGCTGCATAAGGCGGATGGCGGCATCTAGGATATTCTCGCGGACCTCCCGCCGTTTGGCATCGCTCGCGGAGTTGGGGTTATGCATGACTAATGACCAATTTGGTATTCGGGTCACATTATACCAAGGCATATACTGTTTCCGCAAGGGTCAAACTACCGGAGCTCATCGGGAATCTGGAGTTGGGTGAACGCACCGGCAGCAGCATCGAGAGGAGGGGCCGTTGGTTGGGGGCCCGAATCGCCTTTGTAGGCGCTGTTGCGTTAACGAATTGAAGGCCACGTGTAGACTAAAAACCCTGGGAGACAGAGGCATGGTGCCGAGGCGCGGCTTGCGGTAATCGTGCGGTTGGGGCCGTTATGCGGAACGGATTGGGGGCGCCGCAACGCGGCGCCCCCACCGACCACTCCCTCTGGTGCGGCGCTAATGGACCATCTCTACTTCCCAAACCACGTCACGAAGCCCTAGTTGTTGACGAAGAACCTTGCGGATGATCTCGGCTTCGTGCTCCAGGTCAACCTCGGGATGGGTGTGGAGTTTAGAAATAGTGCCGCGCAGATAACAGACCCCGTGGATCACGCGTACGTCTACCTTGCTGGTGTCCACGCTGCGCCGAGTGAGCTCGCGTTGCACCATTCGGGTTTGCTGGGCATCTTCCATGGCCATGGCACTACCCTCCCCTGGAAGCGCATGAACCACAAGTACTACGATTGGAAGGGGCACGCCCCATTCCATATGGCAATGCTCGCCTTCCCCAGTTAATTAGACGAGCCACCACAGAAAATGGTTCACAGAATGCGCCCGCCCCATGCGGTTGTTCCACAAACGGAGATTTTGGCAACCCGTTTGTGTTACGGCCGATGGCTCATTGGCAGGGTGCAAGGGGCAGTTCTACAGTGAAGGTGGATCCCTTGCCGATCTCGCTCTGCACGGTGATGGTACCGCCGTGGGCTTCCGCCGCCCATTTCGCGATGTTGAGCCCAAGTCCCACGCCGCCGGCATCTCGACTTCGCCCGGCGTCCACTCGATAGAACCGATCGAAGATGTGCGGCAGATGCTCGGGAGGGATGCCCGGACCCGTGTCGGCCACCGTGATGAGGGCAAGGGGACCCGAAGCTCTTTGAGACTGCGATTGGGAATGCGCCGGAGTTTGGGGTGTTGAGCGCGGGGCGCGAATGGCTATTGCCATGGTGACTGTGCCGCCTGGGGGCGTGTATTTCACGGCATTGTTTACGAGGTTAATGAGGATCTGGGGAAGCCAAAGGGGATCGCCTTCCACCTCCGCTTCGGCCAGATCCCCTATTTCTAGCCGGACCCCGCGGCGGCGTGCCAGGGGCTCCATCTGTTCGTATACGCTCATCACGATTTCGTGCAAGGCGATGCGTTCCCGCCGAACCTCGATTTGGTGGGCGTCCGCACGAGCTAGGATGAGCAGGTTCTCTACAATGGCAGACATACGCTCCACCTCGTCCACGATGGAGCGCAGAACGGCTCGGTACCCTTCCGGTGTGAGGTCGGACATTAAAGCCACTTCTGCCTCTCCGCGGATGGAGGTCAGGGGCGTCTTCAGCTCGTGGGAAGCATCTGCACTGAATTGCTGTATCTGGCGGAAGCTGCGGTCGAGGCGCGCGATCATCTCGTTGAAGGCAGAGGCGAGGCGCGCAATTTCGTCATCGGTAGTGGGCTCGGTAATGCGGCGGTCCAGGTTTGTATGTTCAATGGCGAGGGCGGCGCGGGTGATTTCATCTACCGGCCGAAGGCTGCGGCCCACCAGAATCCAGCCTCCCAACAGGGACACGACGAATACAGAGGGGGTGAGGATCACGAGGATGAGAGAGGCCCGGCGGAGCGCATCGTCCACACCTTCGAGGGAGGTTGCTGCTTGTACCAGATAGGGCACATCGCGTCCCATTTGAACAGGCACGGTAACGATGCGCACCGGGTGTTCGCCCAGGTCGTAGAAGGTTTCAAAGGTAGTGCGCCCTTTCAACGCATTCACGCGGGCATCCAGGCTCGTGGGGAGCGTGTGGCTTGCGAGGCCGTCCGAGCGATCTACCACGTTATTGTAGGCGTCTACTACCTGGATCTGCCTGCTCCATTCCTGCAATTCTTTGTTGAGGAACCGAGGACGTTCGGCGCGCGGCTGGAGGGAGGATTGGTAAAGCTCCACGGCGATGCTGCGGGCGGTTTGATCGGCATAATCCTCTAAAAGCTTATCTGCGCGGGAGTGGAGAAAGCGGCGCAGAAGGATGAGGGTGAGCACGGCCAGTGCTACGAGGGTAAGTGCCAGGAGCCCTGCGTGCCACAGGGCCAGCCGTGCTCTAAGACTGCGGGGCTTCATGCTCCTCTTCCCTACGCAGAACATATCCTACCCCGCGCACGGTGTGAAGGAGCTTTACGGGATAGCCGTGGTCAATTTTCTTGCGCAGGAAGTTGATGTACACATCCAGCACGTTGGATCCGCTATCGAAATCGTAGCCCCATACTCCTTCCATTAAAGAGACGCGGGTAAGGACTTGTTCCGGTCGGCGGATGAGCATCTCCAGAATAGCGTACTCTTTGTTGGTGAGGGTGATGGGTTTATCATCGCGGGTTACGCGGCGTGTCACCGGATCCACTACCAGGCCGGCGTATTCCATCCGAGGCACCTGGCGGCTGGATGCCCTGCGCAGGAGAGCCCGGAGCCTGGCGAGGAGTTCGTTGAAGGCGAAGGGTTTCGCCAGATAATCATCGCAGCCGCTATCCAAGCCGGCCACGCGGTCGTCCAGAGTGGCGCGGGCGGTAAGTGCCAGCACGGGCACCGATGAGCCTCGCATGCGCAGTCGGCTTACAACGTCTAGGCCATCCATACCGGGGAGCATAAGGTCCAGGATGATGGCATGGTATTCGGCATTGAGGGCCATCTCAAGACCGTCCGGCCCGGTAGCGGCCCAATCCACGGTGTACGCGGATTGTTCCAGGCCCTTTCGGATAAAGCTCGCCACCTTTTCTTCATCTTCAACCAGAAGGATGCGCATAGGCGTCTCCCGATCAGTTCGACGAATGGTTACATTTCGCGCCGCCAACTGAGTGCCGAGATGAGCGTAGCCTGGTCTGCATAGTCCAGATCACCTCCTGCCGGCAAACCGTGGGCAATGCGCGTTACCTTCACCCCCAAAGGTTTAAGGATCCTGGCCAGATAGAAGGCAGTGGCCTCGCCTTCGATGGTTGGGTTGGTGGCTATAATTACCTCCTGAACGTGATTGTTCGCAATGCGTGGTAGGAGCTCCTTGATGCGCAACATGTCCGGCATGATCCCTTCCTGGGGTGAGATCACACCTTGCAGAACGTGATAGAGGCCCTTGTATTCGTTGGTCTTTTCCATTGCCATAAGATCACGGGTTTCGGCGACCACGCATAGGGTGGTGCGATCCCGCTTAGGGTCGCGGCAAATGTCACACAGCTCCTCGTCGGTGTAATTGAAGCAATCCCGGCATGTATGGATGGTCGCCTTCACCTCCAGGATGGCGTCGGCGAGCTTCCGCGCTTCTTCGGAGGGGATGCGCAGCAGATAAAAGGCCATCCGCTGGGCGGATTTAGGGCCGATGCCTGGAAGTTTCTCAAGTTCGCCTACGAGGCGGGCCAGAGGTTTGGCGTACTGGTGCATCGTGAGTGGTGGGGCGCCGGGAAAACCGAACTCGCGTGTGTTCTAGCCTCCCAGGCGCTTCACGGCCTCCTTCGCTTCTGCATTGTTAGGATCGTTCTTAAGAGCCTCCTTATATTGGCCGATGGCCATTGTCTTGCGTCCCGAAGCTTCATACAGGCGGGCCAGTTTCACGCGGTATCCGGCTAATACAACCGGGGGCACGTTCTTGATACCGAGGATGCGCTGGTAGGCCTCAATAGCGGCATCATTGGAGCCCATCTTCTCAAGAAGGGCAGCTTCGTTCGCCCAGGCGGTGTAATCATCCGGCGCCATAGCCGCTGCCTTGCGGTAGAGGTCCAGGGCTTCGGAATTGCGGCCGAGCTTCTCAAAGATGCCGGCCACGGCCGTTAGGAAAGCCCGATTGCTCCCGAGCTTGCCCGCGGCTAAGGGCTTCAGAACGTCTGCCAACTCCGAGGTTTTGCCCAGGTTCTCTTCTGCCCGCTGAAGAAAGGTGAGGTCCAAAAGGGGGTCAGAAGCTTGCGCGATGTGGTTCTTCAGATAAGTAACCCAATCTGGCAGTTTGTGCTCGCTCGTATACGCCGCTGCCAACAGGGTGTAGGCCTCGTAGGTATAGGTGGGATCGGCGGCGGCATGCAGGAACGCATCGCACGCCTTATCCACCGAGCCCATGTTGCGGTAAACCTTACCGAGCTTAATCCAGGCCCATGCGGCCTTGGGATTCGCGTCCACAATGGCGGCATATTGCGAGGCGGCATCGGCCCATTTGTTCTGCTTCTCGAAGAGGTCGGCTAATTGCGTATGCCATACCGTGTTGGTAGGCTCTTTCTCGGCCAGCCGGCGATATTCCGCTATAGCCGCATCGGTTTTCCCCTGGAGTTGGAGGATGCGTGGAATGTTGCCTTCATAGAACGGATTGCCGGGCGAGATCGCTTCGATTTCACGGTACCGGGCGATGGCGTCATCGTATCGCTTTTGGCGCTCCATGAGCTGCGCAATGTACCAAAGGCCGGTTACGTTACCGGGGTTGATGGTGCGGACTAACTCGTAGGTCTTCACCGCATCGTCGTAGCGACCTGCTTGTTCGTAGGCGGATGCAAGGCTGATGACTGCCGACACGTCCTTAGGTGCTAAGCGCCGCAATTCCTGGAATTGGGCGATGGCCAAATCGGTTTTCTTTTCATTAAGGTACGTTTGGGCCAGCAGCCGATGGGCATTCGGGTTGGAAGGCGCCGCAGCCACCCATTCCCGGTAGATCTTTTCGGCGGCATCCAGCTTGTTTTGGGTTTGGAAGATGCGGCCGAGGGCCAGGCGAGCATCCGTGGAGTTCGGATCCACCTGAAGGGCTTTTTGGTATTGGGCAATGGCCTCGGGGATGCGGGTTTGAGCCTCGCGAAGCCTAGCCAGTGCGAGGTATCCGCCGGGATCGGTTGGGAAGCGGGCGATGGCGCGTTTGTAGATGTCTTCGGCGGCATCATTGCGTGCGAGTTGCTGGTACAGGTAGCCCAATCCCTCGTAGGCTTGAATGGGGGCCTTAAGGGCGATGGCCTTGCGGTAATGGTCTTCGGCGCTTTGGAATGCAGCCTTCCTCCGTGCTGCGTCCGTCTCCGAGTTGGCGGCCCATGTTTCGGCGAGGGCTAAATCGGCCAGGATCCGGGGATTCGTCGGTGCCAATGCCAAAGCCGATCGGAAGTACCGCACGGCCTGGGGGTAGTTGCGCATCTCGAAGTAGATGCGGGCAGCATTCAGGTGTGCCGGCACCATGGCGGGCTGAGCGGCGATAGCCTGAAGGTATAGGCTCAGGGCCTTCTGAAGGAGCCCTCGATCGCCCGTGTTCTGTGCCATGGCCTGGTACGCGCCGGCCATATTGTAGAGAAGAGCGCCGTTGCGGGGCATGAATTTGGCCGCCTTTTCGTAGGCGGCAAGGGCCTTGTGCGGCTCACCCATAAGTTGGTGGATCACGCCCATGCTCACGTGAGCTTCCACGAGTTTTGGGTCCAATTCCAGCGCCTTGCCAAGCGCCGCCAACGCCTGGGGATAACGCTTTTCGCGGGCGAGCACGATGCCCAAATTGAACTGAGCGCGGGCATTGCCGGGAGAATATCGAGCTGCCAAACGGAATTGCTCTTCGGCGGCCTGCAGGCGACCGGCCGCAATGAGGCAACCTCCCAGTGCAAAGTGGGCGGCGGCGCTCTTCGGGTCCCGCTTAAGGGCGGCCAGGGCTGCCGTTTTGGCTTCGGCCCAACGGTGCTCATCTGCGTAGACGGTGGCTAGCTGACTGAGGGGAAGAGCGTTCGCGGGTTCCAATGCCGAAGCTTTGCGGAAGGCCTCCTCGGCCTCTTTTAGCCGGCGTGAGTTTTGGTAAAGGAGGCCAAGGTTCATATAGGCCGGGTACGCCTTAGGCGCCAATCGGATGAGTTCCCGATACACCGTGATTGCCTCTTCCGTGCGGCCTTTCTGTTGGAGGGCAACTGCGCGTTCAAAGAGCTTGGCCGCCCGAATTGCTTGGGGCGAAGGGACCGGCGGGTGCACGGTAGCGGATTGGGTAGGCGCCTGGGCGGAGGCGGAGGTGCACCAGGCAATGAGTAGGCACAAGCAGATGGAGCAGCGAGTGCGCACGGGGCGATCTCCAGGAGGGGCGTGTCAACATATGCATTCTATCGCAGACTAGCTGCACTGTCAAGCGGGGGACCTCAACGGGTGTGAAGGTACACGCTTGCAGCACCGGTGTGGTGGATGAGATGGGGCAGCGTGTGGGGCAGGTGCGCGAGCCTCTGTGCCGCTGCATGTGTGCGTAAAGCACGCTCTCCGGGGTGCACATGCGGCGAGGGCTGGAATGTAAAAAAGGGGGGCCGAGCAGCGCTCGGCCCTATCTGGAACAGGAGGTTTTTGGTACGGGGCTAGAAACCTACCGACGCCTTCATAACGAAGGAATTGTAGGTGTACCGAGTACCGGCGGGGGTAGACAAGGCGCGCTGGCCATCGAATGCACCTGTCTGCCACATGAGCGAAAGCCTCGTGTTCTGGGTAAGCCAATATCCGGTGCTCAGCGTGAAGTAATCTTCGGAGGGATGCATCGTCGTGTCGTCCATGGCAGGAATACCCTGGTGGATGCCTGTAAGCTTCCAGTAGACGTGCTCCCAGTCGAATCCAATGGTGAAGAGGCGCGATGGGTTGATGGACCCGCCGACGAGAACGCGGGTGATGCTATCGCTTCGGCCGAGGCCACCGAACCCCGTGGACGTACCCGTAGCATGCCAGAGGGTGGGCGTGAAGTAGTCGCCGCCGAGGTGGAGTGAGAACAGGCTGCTGAAGCGGTAGCCCAAATCCAGCCCTGGTCCCTGGATGTTGGTAGGATTGATCCAATTTCCGATGCGCCCCCAATAGCCCGGCGAATAGAAGAACGGCTCAATGTAGCGGTACCAAACAGCCGATGAGAAGGCTCCAGACGCGTAGCTGGCCCTGAATGTGGCAGCGTTGTTGAAATACGGGTTCCGCGTGGTGTCACGGCTTACGTGCGTGATTGTTTTGGCCCACTCCACCGATGCATCAAAGTGGGATGTGGGCATGATCCCTGCGCTGGCGCCTAGTACCTCCACGCCATTAAAGCCTAGGCCACCCGTCCCGCGCATATCTAACGCGCTGGCGTTCACATGGAAGCCCCCGCCGGACATTTTGCCTGCATATCCCAGAGTCACGCCGGCGATTTGGTCTACCGTCATCTGGCCCAATTGGGGCAATCCGGTGAGGACATTGTACTGGCCCACAGGTTTATTGTTGTGGTAGAAAACGTCGTTGCCTACCTTCACCCCGGCGAGAGGACTGTTCCAGCGGTTGCCTAGCACATCTGTGACGCTACCCACCTGGCCTCCGAAGGCGGTAAAGGCGAAACCGTGAAAGTTCAGGTTGATGCGCGCGCCGTCAATGGCGTAGCCCAAATTCGGGGCGCCGGCGTGTTCTCGGTTATCCTGGGCTTCCGAGGCTCTCCCGCTAAAGGCTCCCTCGTCCTCACCATTACCGGTCGCGGGGGGGCCGACGAAGGATGCGTACGTTCCTCCATCCTGGAAGCCGAAGTAGACGTCCACGTCCGGGCGTTGGAGTACGAGCGGGCTAATGGCGTGCCGGAAGCGACCCAAGGTGAGATTGGAGCCCTCGCTGATGCAATCGAGCTTGTGATTGTACTCCAGATACTGAAGGTAGGTGGAATAGTTGGCGGTGTGATCTAGGAACGGCATGACCTGCCCTACGGATCCGCCCAAGGTCTGAATGTAGTTGGTGAACAAGAGGCTGGCTTGCACATCATCCTTGGACGCCGCCGGGGACTTGAAGTTCAGCGTCAA
>Ga0078972_1002533_pt1 | contig 59791 bp, 41 predicted proteins | sample YelNatPaOPGAMG01_FD_67568 | JGI IMG/M metagenome (GOLD analysis project Ga0078972, IMG submission 67568) | Hot spring thermophilic microbial communities from Obsidian Pool, Yellowstone National Park, USA - OP-RAMG-01 (SPADES assembly) (version 2) | ecosystem: Environmental > Aquatic > Thermal...
TCAGTTATATGCTAAAGTTTTAGAGACTCAAGGTGAAAAAGTAAAAGAATCACAACGAGCATGGATTGTAGAAAGAGACAAACAGTGCGAAGGGAAGAATAATGAAGAAATTACCAGGATATTAAAAGAGTTGTATAAATCAAGGATAGACGAGTTGCAGAAATGATAGTTTGCTGGAAATAGTATCGTGATATTTAGTGGATTAGCCGACGACACCTACTATCTTTTCCTCATCCCCAACCCCACCACCGACCCTCGTCAGGGCTACATGCCCATTAATGGGCAGTGCGGGTTTGTATTTTTGAACAACGTAAGCGCCGAGGGGGTAGCTCGAGTAGCAGCCCATGAGCTGGGACACGGAGTTTTCCGGCTGTACCACACCTTCAGCTCCGACAACCGTTACGTGCTGCCCGAAGGCACCACCGACAACCTGATGGACTATAATGGCGGCACCGCCCTATACAAATACCAATGGGACTACATCCACGACCCACAAACCATGCTGTTTGCCTGGGCCGAGGAGGAGGAAGAGGGGGCGATGGGGATTTTATGTTTCAATCAATTAGAAAGTATAGTTGAAAAAATTGAAAAGCTAACATTGATAAAAAAGCAGAAATAGAACTTCAGCTATTTTCATGTTACGAAGATTATCAATACAATAAAGTTAAATTTGGAAAAAAGGAATTTAGTGGAGTAAAAATTTCGATAAAAGGTTATAGTAGGGCATTCTTAGAAAAAGACAATAATAATCAAATACCTTCATACAACATTAAACCTTCTGAATTATGTAAACAGAGTTACTCTGATAACGGAATTAAATTTGTCAAATATCTATTCCATGAGTTGAAATATGATATTAAAAATGTTCCATATGATAAAAAAGAACCTACTGGAGAAGTAAGAATAGAAATCAGCATAAAGGAAAATGAAGCCAAGGATTTTGAAGATTACCTATATGCTCAAGAAACAATCGAAATTGAAGGAATTCCTTATTTAAGTCAATTAGATAAAGAGGATACAAAAAATAAAACAGGCTGTGAAACGGGATGTTGTTGGGCAGCAAGTTGTTGGATGATCAATCAAACAGGAACAAAAATAAATCATAATGACAGAATTTATTTTGCAGATCCGATCAATGTCAATAACTTAGCTGATGGAATAACAACAATAATTACAGAACAAGAATTTAATGAAGCAGTATTATACGTAAAAAACCAACTTCAATTAGGTAAACCTGTATTATGCGGGACATGGGATAATAGAACTAAAGAAGCATATGAAAATGGTAAATTAGGACCAGAAGCATGGAACAATAAGTTATCAGGTAGCAATAATAGTGCAACAACTCATTTTGTGGTAATTATGGGTTATGGATATGACAAAAGTCAAGATAAATATTATTTTAGGTTCTATGATCCTGGAAGATCAGATTTGACTCAAGGAACGAGTGAAAACAATAAATTTTATATTGATGAAGTTAATCTGGAAATAATGAATTCCTCATATAGAGGAAAAATATATAAAGTAATTGAGATTAGAAAAAATTTTTAATATGAAAAAGACTTTTTTTCTTTACTATAGTATAATCTTTTGTTTATGTGGTAATGCACAAACAAATGAGATGTGTATTAAAAAAATTTTAATGGAATCACCGAATTTATCCTTACCTGTTTATCTTAAAAAAGATAATAATTTAAATTATAAAGAATTCAATGAAGAAATTATTTCATGTGCATTGTTCAACAAAGGCAAATCAAAATTATTTTATCAATTTACCTATTATGACAATGATTTGATGAAAAACGTGAAAGAAATTAGAAAGTATTACTTTAGAATATTGGGGAGTTATAAAAAAAAATCTATATATATTAATCTATGAGAAGGGGGGTAATGACTCTCTGCTAACATACTTACTTACATTTATTAATGAAATATTAATAGATGAAATCGTTGTAGGTTTTGAAGAAGGCGGTGGAGACACAGAAATGATGAAGTACAAGGAAAGCATAATCACTGAGAATTTAGAAATTAAAACACGATATTATGAGTGGAATCCAGAATATATAGATAAAAAAACAAGAAAGAATCCTAATACTCCAAAAACAATAGTTACTTTAACTGATTATAAGATAGACGAAAATAGTGGTAAAATATTATTAATTAAGCAAGAAAAGAAATATTCGAATTGCATTCCAGAAGAATTTTCATATCCTGAAACCAGTTGTAATATATTTGACAAGCCTTAAATTAAGTGCAAAACGATTTCGACCCCTCGGGGTTAAGCTTAGTACGTCAGCCGGGGCAGGTAACTGTCACGGTCACCGGTGTTAGTGGCAACCGTCGGCAGCTGCTGCTGACGGGGGGCATAGCCGGGAGCGACGAACGTATCGAAGCCCGTTACACCCTCAGGGATACCTCGGGCAAGGAACAAACCATTACGCTGGGCAGTCTATCGCTGGTGAGTTACGACCGAAAGCAGATCGGTTACTTGAAAATATTGACATTAAAAAGAAGAGGGGGTAAATATTTCATTCGTTCATTTCATATTGTTAAGTTATTCAATGACTAATAGGTAAAAATGCAAGATTTAACCCCCGTTTCCGGGATTCCGTCGAAACATTTCCCCCACTCAATTAATACATTTATTGTCCTGTCCTCTGTTTTTTCTTGAGTAAATTTGCGAAAAAAGCTAAGTTATGACTGAGAAAGAATTTCAATTACGTTTAGCTGACCTGATGGCGCAGCATGAAGCGTTGATATGCCGGAAGAATGAGCCTGTGGCAGAAGCTCATAATTTATATGTACGTTATCGCTATCCTATACTCACCGCTGAACATACTCCTTTGTTCTGGCGGTTCGACATGGATTACCGACGTAATCCACATCTTTTGCAACGTATAGGTATGAATGCGACTTTTAATGCGGGAGCTATCTACAAGGATGGTAAATATTTAATGGTTGTTCGGGTCGAGGGATGGGACCGGAAGTCGTTTTTTGCCGTAGCCGAAAGTCCTAACGGCATTGATCACTGGCGTTTCTGGGATTATCCTGTAAATTTGCCCGATATCGATAAAGAGGAAACGAATGTCTATGATATGCGACTTACGGCGCATGAGGATGGATGGATTTATGGTATTTTTTGTTCGGAACGTAAAGATCCCAATGCGCCTGCTGGTGATTTATCCTCGGCCGTTGCAAAAGCCGGAATTGTTCGCACCAAGGATCTGGTGAAGTGGGAGCGACTGCCCGACCTTCGTTCGCGAAGCCAACAGCGAAATGTTGTGTTGCATCCTGAGTTTATCAATGGTAAATATGCCTTATATACACGTCCGCAGGACGGCTTTATCGATGCAGGTTCGGGAGGTGGTATTGGCTGGGCACTTGTCGACAGCATGGAAAATGCCGAAGTGAAAGACGAACTGATTATCGAGCCCAGAATTTATCATACCATAAAAGAAGTGAAGAATGGCGAAGGACCAGCTCCCATCAAAACGGATCGGGGATGGTTACATCTGGCCCATGGCGTAAGAGGGTGTGCAGCAGGCCTTCGGTATGTGCTCTACCTGTATATGACCGATCTAAAAGAACCGTGGAAAGTTCTTGCAACTCCGGGAGGATATTTTATGGCACCCGAAGGCGAAGAACGTATTGGAGATGTATCGAACGTGCTCTTCTCCAACGGTTGGGTAAAGAATGAAAAAGGTGAAGTATTTATTTACTATGCTTCGTCCGATACGCGTATGCATGTGGCTGTATCGACGGTTGATAAACTGGTAGATTACTGCCTGAATACTCCTGCTGATGGTTATCGAACCCATGCTTCGGTGGCAACCCTGAAAGCTCTAATTGACAAAAATATGCAGACCCTGAAAAGACAATAAAAACCACAAGCAATGACCCGTGAGGAGAAAGTTAATTACTTGCTTATCTCGGCAAGAAAAGAGGTAGAAGAAAATATTCTACAATACTGGACTACCCGGATGATCGATAATGATTACGGAGGATTTTATGGCAGTCGCGATTTTTATGATCAGCTTAATCCCACGGCATCGAAAGGTGCAGTGTTGAATGCAAGAATATTGTGGTCGTTTTCAAAAGCTTATAATGTTTTAAAAAAAGAGAATTATTTAGCAGTAGCCCGTCGTGCTTACGATTATCTGGAAAAATATTTTCGGGATCCGGTGTACGATGGGATATTCTGGGAGCTTGATTATCGGGGTAATCCTGTGAATACGCAAAAATATGGCTATGCACAAGGATTCTGGATATATGGTTTGGTAGAATATTACTATGCCAGTGGCGAAAAGGCTGCCTTGAATACAGCGTTGAAAATATTCGAAATTCTTCAGGAGAAGGCTTTTGACAGAAAACGTAATGGTTATTGGGAAGCTTTTGCCCGTGACTGGAGTTTTACGCAGGATGTGCGAATCAGCGAAAAAGACTTAAATGAAAACAAAACGTTCAACACTCATTTGCATCTGCTCGAACCCTTTACAACCTTGTACAAAGCATCGAACGATATGAGGGTAAGAGAGGCGCTGAAAAATATTACAGCTTTGATGTTTGAACGTTTTTATAATCCGGCAACAGGGCATTTTCATCTGTTTTTCGATGACGATTGGAATGTAAAGGGCGATTTGGTGTCGTATGGCCACGATATTGAAGCATCGTGGTTGCTCTGGGAGGCTTTGCAGGCTATCGATGACAACGAGCTGACGGATCGTCATGTACATCAAGTTGTTCACATTGTTGAAGTGTCGGCGCTTGAAAGCATTGATGCTGACGGAGGACAATTTTACGAGGGTAATAGCAAGGGGGTGGTCGATACCGACAAACACTGGTGGCCTCAGGCCGAGGCAGTGGTAAGTTTCATCAATGCATGGCAAATTACAAATGATGAAAAGTTTCACGATTATGCTTTTAGTAGCTGGCAATTTATTGAGCAATATCTGATAGATCGAAAACTGGGCGAATGGCACTGGAAAGTCGATCGACAGGGTAAACCCGATACGTCGCAGGTCAGGGCAGGTTTCTGGAAATGTCCCTACCACAATAGCCGGGCTTGCTTTGAAATAATCAGACGATTGGAAAAAAATTAATACAACACACCTATGAATCGAATTACTTCATTGTTGGTCATTTTATTGTTTGCCGGAAAAATGCAATCGGCGACTCCCACAGGCTGTAAGCTGGTCGATACTGCTGCGACTCCAGAGACAAAAGCTTTGTTTTACAATCTGAAAAAACTCATGGGTAAGGGGATCATGTTTGGGCATGAGGATGCTACGGCTTACGGCATGGGATGGCGCAACGACGAATGGCGTTCGGATGTACGGGATGTTTGCGGAAAATTTCCGGCTGTGTTTGGTTGGGACATATGGGGGCTTGGTACTCCTTACAACATCGATTCGGTGCCTTTCGACCGTATGGTAAAATGGATAAAAAAAGCCTATCAGATTGGTGCTGTTAATACGGTGAGCTGGCATTTGGCCAACCCTGCTACCCAAACGCATGCATGGGATACCAGTATTCATGCGGTAAAACAAATTCTTCCCGGGGGCAAATATCACGAAGTGTATAATCAAATGCTCGACCGTGTGGCCGAATTTTTCCTGAACCTGAAAACCGATGAGGGTACACCTATTCCTGTGATCTTTCGCCCTTTTCACGAACATAATGGCAGCTGGTTCTGGTGGGGAGCTCGCTTTTGTACCCCCGAAGAATACAAGGCTTTATTCCGGTATACTGTTACCTACCTCAGGGATAAGAAAAAGGTTCACAACTTATTGTATGCTTATTCACCCGATATTTTCCGCAAAGAGGAGGTATACCTTGAACGTTTCCCGGGGGAAGAATATGTCGATATTCTTGGTTTAGATGATTACTGGGACTTCCAAAAGCCAGCAACCATCGAAAAGGGACTTGAACAACTACGGATAGTTGTTAATCTGGCTGAGCGTATGGGAAAAGTAGCTGCACTTACCGAAGCTGGTTACAATAAAATTCCCGATCCTACGTGGTGGACAAAGTCACTGTTGAATCCGATAAAAAACGATAGCATAGCACGAAAAATTTCGTGGATATTGGTATGGCGCAATTACAATCAGGAACATTTCTTTGCCCCATATCCCGGTCATGCAAGTGCAGCTGATTTTATTGAATTTGAAAAGGATCCCTACACATTATTTGCAGGCGATTTGCCCCCCATGTATGTGATTGATAATAAGTAAAACGGACATTTGAAGCTGAAGTTACTACGAGAAAACAAAACCGCCTTCCCTCTGAACAGGGGGAAAGGCGGTTGATTGTTAAGAGGGCATAACTCTATTGTAAAATTATTTTATGAGTTGCCAGTTGTTGTGATTTGCTTCTAATTTGGGCAATGTAAATCCCCTTGGGCAGATTCTGAACAGAAATACGAAATGGCATGCCCGGAGAGACGTTTTTGTATAAATTTATCAGCTTTCCGTTAATGTTATACAAGGCCAGTTCATCGATAGGGTTATCGGTATACATTAAGATATATCCAAGGGAAGAAGGATTAGGAGCAAAAAACAGATTTTGAGAATTAGAATTTTTTATTCCGGTAGGTGGATTTGTAGTTGTATCGACAGGGTTTTGATCAATAGTGTCAATTGCATAATAATATATATCGTCAAAAGCAATATCGGAAATATTTGTGCCGCCTACAGCTGCAAAAGGAATAGGAACCTGATTGAGTTTTAAGCCTTGCTTTACCAGTTCAATTACCGGATATTCAATTTTGTGCCAGTTGCTGTCACGCAAGAATCCCTGAGGACCCCCATTTTCGGGAAAAATAATCTTCCCTTTGCTATTGGAGGCTCCAAAAACATCAACTTCAAAAGCATCGGGAGATGTAGTGCGGACGCTAAAAACCAAAAATCCATTCTTAAAATCGAGCAGTGAAGGTTTACGGTCGTCGTGGATACCAAATCCCCACCAACCCACGTTGTTCGATTTCCATCCCAGAGCACCTTCGCCTTCGGCTGGCTCAACCATGTTTGTAACAAGGGTATTCTCCCAAACATAAATGTGTCCGGTGACATCATCTATAGGCATTTTATTTACTATCATGGGGTTATCGGTGTAGATACCATAGTATCGCTGTACTATGGTGGTCTGTGCACTTAAATTAACAGCATACAACATTCCCCATGTTAAGGCAAGATAAAATACACTTCGTTTCATAGTTTTTATTTTTTGTGGTTATGCCAGCAAATTTGGTAATTGGATACTACAAAAATCAATTTTGGCAGTATGCATTAATTACTGACCTTTTACAAAAAATCTACTGCAATCTTTATAATTATTTGTATATAAATGTGTTGGTTCGCTTCTGAAAATATCATATCCTGAGGGTTCTCCCTACAGGATAAAAATTCAGGTACAAGAAAACTCAGTAGTATTAGGAAAATCTGCTTCTGGCAGATATATTAAAATTTCATAATAAACTCATTGAGATTTTGGTCACCGGGAAGGCCAATTTTGCGTCTTATGCGGTAGCGAATCGATTCTACGCTACGCAGGGTTATGTTAAGCAGGTTGGCAATTTCTTTGTTTGACAAATTCATTCGGATGTAGGCGCAAAACTTAATATCCTTGTGTGTAAGGCTGGGATATTTTTCCCAGAAACGTTGAATGAAATTATCGTAATTGAGATTAATGCCTGTTTCGAAAAGTTTCCAGTTTTCCTTTTGATTTAAATCTTCTTCGATCGATTCCTGCAATTGTAGTAACATTCGTTGAAAATCACGGTTGGGTGATTTTTGAAGTAAATCAGTGATTTGATCGTGGATGGTGAGCAATTTTTCGTTCATCTTCACCACCTGCATGCTGATCTGGCTCAGCTCTTTGTTTTTTTCTTCCAATTCCTGATCCAAACGGGCTTTTGTATTCAGCAACTGGTTTTGTTCCTGTTTCCATCGTTCCATTTTAATGATGTTGGTTTTCAACTCAAGCTTCTCTTCAACATTGCGAATACGTCGATAAATTAGATATCCCAGATACCCAATAATCAGGACTACAACCATAATTCTAAACCACCATGTTTGCCAGAAGTAAGGATGAACTACCAATAGTAGATCATAGTCGGTTGTGCTCCATACTCCATCGTTGTTTGAGCCTTTTACCATAAAATGATAGGTACCCGGTTTTAATCCGGTGTAGGTAATAAAATTTTGATTTCCAATATAATACCAATCCTGATCAATCTCTTTTATTTTTACTGCATATTGGTTTTGATCGGGATAAGTGAAGTTTAAAGCTGTAAATTCAAGGGTGAATGTATTTTGATAAGGTTTCAGGTCGATTCGTTTAAGGCCGGTTATATTCAAAAATAAGGTTTTGGCGGTATCAGTCCAGAGTATTTTTTGGCTGTGAATTTTGATATGTGTGGCTACAATTTTTGGAGGAAAGGTATTTTCTTTCAGCAACAATGGATGAAATGCCAGGATTCCCCCTACTCCCCCAAAAATCAACAGGGTGTCTGCAATATTCAACACAGCATTATTGCTAAACCCGTTGAGCAGCATACCATCTTTTTTGTTGAACAACCTCCATTGTCCTGACTCAGGAACAAATCGTACTAATCCTTTATTTGTACCCAACCAAAGCCGTAGATTTTTGTCTTCGCTTATTGCATTTATTTCAAATGCGTTAAATTGTCTGTATTGTACAAAATAGTTTTTGGTTGAGATATACTTATTTAGTCCAGAGTTAGTGCCCAGCCAGATGTTACGGTTGGCATCCTCGAAAATACTCAACACAAGGTTTGATGCAATGGTGGTAGAATCATTTTCATTGTGTACGAAATTGGTTATCCTGTAAGATCCGTCAATATTTTTTTCAACTTTTGTTAAACCGTCCAGTGTGCCAATCCATATTCTGTTGTAACTATCCTGAATGATAGTGAAGATATTGTTGCTGGTAATGGTATAATCGGCACTACTATCCATGGTAAATCGCAGGACTTTTTTTAGTTTTTTATGATGAAGATAAATACCGTTGCCCCATGTTCCAACCCATATATTTCCTTCATGGTCTTCGATCACCGAAAATACATGATCGAGTGGATAGATGGTTTCTGTTAGCTTTGAAAAATTTTGATGGGGGGTTATAGCTATGCCCATATCCCATGTTCCTATCCACACTTGTTTATTGATGTCTGAAATATTCAACGCATTTTTGGGAACCGACAAGACGGTATTAATGGCAAGTCTATCTTTTTGCAACATTTTTAGATCGATTGATTTGATACCCTCCCCATCGGTACCAAAGAATAAGGTGTTTCCTTTTAGGTAAAAAGAGGTTACCGTAGTACCATTGAGTTGATTATACAGTTTTTCATTGGGATATAAATCAAATTTATTGGCATTGGGATCAATTTTAACTAAACCTTTATTGAATGTGCCTATCCATAATATGTGTTGGTAATCTTCGTACAATGCCCAGATCGAATTACCCGGAATTGAATAGGGATCGTTTTTGTTGGAAGTATAGACCTGATAATCGAGATTCAATGGATTCAGTCGGTACAGGCCTCCGTTTTCTGTACCCATCCATAGATATCCTTTTGAATCCTGAAGCATTGATAAAATAAGATAGTTGGAAAATTTATACTTCCGGTTAGTGAAATACTCAATGGGAAAAAAATCTTCGTTCTCAACGGCGACCCGATATAATGCCGGTTCGGTTGTACCAATCCATAGCCTATTCTGCATATCGATATATAGCGATCGGATGCCGTTATTGGTTAATTTTTCATTGATTGTTGTAATGGATTTTACAATATTTAATGAGCTATTGTATGTCCATAGTCCCTTGTTTAATGTTCCCAGAAATAAGCGGTTGTTTTTGTCGATGGCAATACAACTGATGTAGGTGTTTGCGAGCGGGTTGTTGTGAATGGATACAAAATTTTTCTTATTGCAATGATAACCCCAAAAACCAAAACTGGTTGCCAGCCAAAGAATATTTGAATTTTTGTCTGCTACCATACCGGTAACCGATTCGATATCGGGATGACCGGGTAAATGAATTTTTTCAAATACATTTTCATGGTAATGATAAGCATACAATCCATTGTTGAGTGTACCTACATACAATGTGCCTGATAGCTCTGTAATTTCTGTGATATAATGGGTGTGATAGAATCCCGGTTGAATCATTTTATCGTCGTACGATTCGAAACGGTAACCGTCATATCGAAATAATCCGTTGCGGGTTCCTAACCATAAAAAACCATATGAGTCCTGCTTTATACAGGTAATTTTCTGAATGCCCTGATCGTTGTCAACGGAAATAAATTTAGTAGGCTCAGCACTTAACGACATAATTGCCGTGAAAATGGTAATACTGGCAATTATTCCCCTCATGTTTAGATTCATTGGCCTGTTTTTTTGATTTCCGATATTTTGAATTAATCATTCAAATGTAACCATAATCATTGTATTTTGCTAAAAGAAAAGCTGTCGATATGACAGCTTTTCTTTCGAAAACTATTTTATTATTTAGTACCTTTTGGTTCTACACCTTAGCCTTTTGCCGGCGAAGTAAGTGACTTTGCCACAGGTAAAAGGTGCTCTCGACACCTGTATAGCGGATAAATTTTGCCGGTGATTTCAATACAAAAATCTGGTCAATTGTGGTCCTTACATTTTTCCTTTGCGTTTTATTGTAAATCAATAGATAATATCAACTTATTGATTTTTTTCGAATGTACAGAAAGCTGTATCTTAATGTAATCATTCACCATGTACCTAATTCAATTTTTGACTATATACTGATGGTAAGTTTGGCCAGAGGCAATTATTTTGACCAGATATGTTCCTGCTTTGATATCAGTCATGGGAATGCATCCCGATGTGATATTTTTGAAGGATTTTACTTCTTTTCCTGTAATATCGAAGATAGACATTTTTATGGATGAAATGTTATTCCCTTGTTTCCAACGGACATAAAGCACATCATTAACCGGGATAGGGTACAGATCAAAAAGATCGGTAGCTTTCAAGGTAACTTCAAGAGGGTCGATTACTGTAACGTTTACATTAGCCGAGATGGTTTCCCATCCGTCCGAAGCAGTAAGCTTAAATGTATATTTGCCTTTAACCAGATTTGAAATCGTCCATGCATTGGGAGCGGTCTGATTAATTGAATAGTTGCTGGGACCTGAAATTTTTTCCCACTGATAAACAATTGAATCACCATCTAAATCTGTAACCTCGCAGTTCAGAACGATGCTGTTGGTTGGTAGATAAATGGTGTCGCTGGATGAAATACTTGTCAGTACTGGAGGTGTATTTTCTTTGAGGGAAAAAGCGATCCAGTTGATATTAAAGCCTCCCTTAGGTGTAAAAAGTTTAATGATATGTTTTCCTGAGCTAAGTGGGATGGGCAGCATAAAAGTTTTCCAATTTTGCCAGCCACCGGTCGAGGTGACACCAAGTGTATCAACCACATTATTATTATCCAGAATGATGATGGATGTATTGGTATTGGCTGCAATCCGAAAATACAGGTAATATAAAGTATCAGATGGCACTTCAATATTGTAGCTTAACCAATCATTAGCATCAATCCATCCAATGTTAGCACCTCCCCCTATGTCTTTTGTTCCCTCAAGGGCTACTCCATACATCTGGGCATAATTCTCGGCCTCAATTATGGCGGGTATTGTCTTATAAAAGCTTGTATCATGCAGTGGATAAAACGAGAGGTACAACCGACCCAATTCTGTTAATTTTCCTTCTTCATAGTCCAGCAGATTAAGATAAGGATACCCTCCGTTACGGCTACCGGCAAACCATGAATAGCGGAATATCATCGTGTCATTTTCAAGCAGGTCAATAGCTCCCATCATGTAACTTTTTTGCATATCGAGGGTGATATTTGATTGATCCCAACAGGCGAATTCGGTTAACCATATCTTTTTGCCATATTTTTTAAATTTTTCAAGATAGTCGGCTAAGGCACCGGAATAGCACATATAGTTGTGTACTGCAATATAGTCGACCTGACAGTTTTTACAGGCATTAAAAAATGTATCAAGATATTGGTATGGAGAGGTATACGTAATTCCATCTTCGGTAATACACTTGTCGCACCAGTTGACCGCAGGCCCGACGATTTTGAGGCCATAATCTCTGGCAATATTTTCCAGTTTGTACCACAACGAAGCAGCTTTTTTGGGTCCCATATTGGACTGAGTGGTAAAATTGGGTTCATTGAATCCTAATAGATATCTTGCATTAGGGTGTGACTGGTAAAATGCCCGGATGGCTGATTCATCAAACGTTCCTCCCCAAATCATGGGCACAAAATCCATCTGATAATTTTCAAATACTCCACTTACACCAGGTTCTGGTTGGACATACCAATTGTACCACCACGACAGCCCTTGGGAAAGTACCTGCATATCGGCCTCTTTTAAATGTCCATAGGCAATTCCTTTTTTCGGGCTTTTTTTAATTTCCTGTCCAGCTCCAACCATCATCAGAGCAGCCCCTAACATTGTCAACAAAATCGTTTTCATTTGCAAATAATTTTAAGTTACTGTATTACATTTGGTTATACATATTTGCCGAAATTGATTCGTTTACGCAAATAATTGTATGTTTTATTGGTTTTGGCCTTTATCAATTAAATCGGCTTTTTTATTTTCTGCGTTATCTTCATTTACTTTTGATAGCTATTGTCTGTGACTATTTCAGTTATGCATTCAAAATTCATTCGATTGTCTTTAATTCCTACATTTATGCGCTAAGCATTTTACCCTTGCTATAGGTAATCAAACGAGATGATTTTCTTTTTCTCATATTTGATTTCAAAATTGCATTACTTTAAGCAAGGCCGATGAGCCTGCCGAAGATTATGAAAATAATGTTGTCTGCACAAACTCATCGACCAGTAAAGTCATTGTTTTTTTTTTAGAGTTTTACAATCTTTGTTACCTGTCTTCCTTTGTCTGTAATTATGTCTAAAAGATAAATGCCCTTTTTAAGTTTCTGAAGATTAATTGCGCTGGGAGTATTACTGAGTTGTTGACTTAGGATCTTTTGTCCCGATAGATCGTAAATATTTACCGTAGCTGTTCCGGAAAAACCTTCGACAAACAATGTGTTTTTAACGGGATTGGGATATAATTTCAACTCCTTGGAGTTGTGGGTTTCGTCAATAGCAAGAGCTTCTCTGTTTTGTGTGAGAGAATTATTGATTTCGAACCAATTGATGTTAAAACCTCCCGAGATAGCTTTGAGTCTGATGGTAATATTTCCTGCTGGTAATGTAACGCTGGTCGACTGGGATGTCCAGTTTTGCCAACCGCCAGTTTTGTTGATGGTAATTGTCGAGAGCGTACTGTTGTTGACGATAAACTGTAATTGACCGCCTCCTTCGGGACTTGCAAGTCGATATACTACATTGTAAGTACCTGAAATGGGAATATTAACCTGATAATCCATCCAGTCGTTGGCATCGATCCAGCCAACATTTTGGCCACCACCAACATCGGTAGTATTTTCAATACCTATGCCCGACATGGCAATATAGTTTTCGGCTTCGATTTTTTGACTGAATAAATTGGAACTGGTTTGTGCTGTTCCATATACTTCCATTTCCCAGATCGAGTATCCCCAGCCTGTATTGCGTTGTGTACCATATAGGCGAATATAACGACCTGTGCCGGATAGGTTAATGGTTTCGTTACCGCCAGAACCGGTAGTAGTGCTGTAGAGGGTAGTCCACGAGTTCCCATCATTTGATACCTGAATCTGGTAGGCTTTTGCCGAGGCTGTTTCCCACTTCAGTACAACTTGCGATAGGTTACAAACCTGTTGCAGATCAACCTGAATCCATTGCGGATCTATTCCTTGGGCACTTTCCCAGCGGGTATTCATATTGCCGTCGTTGATGTACGAAGCCAGGTTGCCAGCAATAACCGATGATGCAGTTACGGGTTTATTGAGTGCTAAATTAACCGAACCTGATGGAGGCGTGGTATTTCCTCCCGAACCTGTGAGAGAATATACTCTTACCCAATCAATGTATACGTCACAGGGAAAAATTGCCTCGGGCACGATTGGACCACCATAAGTATACATACTTCCTCCCACACCTGCACTTAAAATGACATACATTTTATGTTCAAAGGGGTGCCATTCAGAGAAATGATTGGAATATTCCGATAACTTCACTCGTCGGCCATTAACCAGCTTTACTGCTGCTTGATCGTTACCATCGACAGCAAAAGCTCCTCCGTCGTTTAAATAATGTATGTGATAAACATTATCATCGATAAAAAATTCGATCCTATCTTGATACCAGTCAATTCCATAGGTATGCCAGCCATTGCTGCCTGCATTGGGGTCCGAAGGTGAAGGTGGATAGTTACCATAACCGGGATTTCGTAGAGCACTGCTCCAGCGTGTAGAAGTTTGTCCGTCGACTGCATAGGAGGCAGCTAAGTCGGCCGCCTGAATGCTCGAAGCAGTCACGGACTTATTAAGGGCAATATTGGTGTTGCTACCAACAGGGTATACTTCAAACTCAAAGAGGGAATAACCCCAGTCGGTTCCGCGTAAGGTTCCATACATGCGTACATAGCGTGCAGTAGTCGTTGGGAATGTTATTTCGTCGGTACCTCCATCGCCGCTGGTGGTGGTATAAACTGTTGTCCAAGTGGAGTTGTTGGTCGAGACATCGATTCGGTAATTGATTCCATATGCTTCCCAACGCAAAATAACTTTGTTAATGGAATAGTTCTGCCCCAGATCTATTGTAATCCATTCCGGATTATCGGGTACTTGCTTATCGGCAAAGCTGTAATAACCGCCTTGGTAGCCGTGATTCCAATCACGATATTCGTTGTTTTCCCAAAACCATGCGTAATGAACTGACCCCAAATTGTGGAAAGGAATTGAACCTACATACTCCATAATATCAATTTCTCCACCCTGGGGCCACATTATGTAGTCGTATCCAGCTGGTTTTTCATCGGGCATCATCCAAAAGGCAAATCCTTGTCCCTGGTACCGGACATCTCTGGGATAGACGCGTGCCACAATCCTGTGCCCAGGCCCCCAAGAAGCTTTGCCGGCTGTATTGATGCGACCGCTCGTGTAATTGCGGTCAATATAGGTCTCTTTTCGTGTGGTAATAGCCAGGCAATTACCATCAGCACCGGGAATACCGCTTACTATACGTACATTCTCGGGTCTGTCGGTCGCGCGGTCGAGCTGTCCTGTACCCCAATCGCCATTTATCCCTGTTCCTGTCTCATAGTTCCATTTACTCAGGTCGAGTGTCGTTCCTGAAAATTCTTCGGACCACACCAATTGTTGTGCTGTTAAAGGTAACATACACAGAATGGCGTATATTACCATGGATAGTAATGTTTTCATCTTTTTAAAGTTTTTGTGGTTAGCGCTACAAGATTAATCCCATATGACCGCTTTCTCAAAATATTGCTGGTAGAGTAATCTTCACAATCATTACTATAATTCTACTGCAACATTCGTAATATGTTTATAGATAAATAGTTATAAACTGATTTTTTTTTGATTACCAGAAACAGCATTTTCTAATTATTGGTTTTCAAAGTTTTAAGATATTTCCTTTCAAAATATTTTTATATTATTGATTTTCCATCATTTATGCCATTTGCTTCTATTTGCCGAATGGCGCTAGTGTATTAGAATTTTCCAGTCAGGATGATATTACAATGCACACTTGCTTTTGAGATTCAACATTGAGCATAAGAACCTATAAATGAAACAGCCCCAGGCCACTGATCTGGGGCTGTTTACTAATACCCTATTTCGCAGAAATTATTTTTTCAGAATGTGAAAGGAATGGATTGTATTCCCTTCATTTACCTTAAGGATATACCAGCCACTGGCTAAAGTCGAAAGTCTGATTAAATTCCCGGAAATCGTACTCGATTGAACTATTTTTCCGTCAATTGTTGCAACTGAGTAGCTGATATTCTTACCACTGACTCCTTTAACCATTACGTAATCGACAAAAGGATTGGGAAAAACGGATAAAATCTGTAGGTTTTCATTTGCGACTGCTACTTTTGGGATTACATTAATAGATACTTCGGCAGTAACAATTTCATAATTTATTGTATCTGCAGGGGTAAATGTTACGTGAAGTTTTTGATTGTTGCCTGCCTGCATAATGGTTCCGGCAACCGGATCATAAGCAAACGTTCCTTCTACATTGGCTGTTGCATTTAATTGATCATTTGAAAGAGCGGTACCTTCTATAATATCGGCAGGTTTTGACCATTCAATCCGAGGGGTTGCTTTGAGAACGTTGATGGTAACGGTTTTCATGGTGCGAGCTACATTGATGGTATCGTTGGGAATGAAAGTAACTTTGAGTATTTGATTTTTTCCTGCATTTAAAACCGTTCCGGCCGATGGTTCATAAATTAGTATGCCTTCGGCATTTACGGTTGCATTCAGCTGTATACTGTCGAGTGGCGTTCCATACACAATATCGGCAGGGGTGTTCCATGTAATTTGAGGCAAAACTGAAACAACATCAATATAGACTGTTTTTGAGGCGGTGGTGTAATTCATTGTATCGGCAGGGGTAAATGTCACGGATAGCAGTTGGTTTCGTCCTACAGGAAGTAAGGTTCCTGCAGCAGGACTATACGAAAACTCTCCTTCTGTTGTGGCAGTTGCATTGAGTTGAATCTCCGACAAGGCGGTTCCCACAGAAATGGGGTCAGGATTATTCCATGTAATAAGCGGAGTAGCCTTATTAACATCAAGGGTAACCGAAGCCTGTACAGATTCGTAATTTATCGTATCGGATGGTGTAAAGATTACCATTAATGTTTGTCCTTTTCCGGCAGATAATACTGTACCTAGCTGAGGATTATAGATATAAGTACCTTCAATATTAGCGGAAGCATTGAGCTGATCGGTTGATAGTGCTGTTCCGTAAGTAATGGCAGCAGGTTGTATCCAACTCAGCTGGGGAGTAGCTTTAAGTATGTTGATAGCAACCGTTGTTTCAACCGTATTGTAATTGGCTGTGTCGTTAGGGACAAACACTACTGAGAGCAAACGGTTTGTTCCTGCATTTAAAATTGTCCCCAATCCGGGTTGATAGTTGAAATTGCCCGGTACATCTGCTGTTGCATTCAGCTGAGTAGAATCGATTGGGGTTCCGTATACTATGTCCATAGGGGTAGGCCAATTGATTATCGGATTGGCTTTAAGAACATCGATATTGACCGATAGAGAGGTTTTTTTGTAAAATACCGTATCGGCAGGATAAAAATCAACCATAAGCTGCTGATTTTTACCAGCAAAAAGTTTAGTACCATAACTGGGATTATATACAAAGGTTCCAGCAATATTGGCAGTAGCATTCAGTATGGTACTGTCGAGGAGTTTGCCATAGACAATACTATCGGGAACATTCCAGGAAATATTAGCGAATTGTTTTTCTACACCAAAAATTTTCAATTCCCATATCGAATATCCATAACCCGTATTTCGGGCAATACCATTGATACGGATAAACCTGAAATTTCCGGAAACTGAATCATACCATGCGTCCGTACGGGGGCCGACGGGCATGTTGGAAGCACTGACTAATGTTAACATTGCACTGGTGTCGGTACCGGCCGTGATGGTATAGTTTTTAGCATTAGCCGTCTCCCAGATGACTTTAATTCCAGTTATGTGGTATACTTCTCCCAGATCGACCATGATATATTGTGGATCGGAGAAAGCACTTTCCCAGCGGGTACCGGTGTTATTATCAACTGCCAGAGTTCCGTTTCCACTCGAAGTGTATACGGTTTTGTACAGGGCTATATTGGGGTCAGCTGGTTCTATTTCAACAGTTTTAGTAGCTGTCAGAGTCCCCGATTTAGCCGTAATGGTTACAAAACCAGGCTTATTGGCAGTCAACATTCCACTTGCCGATATTTGATTTATACTGTCGGAAATGATCCAAATTACAGAGTCGGTCAGTGCAATCGGATCGTTGTTCTGGTCAAGTCCTTGTGCGGTGAACTGCATGGTGGAACCCACCTTCATTGTCTGGGTAATATTCGGTAATATTACCATACTGGTCAATACAGGTGTCGATTGCTGATACACTTCAATTTCCCATATCGAATAGCCGTAGGTAAGATTTCGTTCTGTACCATTAATTTTAATATAACGTGCTGTAACCGATAAATTTGAAAGGGTATCGATTCGATTTCCTCCCCCCATGTTGGTTTTTGTTGCCAGAACTGTATAGTCAGTTCCATTGGTTGACGCCTCGAGTGTGTAGTTTTTGGCATTTGCGGCTTCCCATCTAATTATCACTTTGTTTACCGGGTACTCAGCCCCCAGATCGACCACAATCCATTGAGGATCAGAAAAGGCACTTTCCCAGCGAGTACTGGTGTTATTGTCAACTGCAAGGGAAGCATTACCACTTGATGCAGTAGCCGTAAGGCCTGTAATCTTCTGTCCACACAATAACTGCCATTGCCCGATTATTGCAATCAGCAACAGGTACATCTTTAATCTATTCATTGTCATAGCTGTTAGTTTTTTGTTAGTAATTTTTAGGGCTAATGAAATTTTTCAGTAAAAAAAATACAGATCTGTCTATATCAATCATTATCAATATTGATATAGATACAGCATTACTACATTATTTCTACTGCATCAAGGACTTTTATTTGATTATCAGCAAATAATCACAGGAGGATAATTCTCATGCCCATAGATTGATTTAAACTGTTTAATGATAGAGTATCCCAAAGTGTGTAAATATTTGTGGGGAATTCAATAGCACTTGCATTTGCTTCTCTATCAGGAATACCCACCATCGCCCCCTCTTCCTCTTCTTCGGCCCAAGCAAACAGCATGGTCTGTGGGTCGTGAATATAGTTCCATTGGTATTTGTATAGTACATTGATCTGCTGCGCCAAATTAGCCGGTACCGTAGCCCCCTTGACGGGTACTATCTTCAGGTCAATCTGCTTTCGGTCATAACTGCCCAGCGTAATGGTTTTTTCCTTGCCCGAGGTATCCCTGAGGGTGTAACGGGCTTCGATACGTTCGTAGCTCCCGGCTATGCCCCCCGTTAGTAGCAGCTGCCGACGGTTGCTTCTTAAAAAATACCCCGATTCCAGCGAAAAATTACCAGAATCGGGGCTAAGTTATTGTAAGTAAGTTAGTAGGTATATGAAGGCCTAAAGTTTCTTAATTAAACCGGTCACAATGGAATGAGCCGACATTTTTACCGGAGCCGACTTACCATCGATCCACACATTGATATCGATGTCCCGATCGGTTTGATTCATAGCTACTACAACAATACTTTTATCGGGATTAATAAAGGCTGTAGCCAGCACATCATCGGTCATAGACGAACAGCTGATGCGTTTAGCGCCCGGACGGATATATTTTGAAAAATGCCCAATATAGTAATATGAGCTCATGTAATAAACCTCTCCGGTACGGGTATCGGCAATAATGGGGGCCAAACAGTAATTATCCACATGATTGGGACCGCCTTTTTCGTCGAGAATAAGGTTCCAATCGGTCCATGCGTTCGTATTGTTGTTTAAATCGTGTATGATGGCCTCACCATACTTTTCACCATAATGCCACTGTTTAACATTTTCCCAACTAAAAGGATAAGCACAACCTTCGCTGAATACCAGTCCTTTATCAGGGAAAGCCTCATGAATCCGCTTGATATTATCGTAATTATCGCCAACATACCAATGGAATGCAGTTCCCCAAACATACTGTGCAGCCTGAGGGTCGGACAATATGGCATTTGCCCGGTGAAAAGCAAGATTGCGGTTATGATCCCAAATCATCAGTCGCAACGAGGGTAGCAATCCGCTCTTTTTCAGTTGCGGACCCAGATAATTTTTAACAAAATTCAGTTCATCTTCGGCCGTATAGATACATGATTCCCAACGCTGTACAGCCATAGGTTCATTTTGTACTGTTATACCCCAGATGGGTATTCCTTCTTTTTTGTAGGCTTCAATGAATTTAACGTAGTACAATGCCCAGGAACGATAGTATTCGGGACGAAGTTTGCCTCCATGAAGCATGTCATTATTGGTTTTCATAAAAGCAGGAGGGCTCCATGGCGAGGCAAATAGTTTCAGTTCATTGTGGGTACGTTCCATGGCCAGTTTAATAAAAGGGATCCGATACTTTTTATCGACTTCGATCGAAAAGGTTTTCAGCAAAGTATCGGCAGGATCGTTGACATAAGCATAACTATAGCTCGAAAAATCACAACTATTTATATGGGTACGGCCAAAACTGTATCCGATTCCCTGTGTTCTGTCGAAATAAGCGGTGAGGATTTCCTGCTGTTTATTGGCGGGTAATTTATAAAAAGTTTCGGCAGCAGCATCGGTAAATGCTCCTCCTATACCAATAAACTCCTGAAAGGTGTGACGATAATCCACAAAAATGCAAAGGCTCGATTCTTCGGGCTGACCGGTGTTTACAAATTCAACTACCCCTTTTGAGGTCAAGCGGTCGGAAGTACTCTGTGACGTTTGAATAATTTCCATGCGCTGACTCCACCCCGAAGGTAGACATGTGGCTATGCACAATCCTATAACCCATAATTGCTTCTTCATAATATTCATTATTTTAATAAAGTTAATATTTTTTTGGCAACAACACAAAACAAAAGTAGAAAAAGGCTGCAGCTTAGCTACATTCTACCCTACTTAATATATCCTGCACCGATACCATTTAAATACCACAGACCGAGATTACCGGGTAATTTCGTACAGAAAGATAGCCAAATCGTATATTCCTTCTTGTAGTATTGAACTTTTTACCAATTTAAGATGCTGATTATTAATATTTTTTTAAAATTAAATTATAAGTTATTTAATATCAACTGTAAAGATATTCGTCAAATGAACACTTTATTAATTTATTGAAAATAAAACACATAGACCAAATTTAAAAAAATCAAGACTTGCATCATTTTTTTATAAGAAAAAAATTGATGAAAATTGTTTGAGTAAACCCAAAAACTCTATAAACTTATTAATCAAATGATTAAGAAAATGATTCCTGAACATCAAGCCGTGTGGAACAATTGTCTTAAAATTATTCGGGACAATGTCAATGAAAAAAGTTTCAAAACATGGTTTGAGCCCATCGTTCCCATTAAGCTAGAGAACAATGTACTTACCATTCAGGTACCCAGTCCTTTCTTCTACGAGTATCTCGAGGAGCAGTACATCGACTTGCTCAAAAAGACGCTAAGAAGAGAGCTGGGACAAGATGCCAAACTCGAGTACCATATTATTATGGACAACGATACGGCATCGAACAATCCTCTTACGCTCAAACTCCCTGGAAAAACGACCAGTGAGGTAAAAAACAATTCTGTCAACATTCCGCTTTCGGAAGAGAAACCGGTAATTAATCCCTTTGCTATTCCGGGTATCAAGAAGCTAAACATTGATCCGCATCTGAACCCCAGCTACTCGTTCGACAACTTTGTGGAAGGCGAATGCAACAAGCTAGCCCGATCAGCGGGATATGCCATAGCTACCCATGAACCGGGCAGCACAGCATTTAATCCTTTTCTGATATACGGTGGCAACGGGTTAGGCAAAACCCATCTGGCACAGGCCATTGGATTGGAAACCAAAGAACATTTTCCCGACAAAACCGTACTTTACGTTAATGCCAACAAATTTCAAACCCAGTATTACGACTCCATCCGTACCGGAAATGTGAACGATTTTATCCATTTCTATCAAATGATTGATGTGCTGATAATTGATGACATCCATGATTTGGGGGGAAAGATGAAAACTCAGGATATTTTCTTTCACATTTTCAACCATTTGCACCAAAACGGTAAACAAATTATACTTACCTCCGATAAAACTCCGGTCGATCTTCAAGGGATAGAACAACGATTGCTCTCCCGATTTAAATGGGGGCTTTCGGCCGATCTGCAAACGCCCGACTTTGAAACCCGCGTAGCCATCCTCCAGAAAAAAATCCATAATGATGGTATCCAGATGCCTCAGGAAATTATCGAATATCTGGCTTCGACCATTGTTACCAACATTCGTGAGCTGCAGGGTGCTCTTACCTCAATTCATGCCCATACCCTGCTCACGAAAAAACAAATTACCCTCGATTTCGCCAAAGAAATCATTGAACGACTTACCAAGCAAACCAAAAAAGAAATTTCGATAGACTACATTAAAAAAGTGGTATGCAGCTACTACAACATTCATCCCGATATGCTGCAGCAAAATACCCGTAAACGCGAAATTGTTCAGGCTCGTCAGATAGCTATGTATTTTTCCAAAAACTTGACTAAAAGTTCACTGAATATCATCGGGATGCAAATTGGCGGTAAAGACCATGCTACCGTTCTGCATGCCTATCGTACCGTGAAGAACCTGATGGAAACCGACAAAAGCTTCAGACAACAAATTGAGGAAATTGAAAGAAAATTAAGAATCTGAACAACGATACAATTTTGGGGTAATAACTTTTTTAAAATTCGGTAAAACGCTTTGGGTTGCAAAACACAAAGCGTTTTATTTTTTATCAGAAACGACCCTGTTGATGCAGTAAACACAACAAACCGATGAAACGAACTTGTGAGTTCCAGCCGACCGGGTGGCTATTAAAAGAAGGTAAATATAACCAAATGGAAGTCAGTAACTTATAAATTATTTACGTATAAAAATCACTAAAATAAGGATCTTTCACTTGCAGGGAGAAATCCCTTTGATCGGCATAGTTTGCAACTTCGCTGCAGACAAACGGTAGTCGCCCAACTACACTCTGCTAAATCATTTTGCTTTCAATGCATTCAATATTACCTCTCTGGCAATAAAGGATTAGGAAATGACTGATTCACTGATCAAATCCTAAAATCTATCAATTTTTTTACATTTTTTTGAGGGATAAATAATTACCATTTTCAATTTTTTTTATAAATTGAACCATCTAATTTTTAACCCTATAAGTAAATGAAAAAATTAATTGCTGCACTGATTTTACTGGCTTGTAGCATCTGGATGAAGGGTCAGCAATATCTCCTTCAGCAGTACTTTGATCAGGGTAATACCCTACCGGAAGGATGGGAACTCAAAGCTGACAGTCCTTATACCTCTGCATCCAATAGCGGAACAAGCATACCGGCATTAAAATTTTCAGCCACTGGTCATTATCTGATTACGCCCTTTTTCAATGGAGCCACCGACCTAAGTTTCTGGATCAAAGGGGTTAGTACCGACACCCTCTCTGTTTTCATCGTCGAAGGTTTAAAAGACAATGAATGGATTGAGATAAAAAAAATTTGTCCTATTCTCCGTACAGGTCAAAAGTACCAGATTAGCCTTCCTGATAATGTAATTCGACTCCGATTCAGTTATATCAAAAGTTCCGGAAATGTTGCCTTCGACGATTTGGTACTCTCGCGTCCGAGTCGGCCGCCACAAATCCTGTCTGGCAAAATGGTAAAAATAAGTGACTATACTGCAGAAGTTGAAATAACAGCCGATACCTCTGGCACAATAGCTTACATGGTAGTACCCGATTCGGTTTCTCAGCCTGAAATTGTGCACATGTTACACTTCGATCAGTATCCCTATTTGAATGCCATTGCCGATAGCGGACATGTAGGATTTAAAAGTACCACAGTTCGCCTGAAGTTAACCAACCTAACCCCATCGATCCATTACCGGATTTCCCTGCTGGCTACAGGCAGCAAAAACAACACCGATGCCAGTTCAAAGCTGTTGACGCTAAGTTTTACCACACTCAAGGCACAACCCAACCTATTCTTTTCGGCTATCGTTAAAGGCAAGAGCAACAACAAAGTTATTGCCATATATAATCCTACCGCCGACACGGTCGACCTTTCCTGCTACCGGATAGCCATGTCGACCAATGGTGGAGGCTGGAGCACAAGTTATTTCAGTTTTAAGCCCGGAACCCGTCTGCTCCCCTACCGACAATACATTATAATGAAAAGCACGGCCGATAGCGCTTCTAAGGCCAATTACCCAGCCGACACATTAACCGGTAACAAGGTCATCAATTTTACCGGAAACGATGCCAGAGCTCTTCAGCGAACCGTAAACCAGCAAAGAAGTTGGTTTACCATCGACATTTATGGCATACCCAATCAATCGACCAACTTTGCAGTAGCAGGAATAGCAGAAGCAGCCGGTAATTACAACCTGTTCCGCAAACGCTTTATTTGTACAGGCAATAGCCATTGGCAGACTTCAGCAGGCAATGATAGCATAAGTTCGGAATGGATACTCAAGCCACTGGATGACTACAAAATGCTGGACAAACCATTTGCGAAGCCCCATCGAAAATTGATTTTCAAATCACTTTCGTTTGCTGTATCCCCCTTGCTACTTCTCACCGACAGCCTGCAACAACAAATTTATATCACTTTCCCCGACACGGTCGATCTTAAACATATCGTATGGTCGGCAGTACTGGACAGCAATCTGGTGATGCAACCCGCCCCAGATCAACTAAAGGATTTTTCGGTCGACTTTTCGTTTAACCTCATTGACACCGTTCAACTCGATACCAGCACATGGACTTTCCGGATTAAAATTATGCACACACTGGTACACTCCCCCGTAAACAGAAATATATCGGTATATCCCAATCCCGCCAGCAATGTATTGTTTCTTAATGGAATAAGCCATGACCAGATAATAAAAATAGAAATATTCTCGTCGGGTGGTAAAAAAGTGGCAACCTACACCCAATACCCTTTGTGGGTACAGTCTTTACCCGCCGGAACCTATTGGATCAAAGTGTATTTTACTGATAATGAATCTATTGTTTGTATTTTTGTTAAATCCCCTTAAAAAATCTGTCATCAAATTTTTTTTCCAATAAAAACTATTATCTTTACAGATAGAAAATAATTATCATAATATTAAACTGATTTTTATGAAAAAGTTAGCATTAGTGATTCTGGTGATTATGGTTGTGTTTGTTGCTTCGTGTGCAAGCAAGAAAAAATGCCCTGCTTACAGCAGCGTATACAACACTGAGGTACGTGCTAATTCATAGCTTTAACTACCCAACACTTTCTCTAATAATTTGTACGCAGAAGGTCATCCCTCAGAAATACTGAAGGATGACTTTATTTTGGTGTTTTTGTAATATACTCTTAATCGCAATGAGTTTCCAGCCCAATTAGCGGTAGCCATTCCACTTCCTGCCTGTTCTCATAATCCGGCCTTCCGAGAGGATAATAAACGCTTAGCATCTGCGAGATGCTAAGCGTTTGGGGGGGGGACTTAACCAATCTCTTAAAAAGTACTAAATTAAAACTATCTGGAACGGATTTCTTTCCGCATAAAACTGATATAAGAAAGAATAAAACAAACAAAAGTCAATGCCAGCAGCCCGATAATCTGAGGCATTACAATAAGTAGGCTTTGTGCAAATGGAAGTGGAGCAGGAATACTTCCATAGATCTGCTGGATGGTGAGTGGCCCTATGCTTCGGATCGATGGAGTAAGGATGGTAGTGGTTGCTTGACTAAATAACTCATTGGGCATCAACTGTACCAATAACAGCCTTGTTTTTTCGTACTTGATTATTTCTGCGGCAGTGGCCATTTCTGATGGTTCAAGTGGTTTGAGCACAAGAGAAAGTAACAGGGGATAAAAAACGGTAAAAAACAGCCAAACCGCTATCCCTGCCAGTGCCGAAGTAGCCGGCTGTCGAAAACGTACCGAAAAGAATATGGCTAAGTTAATCCACACAGCCACATATATCGTACTCAGCAGGATAAATGCCACTATACGCAAAAATTCTTCGACCGTTGGCGGTACTCCGAGCACTATCATGCCCAACCCTATTACCATTAGGGCTAAGGAAAACAATAAGGTGCTTACCAAGATATAGGCCGCCAAAAATTTGGCATTCAACACATAGTCACGTGGAATAGGCTGTGAAAGGATACGGCTCAAGGTTCCACGATTATGCTCATGATTGATTGCATCGAACCCGAGCATCAGTCCCAGTAATGGCCCCAAAAATCCAATAAAAACGATAAATGAGGGCATGGTGCCATCGGAAACCGTAAAGAGCTTGAGAAAGAAAAATACCTGATCGGGATTAGATTTCTCAATTGCTTTGGCCATATTGGTGATAGCCGTATATACCGAACCAATACAAGTTAGCACAATCAGGGCGACCATGATAAGGAAGCGCCAGCTACGAAGGTAATCGGCTACCTCCTTGCGAACCATTACCCATAAGGCAGGTAAAAACTTTCTTTCCCCCGGCGAAACTATTTGGGTTCCGGCTAACTTATTTTTCAACCATTCCCACACTTGAGTCCAACGGACCAAAATACCCTTCAATGCCATAGATATTTGTTTAAGCATTCAAAAAGTATCGCTGATATATTTCATCGAGGCCGTATTGTTTACGGGTAAGATGACGCAGGTTGTACCCCTGTTCAACCAATACCCTACCGATTTCGGCCGTTACATCATGTTCACTCTCAATGGCAAATATATCTGCCTGAGATTCAATACGTTTTATACCCTTTATGTTGGACAAAACTTTTTCCACAGTCTCAACTGACAAATTCTCGGACACAGCAAATTCGATGTGGAAGTTTCCGTTTTCAAACAATTTTTTCGACAAATCTTCGATGTTACCTTCGGCAATGAGCTTACCTGCCACAAAAATGGCCACCCTATCGCAAACCTGCTGAACTTGATGCAGATGATGCGACGAGAAGAGTACGGTAATTTTTTCTTCCCGACTCAGTTGAACAATGAGTTCGAGGAACTCACGCATGCCGGAGGGGTCGATACCTAAGGTAGGTTCATCGAGGATGATAACACGGGGGTTTTTAATCAAGACATCGGCCAGCCCTAATCGCTGACGCATGCCGCGTGAATATTTTCCTACCTTTTTGTGAGCTTCATCGGCAAGACCTACCCGTTTCAACAGCGCCATGGCTTTGTATTCGGCTTCGGAACGGGTCAGCCCATTTAGCATGGCCGTGTATACAATGTTTTCGAGGGCTGTCATATGATCATAAAAGCCTACATCTTCGGGCAGATAGCCGACTATTTTTTTGACTTCCACCGGATTGCGGGTGGCATCAATACCTGCAATAGTTACACTCCCCGTGCTGGGTTCGGAAAGGCCGAGCAGCATAAGAATGGTTGTAGACTTTCCTGCACCATTGGGTCCCAGCAGACCAAAGACCTCCCCCTCGTAAAGGGTAAGATTCAAATTATCAACCACCCGCCTATTGTCATACACCTTGCTGAGTCCGCGGATTTCAATGACAGGCGTTGCCACGGTTATCTCCTCCCATACTTTTTAAAGAGATAGTAAATAACGTAAATACCCAAAGCAATAACAGCCAATCCTATCCACCCATAGAGTATGGGGGTCTTTACCGAAACCCTGAATGATGCACTTGAGGAAACTTCCTGAGTACGTGCCTCCATATTCACCACATAGTCGCCCGGAATGGCTTTTCTATCGGCTTTGATAGTAGCCTTCACGCTGGCATACTGTCCGGCATCTATTTTGGCAATTTTTTTGGGTTCGAAGCTAACCTCCCAGCCCGAGGGAGCAGTATATTCGAGCGAGATATCCCCCAAAGCCGATGACCCAACATTCTTTACCCGCAGTTCAATATTTTTTTCACCGCCAACCGGTACACTGGTGCTCAACAATCCCGTTGGGGTTGTGAGTTCAATTTTATAGGATCCCTTGATGGTAGCGCTAATGGTAAGCGAAGCCGTGTTGGTCGAAGTAGAAGCATACAGAGGAATATCATATTTTCCGGCAGCGACATTGGTCGGAGGAGTAACCTCGACGGTAAGTTTTTCAGTATTCCCCGATTCAACGTTGATAGACGAAATGTATTTTCCGCCCGACTTAAAAACTACCTCCCATCCGCGCGGGGCTTCGGAGGAAAGAACATAAACCTGTCGATCACCCGACCGGTTTCGTAAATCTACATTAAAGGTAAAGGTAGTCCCCGAATGTCCTTCCATGCTGGGAATGTTAGTACTTAACTCCGATCGGGAAGTACCTTCCTGTTTTACTTCAATCACCAGCGGCAGGGTATTGATGCCCGGAGCTACGACCTGAAAACGGTACAATCCCTTATTGACTACAAAGGGAATCTCAACCTTCAAATTCACCGTTTTACGTTCACCACCCAGTACCGCTATTTGACCCACATTCCAGCCTCCCGACTTAAGCTGATAAGTCCATCCCTTGGGCATACCCTGTACGGATAGGGGCACATTCCTGAGCGCAGTCCCCTTGTTGATTACCTCAATGCTATATTCAACCGACTCGCCCGGCGAAACCGCAATTTGCGTATAAGGCGTATACAGTATTACTCCCTGCGCCTTAACCTGTATGCCGCATAAAAGCATGCATGCGGCAATCACGAGCATCACTTTCGTACGATACATACTCTTTCCTCCGTTATTTTCCTTTTGATAAAATGTCAACCTGAACAGGCCTTTGAACGGCTCAAAAGTATAAAAAATGGCTATTTGTGACTCTTAAAAAATTTTAAAAGAGTTATTTTCGAAAAATCAAACAAACGAATACATAGTAATGACGGAAACTAATAATAATGTGCTGTATATGTTAGCATAATAAATTTCAAAAGTGTTTGTAAAAACCAATTATATTTTCACAAGCGCATTTCCATTTTGTATCAAAGAAGTAAATTCGGAATTGTTATCTATTTGCATATAATGTCCTTACTCAAAAACTGCTTTTTTATAACATTCTTATCATTTTACGAAATTTTTTCTGCCTTGGTTTTCTCGAGACATAGATTTTGTGCCCTGAATAACATATTGCCTATGGTTTCGGACATAACGAAGTAAAAACATTTGGCGAACGAAGTGAGCCGCAAGGCTCATCTTAGGCGATACAGCAACACTTGATTTTTATGCCTTACAACTCACTTTCGCCGGTAATTTACTTTGGAGTTACAGTAAACAATTTCTCAATTTTGGAACCATCCTTTGCTGTTGTTACAGCTGTGACATAAGCTGCAGTACTTATAGGTTTTATTACCCTTACGGTAACAACATGACCTGTTGTTGGAGAAACCTCAAGCTCTTGATCTGCTTTCCATGTCACAACAACATTACCCGGTAACTCAAACCATTTTCCTCCTGTTTCTGCACTACTGCATCCTCTTGCGTAAATGGTCACCGTTTCACCTACATTAAGTTTAACTGCATCTTTGGCGACTCCAGTCATTTGTTGAGCATCTTTAGTGAGATACAAATCATAAAGGTCATAAGTTTTCGGTGATTCTTTGGCAGCTGGAACTTTGACCTTTGACACACTTGCACAACCTAATAAAAATAAGATTGTAACCAGTGCGGTCATTGTTTTTGCAATTTTGCTTTTCATAGTACCTCCTTTTTAGTTGTCGTTGCTGTTTCGCCTAATGTGATATGTATGTACAACCAGTGACATCATTTTAAACTAAGTTATTAAAAAAAAGTGTATTAAACAAACTTTTTATGTAAGATAACACATGACCACATGGCATGGACAAACCTGATATCTGTTAGCTGTCCATGATAAGGTCGATAATTTTAACTTTGAAGGAATTAAGCTATACCACTTAAAGGTCACACCCAATAGTGAGAAACTATTTCCGGATTAAATACGGATAAACAATATCCTGCAGGGTGGTTCTCACATTAAGTTCGGCCAGTTTGTTGGTACGGGCATGAGGGTAAGTACGGTTCGAAAGGAAAATAAATACGAAGCCATATTGAGGATCGGCCCATGCCATAGTGCCGGTAAAACCTGTATGCCCGAAGCTGGAAGGAGAACAAAAACGGCTTACGGGCGATGCCTTGGTAGAATCGGGCTGTGGCTTATCAAAACCCAGTCCCCGACGGTTACCGGTACTGAGGTATGGCGCCGAAGTGAAAAGGTTGATGGTTGTGCTATCGAAATAATGGATCCCACCGTAAGTACCTTTGTTGATCAACAGATGCATATACTTACCCAAATCATTTGCCGATCCAAAAAGTCCGGCATGTCCGGCTACTCCCCCCATCAGAGCGGCTACCGGATCGTGAACCGTTCCCTGCAAGGTTTGTTTCCGGAAAAAAGTATCGATTTCTGTAGGAGCAATCCTGTCGGTCGGGAATTTTTGTAAGGGTAAAAAGGTAAGTGTATTAGCTCCCAACGGACGATAAAACACGCTATCGATCCACACCTCCATGGGACGTTGGATGATACCTTCAACAGCCCTGTGAAGCAGGATAAATCCCAGATCGCTGTACACGTATTCCTTGCGGGGCAATAACGGTGATTCGGCTATCAACTTCAGCACTGTATCTTTCCATGCCCTGCTGACATACATATTCATTGCTACCTGTAAAGGACGAGTTTCCGATGCAGTATCGGCAAAAATTCCCTGTTTCCATCCCAGATACCTGACCGGATTCTGTTTGCCATTTTTCTTTGTAGGTTGCCGGTTATCTGACACCAAAACATTAGGGTATATATCGATTACCGGTTGCAAGCAAGCCTGATGAGTAAGTATATCGATGAGGGCAAGTTTTTTCTTATTACTCTTTCGAAGTGAAGGGATATAACGGACAATAGGAGCATCGAGTTTTATTTCACCGGCTTCATAAAGTTTCATGATGGCAGGCGTGGTTGCGGCTATTTTGGTCACTGAGGCAAGGTCGTAAAGATCATGGGTACTTACCGGCCTTAGGGAATCGTAGGTAAAATAGCCATATGCCTTATGAAAAAATACTTTGTTGTCCTTGGCCATGTACACCACACAACCGGGCATAGCTTTTTGCCGTATGGCTGAATAAATAACCGAATCGACCACACGATTAAAATCAATGCTGTTGATTCCTACTTCTTCGGGCAGTGTATATTTTACCCTAATAGGCGAAGGAACTGTAATTCCATGCCGGTAAGCATATTTTGCTACACCCGATACAGGCAAACGTCCCTGAATGGGAATTCCACCAAAAACTGCCTGGGCTGCAATATCGTAAACCAGGGGATTATCTTCGTAAGCGATCAAGACCGACTGATACGGACGAAGCGTAGGAAAATAATTCAGAATGTAAGGCGACCCAAATACACACAGCACAGTGGGATAATTGAAAGCAATAAGTTCGATGAAATTGATTTGCTGGTCAGTAACGCCATAGCGGCGCGTCAGACGCATATCGGTATTCAACAGCAATGTAATGATAAGATTATAACCATGGAGCTGCCGGTAAACCCGGTAATAATCACTATCCGATGCATTACGGTGCAGGGCAAAATAGTCACAGGAAGTATATAAATCGGCAGTATTCCTGAAGCTTTTGCCGGGCATGGTATCTCCAATGGCAACGATGGCAATGCGAAGTGTATCGAGTCGTTTTAAGGGAACAAGGTCGTTGTTGTTTTCGATCAGGGTGATGGCCGATTCATACAATTTCCGGCGCAAGAGTTGATATAATGGCCTGTTCAGGTCAGCAAGGAGGTTTGTGGTATCCACCGGATAAAAGCGGTGAATGCCCAGTGCATATTTTACCGAGAGTATTCGTTTACAACGTCGTTGCACTTCGGATTCGTCAATAATACCTGCTTTAACAGCTTTTGTAAGGGTATCAATAGCATCGGGGAGGCTGACCGGCATAAGCAGGATATCGTTTCCTGCCTGAAAAGCTTTAACGGCAATAGCTTTGGCCGAACCATTCTGTGCCCCTTTCATATTTAAGGCATCGGTAAAAATAATGCCCTTAAAATTCAGTTGTTGTCGCAACAGGCTGTCGGTGATCCTACGGGAAAGGCTGGCCGGGATCTTTGCCGAGTCGAAAGCTGGAACATTCAGATGCGCTGTCATGACCCCCATCACTCCCTCATTTATGAGCGACTTAAACGGGTAAAGTTCAAAAGTATCGAGTCGCTGGCGTGAATAGTTAAGTACGGGTAAAGCGTAGTGGGAATCGTTTTCGGTATCGCCGTGACCGGGAAAATGTTTGGCCACTGCCAGAATACCATTATCCTGTAGCGCCTTCATATATACTGAGGCCTGATGGGTTACACGGTCACGGTCGCTTCCCCATGATCGACTTCCAATAACGGGGTTAAGAGGATTGCTGTTAATATCTACCACCGGTGAAAAATTGGTATGGATACCCAACCGTTTGAGCTGAGCTGCTATTGCAACACCCATCTGATAGATGAGTGAATCGTTATCCATAGCGCCGAGCGTCAACTGACGGGGGAAGGGCAAGACACTGTCAAATCGCATGGCTACCCCCCACTCTCCGTCTACCCCCACAAGCATGGGAATTGAAGCCGCACTTTGCATGGTATTGACCAGCAGTGCCACTTGTTTCGGTCCTCCCTGAAAAATAATAATCCCTCCCGGATTATACCGTTTTATCTGGCGCATGATCTCAGCTACCTGCACCGAATCCCTCGGATACACAGCAGGCATAATGCACTGGGCAATCTTTTGATCCAAAGTCATGGTGCTGAGTACCGAATCGGCCCATCGTTCCGGTTGTTGACCTGTAAAAATCTGACTTTTTAATGTAAAAGAAAAAAAAGACAATACAACAAAAATGACAGCACCCCTACAATCGCCCATATCTCTTATTATTCATTTAAACGAAAACAAAATGTTCCTCTGTCATTAGTTTTTCGCAATAATGACACTTTAGCATAACGGGTTGACTGCCTACAACATCAAATTGTGTGGTAACTTTTTCGTGATTGGTAATACAATTAGGATTATAACATTTAATGATTCCTGATACTTTATCGGGTAAGGATACGGGAAGTTTCTGAATAACTTCGTAATTTTTAATAATGTTGAGTTTTGCACTGGGAGCAACAAGGGCAATTTTATTTATTTCTTCCTGCTGAAAAAAAACGCCTTCGATCTTAATCAAAGCTTTCTTCCCCATTCGCTTACTTTCGAAGTTGGTACCAAAAGTAATCTGGGTAGCAATTTTCTGAAGATTCAAGATATTGATGACCTTAAAGAGGTTTTGTGGGGGAATATGATCAATTACAGTACCCTCTCTGATAGCACTTACCTGCAGTTGTGTTTTGTCTTTACCGGAATGAGAACAGCTCATAATTGTCATTTAAATCAGATTACACCTAAAATAGAAGCAATGATAGCCTGACGCACATATAGTCCATTCTGCGCCTGAGCAAAATAGTAGGCTTTTTCGTGATCATCCACTTCGACATCAATTTCGTTGACGCGTGGCAGTGGGTGTAATATGCGCATATTGGGTCTGGTATTGACCAACATTTCGGGCTTAAGGATGTAGATGTTTCTGTTTTTCTCGTATTCTAATGGATCGGAAAAACGTTCCTTTTGCACCCGTGTCATATATACAATATCTACCTCATTGATGTATTCATTTAAATCGGTATGCTCGTAATACGAAAGATTCAGTTTCTCAAGATGCAATTTATATTCTTCGGGCATCATCAATTCTTTGGGCGAGACAAAATAAAAAGTAGTTTTAAACTGGCTCATGGCCATAAGGAGCGAATGAACAGTACGACCATATTTCAGGTCACCCACCATCATAATTTTAAGATTGTCGAGTGTACCCTGCGTTTTGTAAATAGAATACATATCAAGCAGGGTCTGGGTTGGATGCTGATTAGCACCATCGCCGGCATTAATAACCGGGACCATCGATATTTCGCTGGCATACCTTGCTGCTCCCTCAAGATAATGGCGCATAACAATCAGATCGCAATAATTGCTTACAATTTTAATGGTATCCTTAAGGGTTTCGCCTTTGGTCATACTCGAAGAGGCTACGTCGGAAAAACCTATGACTTTTCCTCCCAAACGACTGACAGCACTCTCAAAACTCAAACGGGTACGTGTAGAGGGCTCAAAAAATAAAGTGGCCACCACCCTGTTTTGCAAAAGATTGCGCTGAGGATTTTTTTCAAATTCCTGAGCCTGCGAAAGAATATATAGCTGTTCTTCCTTGCTATAGTCGGTTATCGACACCAAACTCCGGTTTTTAAGATTCATGAGCGAAGCAATTTGCATCTAAACGTAATGCGTGCGTTTGTTTAGCAAAGATACATTTTTCTCTGCAATGTTTTTACGAACGATTGATTTTTTATATGAATTGTTTTTCTTATTTCAGTTGAAATGAAACAAGCATGTTGGCGCAGTAAACACAACAAACGGATTATCATTCTGAACAACATCCGTGTCAATCCGGCTGACGAGCTAATAAAAGAAGTTAAATATAACTAAAAGTAAGTCAGCACTTATAAATCTATCTTGGATAAAACTCAGATGATGCGTTGCCTCACAACAAACCAATGAAAATAATTTCAGGGGGACGATCGGGAAATAATAAAAAATAAAGGCAATCAGGAGACTGCCATATAGCTGCAGCGAAGTCACAGAATTCGCTGAGCAAAGGATGTGATATCTTTCTGGGGTTCGTGTAGTACTTATGTAGTATGCCCAGATTACCCTATGCAAAGACTGGTAGTGTACTTTTGACACATTAATTTTAAAAACTATTAAACTATGAAAAAACTTGTACTAACTATTGCAGCCGGTGTGATGGCATGGGGGCTCAGCGCCCAGACCAATCTTTTGAACGATGGTGGATTTTCGAAGGACACCGTTTTTGATGCAAATCAGGGTGGACAAAACAACCAATGGGGTGCATGGTCAAATAACGGTGGCACCGCTAAGGTTGAAAACGGAGTTTGTATTGTAACTCCTGTGGCAGGGAATGATGTATGGCAGATGCAAATTGAGCAGAAGGGTCTAAACCTTGAAAATGACAAGTCGTACGTTATCAGTTTTAAAGCATGGGCAGATGCAGCTCGTACCATTCAAGTTACACTCGAGGACCCCAATAATGGCTATCGCCTTATTGGTATAAGCGATGATCCCAACACGGTTATGGGCGATGACAATCTCCACAATTCGAAATGGAACGTCGACATTACCACCGAACCGACCACCTATACCCTTCACGTTATGGTCGATCGTCTGGTTGCAAACACAATTGTGAAGTTTGCCTTCCTTTTGGCCCAAACTTCCGATGTTGTATACCTCGATGATGTAAGCTTCGTAGAAGAAGGTGGTGGCACAGCTGTTAAGTCTGCTAAACAAACCAGCATTACAGTTTATCCCAATCCTGCTAAAAACATTCTGTACGTAAATGCTAAAGCAGGTAAGGAAATCAAAATTTTCAATGTTGCTGGTAGCCTTGTAATGTCGAAGATTGCTGCTGCAAATACCGATAAAATAGACATTTCGCAATTGCCCGCCGGTGTTTACCTTATCAAGGTTGATAATCGTACAGAAAAACTTATGATTAAGTAATCAGGAAATTCGATTTACAAAAACGGAGGCAATGTTGCCTCCGTTTTTTATTTTGCATGATACTTGATTTTTGTCCCAACGAGTCGGAAATGATGCAATATTTCTGTATATGACTTACCCTCAACGCACTGCAAGCCGCAATACTTGTTGTTTCGGCCACAATCGCAAAGGCGAAAGACCTTTTCAATAAGCTCCTGTTGCTCAATCTGATGTACCTCACTAAGACCCACTGCCGGACTTGCGCTGGCGCTTCTCGAAACTCTTTCCACTGGCAAAATATCCTTAAGCTGAAAATATATGTATCGCCATGGACCCATGTTCTCGGGCTCTTCCTGAACCCAAAGGGTAAGTAGCTTGTTTCGATACTTATCCAGTATTTTCTTAAGCTGATCCATCGGGAATGGGTATAACTGTTCAATACGAACAATAGCTACATCACGAGCATTAAGTTCTTCTTTTTTCTGCAGCAAATCGTAATAAATTTTCCCGCTACAAAGCACCAAGCGCCGTACCTCATCCACATCGACATTATCGTCATCGATAACTTCTCTGAAATGCCCATATTCCAGTTCGTTTAAAGGAGAAATTACCTTGGGGTGCCGTAACAGGCTTTTCGGGGTGAAAATCACCATGGGAACTCTGAAATTTCGCTTCAGCTGGCGTCGCAAGGCATGGAAAAAGTTGGCGGGTGTAGTACAATTAAGAATCTGCCAGTTATTGTGTGCCGACAGCTCGAGAAAACGTTCGATGCGGGCATGAGAATGTTCGGGACCCTGCCCCTCGAAACCATGGGGTAGGAAGAGAACCAGCCCATTTTTCAGTCCCCATTTTTCTTCGGCCGAAGAAAGGTATTGGTCAATGATCACCTGAGCTACATTATGAAAATCGCCGAACTGAGCCTCCCAGATGGTGAGTCCCTGAGGAGTTGCAAGTGCATAGCCATATTCAAAACCCAACACGCCATATTCCGACAGGGGCGAATTATAAACGGTAAAATCGGCTTTCTCGTTGTCGAGATTTTTAATGGGAAAATATTTCTGGTCGGTATCTTCAATAACGTGACCGGCATGACGATGAGCAAAAGTGCCCCGCATGCTGTCTTGACCGCTCAGACGCACCGGATGTCCTTCGCACACCAAAGTACCAAATGCCAATTGTTCGGCCATTGCCCAATCGACCATACCATGCTGATACAATGCACGTCGATCGGCCAGCAATTTATGGGTTTTGGAAAAGAATGCCTTATCCTCAGGCAAGGTCAGTATAGCATCGGCAACCTTGTTGAGCAAGTCTCGACTTACCCCGGTTTCGGGCGATGACACAAAATCATCGGGCAGAGCAAATTGAATATTTTTATAGTCGTGATGCAGAAATTCCTTAATTTTCAGAGTTCTGTTCTTTTGTGCCTCTGTGTAGTTTTCTTCGAGTATACGATTAAATTCGTCCTGAATAACCTGTACCTGTTCGCTGGTAAGTATCCCCTCGTCGATAAGCTTCTGTGCATATAAGTCTCGGGTATTGGGGTGTTTTTCAATAATTTTATAAAGCACAGGTTGGGTAAAACGGGGTTCATCGCCTTCATTATGCCCATAACGTCGGTACCCCAGAATATCAACAAATACATCCGAATGGAAGGTTTGACGGTATTCCAGTGCCAGCATGACAGTATAAACCACAGCCTCCACATCATCTCCATTCACATGGAAAACCGGCGAACGGGTAACCTTTCCAACGTCGGTACAGTAAATACTTGAACGAGCCTCAAGGTAATTAGTGGTAAAACCCACCTGATTATTAGCTACAATATGTATGGTTCCGCCATTGCCGTAGCCCTCGAGCTCTGAGAGTTGAATTACCTCATATACCACGCCCTGTGCCGCAATAGCTGCATCGCCGTGAATGATTACAGGACATAGCTTATTATAATCACTTTTATAAAGATGTTTTATATGGGCATGTGCAATACCCTGTACTACCGGTCCTACAGCCTCGAGATGAGATGGATTGGGCACCAACAATATGTTGGCTTTTTTTCCATTACTGAGAGTGACTACGTTATCGTATCCCAGATGATATTTGACATCGCCCAGCAGGTTCTCATCCTCGTACCTACTGGCAGCAAATTCTCTGAATACATGATGATATGGTTTTCCCAAGATGTTGGTCAGTACATTCAGACGACCTCGGTGAGGCATGCCAATGACAAACTCTTTTATACCCAATTCGGTACCCGATTTTACAAGCTGCTGAAGGGCTGGAAGTAGTGTTTCGGTACCCTCCACCGAGAACCGTTTTTGACCGACAAACCGGTTGTGCAAAAATTTTTCAAAACCTATGGCTTTGACCAGACAGGAAAAGATCTCCTTTTTCTCTTCGGACGAAAAATGCAAAGTATTCTGCGTACTTTCCATTTTCTTTTTAAGCCATTCTACCCTTTCGGGCGAACGGATATACATATATTCTACCCCCACGCTCTGACAATAGGTTTTCTGAAGATGATCGATAATCTGACGGAGGGTAGCTGGTCCAATGCCTATCTCTTTTCCGGCATGGAATACGGTATCCATGTCGGACTGGCTAAGGCCGAAATTTTCAATATCAAGGGTAGGATAATATTTACGACGCGTGCGCACAGGATTGGTTCTGGTAAAAAAATGTCCACGCTTACGGTACTCATTAATCAGGTCGATGACGCGAAATTCCTTAATCATCTGTTCGGATGGAGCCTGTGAAGTATCGCCATAATTTTTCCGTGCAAACTCGTATCCGCGAAAAAAGATCTGCCATTGCAAATCAACTGAATTGGGGTCATTAAGGTATTGTCGATAAAGGCTTTCTACCGCACTTATCTCTGCGTTACCCAAAAATGATAGTGAATCCATAAACGCAAACTTTTTATTATTGATGTTAACAAAGTTAATCTGCTTTTGTTGTTTCCGGAGTGACTTTTATAAAAAAATCCCTGTCGGATTTTAACCGACAGGGAAGAGTAGCAATCAAGTTTGTAAAGAATTAATGACCGTTCACGCCTTCCTCTATCTCTTTCACGGTAAGGAACGAATACTGGTAGTTTATAGGCAAAACATCGTTATATTCTTCAACCGAAGCACCTGAAAGACAAGCATCAATAATTTTTCTGCCAACAGGGGATAATTCATCGGTCAGGAAGGGTTGTAACTGCTTTTTAAAGAAATTATAGAGTATTTTAGCCCCTTCGTCATAGCCATCGGTACCTACTTCAATTTGTCGGTGCACCTGCAGGAAACGGGTAGGAATTTTGGATCCCTCAATGGTCAGGTAATTGAGTTCGTAGCCCAGCAACGGACAACGAGCCGGTTGATATTGGTCGCTACGCAACTTAGCACTTCCACGCCGGGTAAGATACTCGCGCATAAGCATTTGCGGTTTAAATCCCACCTTCCAGACACCAATGTGCTGGTTGGGCACCAGTGTGTAAATGGTACGAGGGGTTTGGATAATCTGTTCCAAGAGTAGATTGGCATGTCGCACACGTTTGCCGGTAGCAAATGGCCAATATGATCCAACCCCCTCCGACTCCATGCCCTCGCCACCTACGATGCTGGGATTGGCATACCCACGAGGCGCAACCAGGCGCCAAAGCCATGCCAGAGCCGGTGGCAGTATGTGAAATAATCCAATGATTCCATAGCTGGGATTTTCCTTTGAACATACAGGGGTTCTAACCCCAAAACTACGAACATCGACTGTAACGGGTTTATTAACCACATTGGGCACAATATCCCGGGGTACAATTACACGCGGATTGGGACACCGCTTTCCGGGTGCATCCTCTATATGATTCCAAATAAGTGCCGTTGATCCCGGTAATGTATTGATATTCAAAAATAACAAGGGACGTTTGGGGTGTATGGTAAGTTTTTCCAGCGATGGATCACTACCGTATTCCAGAACGCTATCTACACGGATAAACCACCCATTTTCAGCATCAAGCACAACCAACTTTCCATTTCCTTGCTGAAAAGTAGGATGACATAAAGCCATATCGTCGGTGACAGGATTAAAGGAACAAAACAGCGGAATATTTATCAGGCGTCGCTCACCGGTAACAAGGTTTTCTCCGATAAGCACCTGACCGTCGGGTTCACGGTTGATATGCTGTAGCATTTCACTTTTACCCCCGCCACTTGCTCCTTCATGCATAAAGGTGGTTACGTTGTCGTAGGGACTAATTACCTGAACCGTTGAACAATGAGCAGTAATCCAACCCTCCCGTTCGCCCTTAGTAAGCAATGCTCCATATAGACCTTTTTTGGCGCTGGGTCCGGGATACAGGTTGTACGAAAAAATCTCATGCCTGTCCTCGGTTCGGTTGTGAACAACAATTTGTTTACCATTGAAATGAGTATGACGGAAAACAGGAGCAACGTAAATGATAGATTCAATTTTAAAATTAGCAGGCAGATCATCTACCTTTAATATTTTTTGAAGTGTAGCCAGACCCAACGCAAAAAAACCAGCATTGGCCGGTGCTATTGCCATACCACCCATGCCCACCCCATGGTTGCCGGCAAAGTAAAAAAATAGTGCTAATTCCTGCTCTTTCAGCCAATCAAAGGTACTGCGCTTAAGCGTCGAAAAATCATACCCAAAACGTTCCTCAAAACGCTCCTTGTCGGTAGGAAGCTTATCGGCAATGACCATGGTATCGGGATCACGACGACGCATGTACGGATCAGTGTAATTGGCTGAAATCCCATTGGTTACCCGGTGAACAATAGCCTCTACTACCTCACCCTTCCCCGGAACCTCATACTTTACTTCAAATTCCATCTTATCTTTTCCACCCACCGCTGCATCGATCAACTCGTCGACCGTTTCGTATACCGTATAACCTTTTGCACTGGTTAGTAAAGCATACACTTCATCGGGCAATGCTATCTTTTTGTCAGCCAAAATTTTTAGAATATCAAGCTTCATCGGTACATATTTTTTAAGTTTTGAACTATATCTGCAGTTTCACAAACCGATTTTTCAGCCACAGCAGGATGAAGATCAAAGGTTTGTTTCACCGGTTTGTTATTCCCTAACTTCTTAAACACTTAGTCATTATTTTTTTGTCATTATTTTCCCGTTTTCATTTTATTGCGCCTAAAAACATGGTCGCTTTCCTCTCGCAGTTCGAATTATTTAACAGTAGCTTCCAACCATTTGTTTACAAAAAAACAAGTGTTGATAAACTTTAACTTTTGTCACCTACACGTTTATATTTTAAATTCCACAATCGGTCCGATGACGGCTTAACCAATGCACATGATCCCCTCCTCTAATCCCTTCAATGTTTACATGCATATCCGGGCAGAGACTAATATTTATCCCGCAGGGTTAATCTATGATCCGGATAATTTGCTTAACTCCAGGATACTACAACCATATCGGGTAAGTACTACAAAAACCAACGGCAAAATTATAAATTATTTCTAAAAAAATTAAATAATACTTAATTGTATTACAATTTTGAGGGAGAAATAATCCAAAGCATCTCACCGGCAGTATTTGCGGAGTTGGCAAGTGTTTCAAACATGGTTTGTACGAAATATACATTGTCACCGGGATTGAGGGAATATTGCACCTCATTGAGGATAATAACAAAATTGCCTGAAAGAATGTGGCAAAAAATCTGATGATGGGTTTTGGGTACAAAAAGGTGAAAAGTTTCAGCGTCGATATGAGCTCGGGGCTGGATTTTAATCATGTACGCATCCATATATTTACCTGCATCGGGCTGGGAAAGGAGAAATATTTCAACGCCGTCACCACATTTTTCAATCAGTTTGACATCCTGTTTTTTCAGGATAGGGTTTTTTCCCATCAGTTCATTTTCGCCGATCAGGTCGCCAACGGTAGTTTTAAGATGCTCGGCAATAGCCTTTAAGGTAACTATGGAAGGAAAACTTTTGGCATTTTCTATCTGAGATAATGCAGAAGGGGTGATACCTACCCGCTTAGCTAAATCGTTAAGGGGGAGGTTAAGTATTTCCCGACGTTTTCTGATTCGCTCACCCAGTCGTCTCATTCTGAGTTACAGTTTAATAATGTGTTACCTCTATCGCTAAAAACAGCAAATTTTGTATGATGATGCAACAATACTCGATTACCAGCCTACCCTGACCTGTATATGCATAGCCAATCGATTGTCACATCTTTTTCTGAAATCAACCCTTTGGCAAGGAATAGAAACCTTTCTATATCTGCCGGTATAAACTTCAGTTTCAATAGCAACAGTTCGGGACGGTTTAGGTTTATTTCTTTCCTTTTTTGTTTTTTCTGGCGGGAGTGAATAATTTATTCATCAGTCGTCCCAACCAACCAATTTCATCGGTAAACGGCAAGGAAAGGTCAAAAACTATTGCATTTACATTACGGCTGCGACGCGATGAATCGGCCTGAACCACCTTGATGATAATTTTGCCTTTACGGAAGTCGATGTTATCGTAGCAGAATCCTACTGCCGTCAGCTTACCCCCTACATCCACCCCTGTGTCGACATCAAGAGCTGCTACCGCAGCACCACCGGGATAATACAGTGGGTTGGGAATGTCGGAAAAATCGAAATTAAATTTTCCTTTGCCACTGTATTGCAGACGATTCCGGTTTTGCCGGTACTGGGTACGAATGTGGCCATGTACCAATAGGTACCCATCCCATGCTGTGAGGTTACGTTGCAGTAATTTATCGGCATTGAGCAGACAACATCCCTCGAAACCAATACCTTTGTTTTTCATGTACGACAATAGGGCATCGTAGGATTGAACTGTCAATTGCTCATCAAGGGGATAATCGACAAAAGGTCCGGCGTGGCTAAACAACAATTTAAACTGTTTGTCGCCCTTTTCAAAAACCTCGGTATGAAATAAAGTCAGCGATTCAAAAAATTTAAGGTATTTTTCATCCATGTTTTTTCTAAGCGTTTCAACATCGCCGGCATCAAATGCCTTCAGGGTCGATTCGTAGCCATGCTTGCTCCATTCCAGCACAGCCTTCGGCTGAATTTCTTCACCTTCAAGGGCACTGAGCATCAAATACTCATGTTCGCCCATTAGCGTTATCTTCTCATGGGATAACGAAAGCAAAATATCCAGCACTTCACGCGGCTCGGGGCCACGATCAATATAGTCGCCCAAAAAAACCAGGCGCCGGGTAGGATACTCTGCAATTTTATTTAAAACTGCACGCAACGAAACGGCATATCCATGGATATCGCCAATCGCCCATATGTACTCGTCTTTTGCCATAATTGTATTATTCAATATTCTGCTAAAAGTATAAAAAAAACACAAATTGTACACATCTTTGACCCCTTAATCACAAGAATGCAAAAAAATAATCCCCTGCATGAATATTATAATAATAGAATAACCTCACATAACCCAATGTGCATCAGCCATCGGGAATTTTTCATCCATAAAAAATTTATAAGTTACTGACTACCATTTGGTTATATCTTCCTTCTTTTATTAGCCTCTCGGCCAGATGGAACTCGCATGTTGCTTACAATTTTCATCCGTTTGTTGTGTTTACGGCGTCAACAGGGTCGTTTCATAAATATTTCTTGACAAATTTAATATTTTGAGAAAAAATTTTCATCAAACTATTGACTTTTGTTTAATTATTTCTTAAGTTGCGAAAAATTAAATACTGACTATAGCTTTTTTTTGGGTACAAAATTTTAATAATTTTATGGCCACAACAAACAATAAGTTCTGCAATAAAATGATCTCAATAATTTTTGCATAAAAATAATTTGTAGAATACGTTCAAAATGTTTTTTGGGGATGGTAACTGAAAAAGATGAAAAAAAACTGACCGAAAAAGTACATGTTCCGGTGTGGGTAACTGATAAAGAAGGGAAAGTATTGTATGGTAACTGGATATTTGAACTGTATTTTCGTTACCGGCTAAATCGAAGAATCATACCCTTTGAAAACATACAGCCTATCCTTACGGAACTACTGGGAATTGAGTGGCAAAGGTTTATAGATCAGATACATTCGGGCAAAAGGAAGAAATTTGAAACCCAACTTAACGTCCGGGGAAAAGAGCTTTTTTATGAAATAGAAGCGAATGCAGATAAACTCAATACTAATGAAGCCCGCATATATTTTCTTGCCTATAATATCACCGACCGGAAAAAATCCATTGGCATAGTTCATAAAGCAAAAAATCAGCTACAATCGCTGATTAATAACATACCGGCACTGGTATGGCTAAAAAATGCCAATGGCGAATTAGTGGTCTGCAACCAGAAATTTAAGGACTTTTTTGGCTGGAACTCCGATTTTCTGGCATCTGAAAAGAAATCATTATTGCCCGAACGTGCAGAATTGTTTGACTACCTTTTTGATGACAGCTACATTATTGAACGTAAAAAGCATTTTACTGAAGAAAAACTCTTTATCATCAAAGATGAAAACCGCTGGTTTGAGATCCATAAAACTCCCATTTTTACCGAAAGCGGAGAATATGTCGGCACCAGCGGTATGGCACAGGAAATTACGCAACGAAAAATCATTGAAAACATTCTCCTGGAAAGTGAAGAAAAATTCCGTCAATTTGCCGAAAACACTTCCGATGCCTTTGTTTTAAGCAATCACAACGGGGTACTTTACATTAATCCCGAATTTGAACGCATATTTGGCCATTCGGTGAATGAAGGCTATAAGCACAAGCATATTCCAGGCGAATGGATTCATCCCGAGGACCGGGACAAAATTGTGCAATACTTCAATAGCGAAGAATTTTTGCTTTCGGGAAAATTCAATGGGCAGTACCGGATAATACGTCCCGATGGCAGTACTGTATGGATATGGGAAAGAGTTTTTCCGGTCAAAGACGATGAAGGAAATATCATTAGGTATATTTCGGTAATAAGTGATATAACCCGGCAGAAACAACTGGAGGCAGAGCTCTTGATTTCGCATGCCCAACAGCAGGCCATACTCGACAATATTCCCCATATGGCATGGTTGAAAGATATTGGGGGACGTTATATTTCTGTAAATGAAGCCTTTGCCCGGAAATTCAAGCGTCAGAAAGACGACATAATAGGCCATACCGACTCCGAAATAATGGATTCGGAGGCAGCAGAACTGCAAGGCTACAACGACTATCTGGTTGTCAACAGCAGACAATCGCAACGCTTTGAGGAAAGTATAGATACTCCGGAAGGAACCTCATTTTTCGAGACCATCAAAACGCCTGTTTTCGATAATGAAGGTAATATCATTGGCATTACCGGCATATCCATTGATGTAACTCCCTACAAAAAAATGGAAATGCAGCTCCGTGCCAATGACGACCGCATAAAAGCATTATTGCTGCATTCCACCGAATCGATTACCGTGGTTGATACCGAAGGACGCGTAATATTTGACACCTCTTTCTTCTACAAAGTTGCAGGTATCAATGCCGAAGAAGCCCAAGGTCACCCCTTTACCGAATTTGTCAGCCCGTCCGATGAAGGATTGGTCCTGTATGCTATCAATAAGGCCATTGAAAATCCCGATGAGCAACAGGAAGCTGTATATGCCTGCGTAAAACCCAATGGATCAATCGTATATTTCGAAAGCTTTTTCTCAAACCATATTGATAATCAACTGATCAAAGGTATTGTCATAAATTCACGGGATATTACCGAAAAGAAAATAGCCGAATCAAAGGAACAAGCCTACCAGCAACGGGTAAGTTTTCTGGAAAAAACAGCCCTCGATTTTCTGTCGATATCCTCAAGTGATGAAATATACCGATATATAGGCGAGAATATTCGCGAACTTGTACCCAATTCGGTAGTTATCTTTAGTTCGTACCACGAGGATACGGATGCGTTGGTTATCAAACATCTTTCGGGGCTCAACAAATACATGGGAGTGGTAAATGATATACTCGGCCGTGACCCGATAAACTACGCAATGCCACTTACTGCATCATTGAAACGAAAGCTTTTTATTTCATCGAATAAGTTACACGAACTCAACGGGGGCCTGTACAATATCACCCATCGGCAAATTGACTATATGGTATGCAAGGCTTTGGAAAAACTCATTTCCCTGAATAAAGCCTATGGAATGGGAATAGTCCGTTCGGGTAAACTGCTGGGTAGCGTGGTTATACTTACCCGTTACGAACAACACATTGACGACCCGCGCGTGATAGAAACCTTCTTATATCAGGCGTCTATTGCGTTACAGCGCCGAAGGCTTGAAAAAGAGCTTATCAAAGCCAAGGAACGTGCCGAAGAAAGTGACCGGTTAAAAACAGCTTTCCTGGCCAATATGAGCCACGAAATCCGCACGCCCATCAATGGCATCATCGGCTTTTCCCAACTGCTCGAACAAGCATTCGATGACCCCGAAAAACGTGAAGAATTTATTCAGATTATCCGCACCAATGCCAACCTCTTGCTCAGTCTCATCGACGACATTATTGATGTGTCGCGTATCCAAGAAGGGCAGGTCAAGCTGAAAAAAACCATTGTCAACATCAACCTCCTACTCGACGATATTCTGACCCCATACATGAATCCCATTTCCCAGGGAAAAGACATACAAACCCAAATTGAAAAATCATTGCCCGATGAAGAAGCAATTGTATTGGCCGATCCCTTACGTTTAAAACAAATACTTAACAATCTTATTTCCAACGCATTTAAATTTACCGAAAAAGGTTCCATTACGGTAGGTTACACGGTCGATAACGATATGATAATATTTTATGTTGCCGATACCGGTATTGGTATTCCCAAAAACAAACAAGAAGAAATATTCCAGCGGTTTATGCAGGCCGATGTATCATTGACACGCAGATATGGCGGTACAGGGCTGGGACTGGCCATCTCAAAAGGTCTGGTCGAACTCATGGGGGGCAAAATATGGGTCGAATCGACCGAAGGATTAGGTTCAAAATTCTACTTCTCGATCCCTGGGTTATGCAACTATATTAACGCATCCAAAAACCTGACATCCAGCTTCAACAACCTGATGATCAATTGATTCGACATGGGGTGGCTTTTACTACCTGTCGTACTCTATGCAGGACTTATCCTGTATTATAGCTATTACTTTTACAGGAAAAAACCATATGTTAACTATCAGGATCTGCCTCAAACACTACCGGCTGTTTCAGTGGTTATCCCCCTTCGCAACGAAGCGCAACATATTTATCCGTTGATTCAAAACCTGTCGAGACAAGAGTATCCGGCAGACAAAGTTGAATTCATTTGGGTAAACGACCACTCCACCGACGACACATGGAAAATATTGCAAACGGCATTAAAGGAACAATCCTTTCCTTTTTCACACCAGCTTATAAATCTTGGGCCCGGAAAATATGGTAAGCGAGAGGCGATGACCGAAGGCATACATTTGTCATCAAACCATATTATAGCAACTCTGGATGCCGATTGCACCGTATCGCCCCGATGGATTTACACCATGGTACAAACCCTGCAACACCAACACGCCGATATGGTTATGGGACCGGTACTGCTGAATTATCAAAGTAGTATTGTATCGAAATTATTTGCTCTGGAGCAATTGAGTCTGACAGCTACCGCTGCTGCCTCGGCATGGGCGGGTAATTCTATTTTGTGCAGTGGAGCTAACCTGCTTTTTTATAAAGCCGACTTTATAACGTACACTCGAAATTATGCCCCACCGGTACAGGCAGGTGATGATATGTTTTTCATGTCTTTTCTGAAAAGTAAAAAGAAACGTATCGATTATGCCGGCATATACGAGGCTGCAGCCTTAACCCCGGCACCTGCTGATTGGAAAGAATTTCTCAATCAACGTATACGTTGGGTATCGAAAAGCCGCTACTATTCCGACCCGGCCATAATTCTTGCAGCACTTCTGGTTGCCATAACCAATGCCTCGTTGGTACTGCTGCTGCTATGTATCCCGTTTTTCCCCACTGCAGGCTATTACATAACGGCCGGATACCTCATAAAAACCTGTATTGATTTTCCCCTTCTGTACATGGCTGCCCGCCGTTTCAAACAAAAAAATATAATGCCTGTATACCCACCGGCTCAATTATTTTACCCTATATTTGTAACGTTTGTAAGCATTTATGGAAATTTTGGAAAATATACATGGAAACAGCGCAGCAGTCAGCGTATGGGACCAAAATAAACAAGCAGTACATTTTCCCGTTGTGGAAATAATATTCATTTAAGTTGAACAGCACAACCCACTTCAACGATGCATTTTTGGAAAAAGTATTTTAATAACCCTCTTGCTGGCCTGGGGCTAATTTTTGTAACCATTACAGCCATTATTGCATTGCTGGGTTACTGTATTACGCCCGATAAAACTCCATTTGCCAATCAGCAATTTATTGAACTTACTGCTCTGCCCCCAGGCAGTGAGGTTACTTTTCTGGCAGTTCCCGAAAAAATTTCAGCTTTGAAAGCTACTTCCTGTTTTAAAACCATGCTTGCAGGTAGGCCAAACGATTTCAAATATTTCCCCATAAGATCTTATTATATCAGAGACACTTTTTTGCAGGTCGAACCGCTGGGTATTATTCCGCCCCAATATCGGGGCACTATTACGCCGGGCATGCTAAGTATGGGAAAAACATACGATACTGCGTCATTTGCCAGCATCGTTCAAAACAGGTATATAGTGAAAAAAACGTTTTGGCTGGGCACCGATCGATTGGGGCGCGATGTGCTGAGCCGGCTGATTATCGGAGCCCGGGTTTCGCTTACGGTGGGGATTGCTGCCGTATTCATTGCGTTACTGATAGGAGTGATTCTGGGGGCCATTGCAGGCTACTTTAGGGGCTATGCCGACAAAATAATTATGTGGCTTATCAATGTTACATGGTCGATACCTACACTGCTGCTGGTACTTTCGCTGACGCTGGTCGTAAAAAAAGGCATACTGCAGGTATTTATTGCCATAGGGCTCACCATGTGGGTCGATGTGGCCCGCATGGTCCGAGGGCAGATATTGAGCCTTCGCGAAAAAGAATTTATAGAAGCATGCCGGGCACTGGGATATGGTCATGCACGAATTCTTTTCAAACACATTCTCCCCTTTACCATAGCTCCGCTAATTGTAGTCTCAACCTCAAATTTTGCCTCGGCTATCCTCATTGAATCAGGACTTAGTTTTTTGGGCTTAGGAGTACAGCCTCCCGTACCCTCGTGGGGAAGCATGGTTAAGGAACATTATGGTTATTTGCTGATTGGCAAAGCTTATCTTCCCCTTATCCCGGGTATGGCTATTGCTTTGTTAACCCTCGCCTTTATATACATGGGAAACGGTCTGCGCGATGCTTTTGACATCAGGTCGTCCTCTTCGGAACCAATTACCCCCTGAATCAATCGATCAAAGATTATCTTCCTTTATGTCAGAATATATCTCAATGGCTTGCAACAAACTACCATCGACACTTCGCTTAAGCGCAATATAATCGGAACGCACGCGTACCCAGCGTCCATCAATCCGACGTAGCCGTACCTGACACGAATAACGATTTTGACCGCCATGTGTCATAAACTTATTCCTTTCCCGAATCTTTCGGTAATCATCAGGATGATACAAGTTAACAGCCTCACGCGAATTAAGCTCCTGCAATTGTTTGTGCCGATATCCGAGTATCCGAGAGTAATTTTCGTTGTACCACAAAAAATTTCCTCGTTTCACATCCTTTATGCTAACTATCAGATGCAGGCTGTTAAATACCTCCTCGAGCAAGGCCACCTGCTCCCGTAAACGCCATATTTCATTGCTTAGATTGGCAACCAGATAATTATATTCCTCGATTTTATCCTCAAGTTTCTTCTTTTCCTGATTTAGCGATGAATAGTCAGACTTCAACTCTTCAACAATACGTAATGCCTCATGGAAACGAGCATTGGGAAGATTAGCATCCATTACACGTTTTGCCTCGTCAACAAAAGTCTTTATTTTTTTATTTTTGCTCATTTCCAAAGGCCATGTTTCATTTTACTCAACAATACTTTTTACCATATGAATATCTATTTCAAATATATAAAAAAATATGAATTAACCTGAATTTTTTGTCAAAATTTACAAAAGGAATCCCCGGCCGGTAATCAAAGGTTATTTTTGAAAATCAAAAACTTAGATAAATTATCAAAAAAAAAGCGACCGAATGTCGCTATCAATGAAAAGGTCAGTTGAGTTGGGTAGTCGAGAATGACTGTCGGTAGCAATCCAGAAAAAGAATGGAAATGAGTTTTTTTTCGTGTTCGAGGAGCTGAAAACAATGATCCTCAATAGTCTTGATGTATTCGGCCTGTTCGTCGGAAATATCAGTGGATAGACAAGAGTTTTTTTTCAGCAAATGCAGATAACCAATGATTGCGAATAGGTAATTCCGGGTTTGCTGATGGTATTCCAGAAGATAGGCCTGATTGAAGTCCGAAGAATTGTTTAATATCATACAACAAAATTTTAAAAAAAGAAGCGGAGCGCTAAACTCCGCTTCACTGAAGTAAGATTTATTTTTTGTATACTTTCTGAAAATCAACCGAACCATTCTGATACTGGATCCGGATGACATATATACCTGCAGGCAAGCTTTCAAAATTAATCAGAGCCTGTGAACCATTGATATTGAACTGCGAACGGATTTTTTTGCCGGTAACATCGAAAACATCGATACCCGAAAGAATTGATGCAGCCCGAACCGTGAGTATAGTGGATACGGGGTTAGGATAAAGTTGCGACAGATAATTGACTTTAGCCACTCCGACCTCGTTCTTTACAACAATGGTAATGATAGCAGACACACCGGATCCATCCTGAGCTTCGGCTTTTACCTTAACATTTCCTGCCGCAATGCCCTGCAATATACCAGTTTCGCTAACGGAGGCCTTGTCATTTCCTTCAACAATTGACCATTTCACATCCTTGTTGGCAGCATCGTTGGGCAACGCAGTAGCTGTGAGCTGAATGCTTTCATTAATTTTGATGGTATCCTTCGGCGACGAAATACTTACGCTGGCAACAGGCTTACCCCATGACGATCCTTTGGTAAGCAGTATTGAACCTTCGCCTGGCAGGAACGATGGCGCGGCGTTAGTTACATTTACCGGGAAGGATAATTTTAGTGCAGCAAATGAGGTTGTATCGTTGTTATGATTCAGAAACCAGTCTACAGGATTAGTTAAGGGATTAGCAGTACCTTTGGTTTTAACAGCAGCATTGCCATAGCCGGCCAATACAGAATATTGCATGATGAGCGAGTCATCTTTTGCAGCCTGCTGCGTGGGGTCACCATCAATAACTAAACCTCCCTTAACGTATTTGGTAGAAACGAGGTTGTAAATTTGCAGACGGGTATTACGACGCAGCAATAATCCTACCTCATGTTTTTGAGTAGCCGATTCATCCACACCCGGGCCAATGAGGGTAACATTGCTGAACACGGCATGGGTATAGGGTTTATTATAGCTCGAATTGGCATCATTATCGGACTCAAAACCACGAGCACCGTCTGTGTCGCATACCTTGGGATCACGAACAGCCAAAGCAAACTGAACATGGCCACTGAATCCATAATCGGTATCAAAGTCATCATCCTCGGTAGCCAATGCAATAAGATAACGGCAGTTGACCGTACCACCAAACCATTCGAAAGCATCGTCACCACTAAAAGAAACCTGAACATACTCGATGGTAGTACCACTGCCAACGCTTCCCATCGTTAAGCCATTGACCTCATTACCATTACCATCGATATCGTATCCCGGAAATTCGATACGAACGTAACGCATCACACCGGAATTGTCGTCCTCAATAGCAGGACCATCACCTATTCCATAGGTAGCACCTACACCACCCTCAATGGTTACATTAGCCCCCTTATTGTTGGTAGCACGACCCAGCAGAATAACTCCCCCCCAGTCACTGGCAGCACGTGAACCTTTGGGTTTAATAGAAGTAAACACAATAGGATTATCTTTGGTACCCTCGGCTATAATCTTTGCCCCACGCTCAATAATGAGGGTTGAACCGGTTGTACCACGTATTACCGAACCCGGCTGAATAGTAAGCGTTGCACCCGACTTAACATAAACCCAACCATCGAGCTTAATATTTCCGCCAATGGTTGTATCCTTGGTAATCTTCATGCCTCCGGCAGCCGAGAGGTCTCCATTACCCAAAGTTGACGTTGGATTGGGATAATCGGTATTCTGCGGGTCAAAATTGGCCCAACCTGCCGTCCAGTCTTCCTTACCAAATGCACCAATGTAACTTACCTTTTTAAAAAAAGGATCATTAATGTTCTGCCCATGGCCACATACTGTTGCCATAACAAGGCTAACTACAAGTAAAGTTTTTTTCATAATCAAAAATTTTAGTTTAACACTGTTTTCGACGGTAAAACTATTGGAGAGATATTACCTAACCCTTAACTGTATATTAACTTATAGCAAAATACATGTAACCAAATTGTAAAGTTTAGGTTTTATTGTTATTGCAATATATCTGGGTAGGCTACTCACTCGATAATTGAATAAATAATAATACCCGCTAGTGGCCTCCTTGAATTCTTAAGTAGTTTATAATCCGAGTTATTGATTTAGGCACATGGTGAATGATACACATAAGGTTTGTACCTTTCCGTTCATTCGAGAAAATTTTTAAGTTGTTGATTATCTATTGATTATAATAACCGCTAAGGTCACAAAAGAAATACGCAAAGAACGCAAAGGAAAAATGTAATGAACACGATTGACCAGATTCGGTATTGGAAAATATTGGCAAATATATCCGCTACGCGGGTGGTTGGGCGACCACCATTTATATGCGGCGAAGTCTATGACTTAGCCGAGCAAAAAGTTTGAACATGTAGAAATAGCCAGATGTCATGTTATTGGCAATATTGCCCAAGTGCCTAATTCGTTAGATATATTTAGCCGACAATTAAAAAGGCTTAAACCCATTCGAGGCTTAAGCCTGGTGAACAAAAAAGGCAGGCGTTATAAAGGAAAAACCGGCAGAATCCAATTTCAGAACTTAATATTTATCCCTAAACTTACCTGTGTCCCAGGTCTATAATACAGCGTAGTCTCAGTTAAATCAACAACTTCGTTGGTGGATGATTTTGTTACCCTATCATATTGTACCCGTTGTATGGGATCATTGAGCAAATCCTTAATACCCAGTTTCATTTCAAAACCTTTACCTAAACTTTTCGAAATCGTAATATCGACGCTGTTGCGGGCAAGTTCCCAGGTATGAGGGTTACTTTTGTTTCCAATGGCAACTATCCTACGTCCAGAACGATTATATAATGCTGCCAGCTGAAATCCGTACTTCGGGCTGAAGTAATAAATCCCAGTATTGATGATATAAGGTGACTGTCCCATCATCTCCCTTTGCCGCTCCCGAGCATCGGCCCAATTGGTAGTTACTACACTCCTGATCAACGACATATTCAGAACAAGTGTAAAATTCTTGAAATATTGCAACAGATTGTCCTTATCAGCCAACGATGCAAAACTTTTCCTTACATCCAGCTCAATACCCTGACTAACTGCTTTTTCGGTATTAAAAGGTTTATATTCGGGCTGGTTACCCGTTTCTATCAAAGAGGTTTCGATGGGATTTTTAAAGTGTTTGTAAAACAACGATAAACTTACAATCTCGTCGGCCGAAGGATAAAATTCATACCTAATATCGTAGTTCTGTACATGGCAATCCTTTAAAGTATCGTTTCCCCAAACGCCGGCATTTAAATCAAAATCGGTATAATAAAATTGGGAAACTTCACGAAATTCGGGCCGGTTGATTGTATTACCATACGAAAAACGAATCAGATTTTTTTCATTCAGCGAATAGGTGATATTGGTACTGAGAAAAACATCATTGGATCGGTAAGAAAAATCAGGAATCTGATCTTTATTCTTTTGGAAGTCAGCAATCAAGCGGTAATAATTTTCGAAACGTATACCCGAATAGGTACTCATCTTGTCACCAATGGGGATTTTCACTCCGAGATAAGGAGCAACCGACTGAACGTGAGCCCTGTAGTGGTTCGATGGCTTAGTATTTTCGTTATAGGCAAGCCCACGGGGATAATAAAAGTTGCTGTTCTGAAATATGCTGTCGAGAGGCTGATACAGGTTTACATTCAACGCTCCCCTTGTAATAATACCTATGTTGCGGGCATCGAAGACACGATTTCGCAGCTCGTAGAATACTCCAGCTTTAAACGTATAAACCTGTTTTCCCAATGTAATATTTTGCGACAGATTGACCCCGAAGTTGTGTATATTTTCATAAGCAAACATATAAAAACGTCCACCTTTTTCAGGAACGGGTAGAGAGCTGCCAAAAATAAGCCGGTATCTGTATTGTCCGGTGCCATCATCGACTTTAAATGAATAGAGACGTTTCATGTCGGGTTGAGATTTATTGGCATAGGAATAACCATATACCCAGTCGATTTGGGTGTTTTTATCGTTAAAGCTCGATTTACCGGCCAGCTGGCCTGTATAGGCCGTGCGTTCATAAAATTCCATAGCATAAGCTCTGATAGTGTCGGGTTGTGAACTTGTAAAATCAACCCCATCGCGCACTACGGTTCGGTTCAGACTATTAATTGTAATAAAATTACGCCATTCAAGGGTGGTATTGGCCGAAGGTGAAACAGAGAAATTCTGCAAAACCGAGGCTCTTACGCTATTGTTGTAGCGATCGTCGCGGAAATCGAAAAGGTACGACTCTCTGCCATTCACCGGATTCGGGTCAAGATACTCGGCACGTTTGGCGTCCTGGTTAACATAGCTATTGCTGTACATCACGGCAGTAAAGCTTGCTCCCCGCCAGTTACCCAACCCAAAAACACGATTAAAAGATACGTTAGCACTCTGGTTAATGGGCGCTTTAAACGAACGGGGCACAAAAGCGTCGTTACGAAACGAACGGGATATATGCGTAATGGAATCGCTATACTCAGGCAGATAATCATACAGGAAAATAGAATCATTCATCTGATTCTTGGACGGAAAACTTTTAGGAATATTTCGCGTGCCGTCATCCAATCCCAACCAATCCCATTTTCCCCCCGGATAGCTGACGAAATTTCTAAAAGTAGTTTGTTGTGTGTATCCGGCAGTATAGGAGAAAGAAAAACTATTTTCGTCGAGAACATTTTTGGTCGCAATGTTTATGGCCGAACCGGCAAAGTCGGCCGGTAACTCGGGAGCGGGAGACTTGTAAACAATAATATTGTCGATCATGCCGCTTGGAATAAGGTCAAATGAGAATGCCCGTTGATCGGCCTCACTACTGGGCGCAGTAACACCATTGAGCAATACAGAATTATATCGTTCGTACAATCCCCGCATCACCACAAAACGACCATCAGTTATCGTTATGCCCGGGACACGGCGCAGTACTTCAGCTGCATCCTTGTCCTGTGACTTTTGAATTTGCTGGTTGGAAATGCCACTTATGATGATTTCTTTCGACTTAATGGTCGAGAGCATAGCCATTTCGGTATCGTAACGCTTTTTGGCCACTACATTTACCTCACTGATTGCAATGGTAGCCGGATTTAATTGTATGGGAACATTTACCTCACCCGAGGCTGGTACTACTACTTCAACTGTTCTGGAATCATACGATACATACGAAGCCACCAGCGTATATTTACCGGGCTTTATGTTACGCATTACAAAGTTACCGTCCATGTCAGTAGTTACCCCCATGGTGGTACCCTGTATAAAAACATGACATCCTATCAGCGTTTCTCCACTCTGTGCATCAACTACCGTACCCTTGATAACCGACTGAGCTAGGACAAATGATAATCGTAAATACAGAAAAAATACCAGTACAACACTTTTTTTCATTCGAAAATAATTTTATAAGTTACTGATTATATGGGTTTAAAACCGTAGAATGTGACCGCAGCAATGGCACAAGGACCTTAAAGCCCCCTATGCGTCCTTTGCGCAAGTCATTGTGTTCTTTACGGTTATTGCCTATCATAATTATTTATATATGTTTTTTTTAAATCCATGTATTTATTGCAAATTCAACCCTTATAAGGATTTATCAAATACAACCGTTACTACCGGTTTCACTATACTTATGGAACATCGTATGAATTGTTAAAGATCGATTCAACAGCATATTATTTTTTCCGCAGTATTATAGAGCAAAGTTTTCAATTTTCATAAGCAAAGGATTCGATGAACGAATGTTGTTGATATACTTTCTGATCTCCCCTTTTGACTCTTCTTTCATGAACTGACGAAGAATATCCTCAGGGACATCGTATAAATCGAGCAGCATAAGACCATCAAGACATGAGCTGAACTTGGGATCGATATTGAAAGCAATAATTTTGCCGTTCAACTGCAAATATTTACGCAACAAAACAGGCATATGAACATGATTTTCTTCAATGCCGCCAATCAGCCTATCAACTTCCAATAATCCGTTTACCGATGATAATAGGATATTTGTATCAACCGATGTTACAGGATTGTATTTTTTCTTTGGTACTACATAATGTGCCATATGATGATCGAAATGATGCTGACGAATGTAGTTTACTAGTATAGCACGCGAAGCATCGGAATAATTCTGACTGATGCTGACGGGACCCAACAGATACCGGCACGAAGAATACCGTATTACGGTATAAAATATTGCCTTCCACAACAGGAACAGACTCAATGGATTTTTCTGATATTCCTGGACAATAAATGATCGCCCCAACTCGATTGTTTGATTCAAAACCTGCTGAAATTCATTTTTATATTTGAACAAGCTACGGGTATAAAAACCTTTGATACCGTATTGTTCGAGAATATCCCAACCCAATCCCAGCCGATATGCACCTACCAGCTGGCGATTTTCATGATCCCAGAGAAACAGATGCTGATAATAATAATCGTACTCGTCGAGGTCGACAGCCCGTTGGGTACCCTCACCCACGGCACGGAATGTAATTTCGCGTAACCGTCCAATCTCCTGAATTAAATTAGGGATCTGATGCGAACCAGCCACATAAGCACTTATCTGCCTGAAACGAAATAGTTGGTTGGTAGAACCTAAATCCTTAATTTCTTTTTCCAAGATAGTGGTATCGACTGGTGGTATAACCTCCTCAACACGCACGGCAGGGATAAACATTGGGCGATAAAACTTCTTGATTTCTTCCTGATGTTCCAATGCATAGGTACGTGCCCGCAAGTATCGTCCCAAGCGTGAAACTTCTTCAATTTTTTTTATTTCCGCTACCGTTATACTTTTGCCTATACGTACAAAGACCGTTTTATTTCTTTTGTTAAGCAGTTCGGATGGCAACTTGGCTGTACGCAACATCGGATGTATCAAACCCAAAAGGTGAAACAGGTAGCTGTTGCTCCCCGAAAAATGAATGGGGACTACCGGTACCTCGGCCTTACGAATAAATTTTATAGCCCCCTTGTGCCATTTCTTATCACTTACCTTGCCATCCTCCTGCCATGTTGAAACTTCTCCGGCAGGAAAGATTACCAGTGGATGACCATCCATGACATGTTGCATAGCCTCCTTGAGACCGGCTACACTCTTGATATCCCTTATCGAATCAAAAGGATTGACAGGTATAAAAAATTCCTTCAACGGTTCAAGGTGCTGAAACAGAAAATTGGCCATTATTTTTACATCAGGCCGTATGCGTGACAAAATATCCAGCAGAATCAACCCCTCGACACCTCCATAAGGATGATTGGCAATGATGATAAATGCCCCATGGGATGGAATATGCTTGATTTCGTTTTCACTGAACTGATAGCGAATTTTCAAGTCTACGAGAATATTACGAACAAAGTCAAATCCAGTTAAATCCTTGTGTCGGGCATACAGGCGATTTATCTCGGGGTACCGGAAAAATTTCATGACCAGCCCCACCGTATGACGATTAACCCATTTAAAATCAGTTGCTTTAAGCAAATCTACAGGATTGATAAGGGGTACCATAACTGTCTTGATTTAATTACAGGGGGGAAATGTTCGTTCCGACTCAATCTGGCCATTTTCGCTATAAATTCGCCATACTCCACATCTTTCGCCATTTTTGTAATACATTTCGTATCGGAGTCGGCCTTCATCATCAAAAATCTGCCATTTGCCATCTTTCTTTTCCATGTTGTAGCAAGCCTCAGCAATCTTTATCCCTTTTGTATTGTATGATATCCAAACCCCATGAATTAGACCGTTCTTATAATTACGAATTTCCTGTACTTTACCATCGGGATAATACAGTATCGTAGTTGAATCTAATTCACCGTTACGTATCGTCATTTCAATGCGCTTGGAACCATTTTCATAATACTCGATATACTTTCCCGTGTAAAGATTGTGGTTAGTATCGAAATACTTGGAATTTTCGACTTTCAACAGGACCTGAGCTGCAGCCCGAGAGGAAAAAAACAAACCACACGCCGCTATCAGCAGCATAATTACATTCTTCATTTTATACACATTAAAGGTTACACACAGACAGAACGCATCTGTGTACAAATGTTGTATGTGAATCCCAATGACAAGAAATTAAGGCACTAACCTTAATTTCTTGCATTCTTGAGCAAAATGACTGATTGATTACTTTTGGCTTCGTTATTAAGAAGCACGGTGGTAAACCTTGTTTCGTACGAAACATATTCGACCTGCAGGATGTGTTCCCCTTCGCTGATACGATCGAAAGAGAAATTGCCATCGAAGTCGGTATATACTTCAATATTGCAGTCGACAATTTTTACCTTAGCGCCCACCAGCGGCTCATGGGTATTTCGGTCGACCACCTGGCCCGTTAACTTTGTTCCTGTAGCACTCAGACAAACATTTTGAGTTACATCCAAACTGGGACGATCCGAGGCCATAACGGGTAATCCCAATAATCCTGCACAAATAATTAAAATCCATTTTTTAGTTCTCATCGCCTTTACTTTTTTGGTTCATCGCAAAAGTATTGGACGTATATTAACTTAATGTGGTAGTTGGATTAATTTAATATTATTAACCTAAAATTAATATATACATCAAATGCTACTGATTGTAGAGTTTTTGCGAAGTTTAAATTCTCGCCAGGGCCAGAAATACTGCATGCAAAGATATGGTCAGAAACAGATAAAGATTACGCGCCGCATGGGGGCCAAGCCACAGAAATTTATACTGAATCGATTGATGCTGACAGGAGGGAATGCAGTCGCCACATAGTGTACAGGTATATCGAGGCTTGCCCTTTCGGAGTTGTTCAACATTCAATGCATCGTAACGACAGTGCATGGTACAGCGCATGCACAGTGTACAACTGTCGGTTATGGTTAGTCTGAAAGGATTGACCCATTTGATAGTATTAACCAAAGTACCCAGAGGACAATAATATACACAATGCATCATAGTCCGGTATCGGCGCGACAACCACACAATAATTGCTATACCTGTTAATCCAAAGATAATTGCCAACATGGTTGTAATCAAATGATTAAGGCCGATAAATCTAAATAACCATGCTAAAAAGACCACCAGAAAGAACAGGGTCCATTTAAAAGCGTAACCCTTTTTCCAAGATCGGGGTTTTTTATGTCCAGCTGATGCCATACCATCCATTGCACCAAAATAACAATATTGGCTACACCATGCCGGGCCTGTAAGGATTATTGTACTGAGAAAAAGTAACGACATTACCGACAACTGCCCTCGATATATGGGTCCTGCCAATACCATCATGGGTATGGGCAAATGCAATTTTCCCGTCATCAAAAAAATGGTATCGACCAGCAAACCCAGTATAAATTGGGAAAAAAAGACTATAGAAAAGAGCATCCACGACAAACGACGATACCTGGGTGTACGCGAAGGATCTGACATCTGGTATCCTAAAAAGGCACCATATGCCGCAATCAGAATAACCTCTATCCAGCCACCATGCCGAAAAAAGCGTTCCATTAATAGAAGAGGCCGTTCGGTCGTTCTAAGCTGTACTATTGTGAGCAAAAATGCCACAAAAACAAAAATGGCAATTGCTAAGTATACGTTTCGCTTTTTCATCCGTAAATATTTTTTAAGTTACTGACTACCTTTTGGTTATACTTTAATTCTTTTATTCGCCTCTCGGCCGGATGGAACTCGCATGTTGCGTACTATTTTAATCGGTTTGTTGTGTTTTCGGCGTCAACATGCTCGTTTCATTCGAAAATAAATTTAATTTATGTTCTAAAAACCGCTAAGGACGAGAGGAATAGCGCAAAGATCGCAAAGAAAAATTCTTTTGCGCCCTCTGCGAATACCTTTGCGTTCTTTGCGGTTAATATCAT